>OGPN01002279.1_pt1 | contig 11322 bp, 8 predicted proteins | sample 1552941 | NCBI WGS metagenome assembly OGPN01 (sample SAMEA2580220, study PRJEB22360) | human gut metagenome | biome: human gut; feature: human-associated habitat; material: faeces | place: Denmark | collected 2008/2010
GGCCAGATTGTTGCAGCGATTATGGCAGTGATATTTAATATTAAGGTTAATAAAGAGATACATATTACTTTTAAGGGATTCAGACCATCAGGAAAAAGAATTTGCAATATCTTATTCATAGGAATTCCATCAGTTATTATGATGGCAATTGGTTCTGTTATGACATTCTGCATGAATAAGATTCTGGTTGTATTTACATCAACAGCGGTTGCTGTATTTGGTGTGTATTTTAAGCTGCAGAGCTTTGCATTTATGCCAATATTTGGTATGAACAGTGGAATGGTTCCTATAATAGCTTTTAATTATGGGGCCAAGAGAGAAGACAGAGTTATACAGACACTTAAGCTTGCAGTAATGTATGCAGAGATAATAATGATACTTTTTATGATTGCAGTTCAGATATTCCCGGTTCCAATGTTGTCAATATTCAGCGCATCGTCAGATATGATACGAATGGGTGTTCCTGCTTTAAGGACTATATCAATAAGTTTTATATTTGCAGGAATATGTATTATATGCAGTTCATTCTTTCAGGCACTTGGAAGTAGTATATACAGCATGCTTGTATCATTTGTAAGACAGATCATATTCCTTGTGCCATGTGCTTATATTTTTTCCAGAACAGGGAATGTTAATCTTGTATGGTGGGCATGGCCGATTGCGGAGCTTGCTTCAGTTGCATTAAGTGTGTTCTTCTTTGTGAGAGTCAAGAAGAAAAAGTTTGGCTTTATGGAACAGTAATGAGTAATACGATAAATAATGAAGGATGAGGAATGAGTATGAACAGACATATAGAGAAAGCTAAGGAACTGCGTTCACCGCAGAAATGCTATAATTGTGCCGAAACTATTATGATGGCATATGCTGATGATTTAGGTTTAACTGAGTCACAGGCAGAATGTCTTGGCTGTAATTTTGGCGGCGGTATGAAATGTGGAGGAACATGCGGTGCAATCACCGGGGGACTTATGGTACTCGGCGCACTTGGTGTAAGCAGTCCGGGTGCTGTCGGAGCATTTCAGAGAACAATAAGGGACAATCACAATGGAATGACTAACTGTGCTGACCTTTTAAGAGACAATGCTTTAAAGGGTGGTGAGAAGAAGGCTCATTGTGACAGTATGATTATGGAATCAATAAGGCTTATTGATGAGTTGACAGGTAAAGACAAGTAAAAATGCAGTTTGTTTATTGATAATATTTATCAATAAGATATAGTGAATTATATAGTGAAATGTGATAAAGTAAGCGAGGTTAGGGCATTCTAACCTACGCTTACTTTTTTTGTGCCTGTTGATGATAAATTTTCACCTATTGACACAAAATTAATAAGTGCTAATATAATGAATATATGAACGATTGTTCATATAATGATATGAGAGGGCGTGCCCGAAGGAGGTAAATATGTTTTTAGAGATTAAGGGAATCAAAAAGCATTATGGAGAAGGCGAAAGCCGGGTGGAAGTACTGAATGGAATAGACATAGAGGTTAATAAAGGGGAAATCGTTGTATTGCTTGGTCCATCAGGTTCTGGTAAATCAACACTGCTTAATATTATCGGTGGTATTGATGATGCAGACGAGGGTTACATATCTATAGATGGTGAGAAGACAGCGGATATGAATGAAAAGCGTCTTACACAGTACAGAAGAAAGCATCTTGGATATGTTTTTCAGATGTATAATCTTATACCTAACCTTACTGTAAGGGAAAATATTGAGGTTGGTGCTTACTTAAGTGATAAGGCACTTAATACAGATGAGATTCTTAACACATTAGGACTTTCAGACCATGCTGACAAGAAGCCTAACCAGTTATCGGGTGGTCAGCAGCAGAGAACTTCAATAGGAAGAGCACTTATCAAGAATCCTGATATCCTGTTGTGTGATGAACCTACAGGAGCGCTTGATTACAACACATCTAAGGATATATTAAAGCTTATTGAAGATGTTAATAAGAAGTACGGTAATACTATAATAATAGTTACACATAATGACGCTATCAAGAATATGGCAGACAGAGTTATTACATTAAGAGATGGCAGAATCCGTAAGAACTATGTTAATGATAACAAGATAACGGCAGCAGACCTTGAATGGTAGGAGGAAATGATTATGAGAAATCCTTTAAATAAGCGTCTGCCAAGAGAATTAAAGCATGATTTTGGTAAATATCTTGTGATATTCTTGTTTATGGTTATGATGATTTCGTTAGTCAGCGGATTCCTTGTTGCAGACAACAGCGTTAAGCACTCATATGATGAGGGCTTTGAAAAATATAATCTTGAAGATGGACATTTTGCATTAGATAAAGAGCCTGACAGCTCACTTATTAATGATATTGAGAATAAGACTGACAGCAAGCTTTACGACTTAAGATATTTTGAGGAAGATGAGGCTGACAGCGGTGATACAATCAGAGTGTATAAAGACAGGACAGAGGTTAATCTTGAGTGCGTTATGAAAGGCGAAATGCCTGCTGCCGATAATGAAATAGCACTTGACCGTATGTATGCACAGAATGCGAAGATTAAGATAGGCGACACAATTAAGCTCGCAGGAAAGGAATTAAAGGTTACCGGTTTTGTTGCAGTTCCTGATTACAGCTGCCTTTTTGAGAATAATTCAGACATGATGTTTGACGCAACTAATTTTTCTATTGCTGTTATGACTGATAAGGGCTTTGAAAATGTTTCAAGTAATCATGTCAAATATAATTATGCATGGAAATATAACAAAGAGGTTATAGGAGATAAGGCTGAAAAAGAGGCTTCTGAAGATTTTCTTAAAAATCTTGGCGATGTTATCAAAGAATATGATACAAAGCTTATAATGAGTGGCAATAATGAGATTATGAACATATCTGATTATCTTCCAAGATACACTAACAAGGCTGTTAATTTCACAGGAGATGATATGGGTTCAGATAAGGCAACAATTATGCTTTTTGACTATATTGTAGTTGTTGTAATTGCATTTGTCTTCGCTGTTACAACATCTAACACAATCAGTCAGGAGGCAGGGGTTATCGGAACTCTCCGTGCATCAGGCTATAAGAGGAGTGAGATTGTAAGACATTACATGGTCCTTCCTGTTGCTGTAACAATGGTCGCTGCTGTTGCTGGTAACATACTTGGCTATACTCTTCTGGAAAAGTTTTTTGTAAATGTGTATTATAACAGCTACAGTCTGTGTACTTACACGACACTGCTTAATGCAGAAGCATTTGTTGATACAACAGTTGTTCCGATTATTATTATGTTTGTTGTTAATCTTATTGTGCTTGATAAGAAGCTCCGGCTTTCACCGCTTAAGTTCTTAAGGCATGAGCTTACCAACAGAAAGAAAAAGAAGCTTGTAAAGTTAAGCCACAAGCTTCCATTCATGACAAGATTCAGATTAAGGATAATGTTCCAAAATATACCTAATTATCTGACATTGTTCTTAGGAATACTGATTGCAGGTGCACTTGTTGTATTCAGTATCATGTTTGAACCGCTTATTAATGATTATGCTGATGTTGTTAAGAAGTCACAGATATGTGAATACCAGTATGTTTTAAAGAGTCAGGTGGAAACTGATATATCAGGTGCCGAAAAATACTGTGTGACATCGCTTGATACAACTGATGAAAAATATATGACAGACGATATCATGATATATGGTATTCAGGATAACAGCAGGTATGTTGATGTGGATATCAAGGATGATGAGATACTTGTATCTAATGGTGTAATGGTCAAATACGGACTAAAAAAGGGTGATACATTTAAGCTGAAGGATCCTTATTCTGATGAAGAATACGAATTCACAATTGCAGGAAGCTATAAATATGACGCTGCACTTGCAGTATTCATGACAAGAAAAAACTTTATTGATACATTTGACAAGGCTGATGATTACTTCACTGGATACTTCACAGACAAGAAGCTCACAGATATTGATGATAAATATGTTGCTTCAATAGTTACATATGAAGACCTTATCAAAGTGTCTAACCAGATGAAGGTTTCAATGGGTGAGATGATGTATATACTGAAGTATTTTGGAATTATAATGTTCGTGCTTCTTATGTATCTGTTATCTAAACAGATTATTGAAAAGAATGCACAGTCAATTTCAATGACTAAGATTCTTGGTTTTATGAATGGAGAGATAGGCGGACTGTATATTGTAGCTACTTCAATTATGGTAGTTATATCACTGGTTGTTTCTGTACCTATAGTAAATGCTTTGCTTAAATGGACATTTTCATCATATCTGTACACTTCGATGTCTGGATATATTCCATACATGGTAAGAAGAAGCTGTTTTGTGGAAATGGTTGTTATGGGAATTGTATGCTATGCGGTTGTTGCTGTGCTTCAGCTTGTGAAGATTTCTAAGATTCCTAAGACGGATGCATTGAAAAATGTAGAGTAAGGGTTTTATGGTGTATTGCACTTCAGACACGCTCCCGCTCGTGGAAGTGCGCAGCGGTACTAAGTTCACTGCTCCCTTTGGGAGTGCGTTCACTAAGTGCCGGCGCACTTCCAACGGTCTGAAGCTGCAACACACCATAAAACAGGCCTGCCTGAGTGTGGGCTCAAGCTTGTTTCCCTTTGGGAAACATCGCTTCCTTGTTGACCGGAAGGTTTTGTTGTGGGATGGGCTTGTTCCCCTTCGGGGAACATCGCTTCCTTGTTGACCGGAAGGTTTTGTTGTGGGATGGGCTCGTTCCCCTTTGGGGAACATCGCATTTTTGATGTGATACCTATTTGTAGTCGTATTATCGGAGGATTTATAGGTAGAAATAAGGAAAAATCATGTATTATTTTGATAATTATTCTGTAAACACCTATAAGACAGTTCAAAGGACTCGTCTTATAGGTGTTTTTTGTTGGAAATTATTGGAATGAGTGAAAAAGTACCTATATGTGCTTATGAAAAATGATATTTATAGGAACGGTAATTCCACATGAATAAATCTATACGAAAATAAAAATCACATAAAAGAATCCACATGAAAATAAAAGCAGCATAAACCAAGACGTAACCAGGAGATACAGAGACGGTTACATGAAAATGCAAATCGAGTTATATTGAAAGGAAAATAGAGGATTACAAGCAAAATCAAACCGGTTTCACAACGATAAGCAGGAATCTACATAGAAATCAGGTTGACACCATGGGAATATACATATATAATTACCTATGATAATTAACAAAGGTAATCAATTCTATAATTATATAACTTAAGGAGACGAATGTATTATGAAACCGGACAAGATTAAGAGAATGCTGGATGCCTGTTATCTGGCTAAGAGGATTAGGGAACTGCTGCCAGAGCTGCCAGATGGGGTTGCGCCTGCTTATATACAGTATATTGATGTAATTCATCATCTGTTGGAGACTAATGATTGTGTTAAGGTTTCGGACATCAGTGACTGGCTTAATCTGCCAAGACCAGGTGTTACCCGTACTGTCAAGGAAATGGAAGCTAAGGGATATCTTAAGAAGACTACTTCACAGGAAGATGCAAGGATAACTTATATTACGGTTACAGATAAGGGTGAAGAGTTGTCTAAGAAATATGATGCTGACTATTACAGCCGACTTAGCAAATATCTTACGGATATTAGTGATGAAGAGGCTGATTCTATGATTGAGACTATTAACAAATTCTACAAGGTGATGAGCGAAAGGAGAGTTGACATTGAATAATTCAGAATCAGATTTTACACAGGGAAGTATATTAGGAAAACTGATTCCTTTTATGATGCCAATACTTGGGGCGTTAATATTACAGGCGGCGTATGGTGCAGTTGACTTGCTTGTTGTTGGAAGATTTGGAACTACTGAAGGCCTTTCAGCAGTATCGACAGGAAGCCAGGTACTTAATTTAGTTACATTTGTTATAACACAGTTTGCAATGGGTGTTACAGTGCTTATTGCAAGATATATTGGTGAGAAGAAGCCGGAACAGATAGGAGCTTTGATTGGCGGAGCTATTGTTGTGTTTACAATGATTTCAGTGGTGCTTTTCATTGTTATGATTGTCTTTTCAAGACAGATTGCAGTTATAATGCAGGCACCTAAAGAAGCAGTAGGTCTTACATCTGTATATGTAAAAATATGTGGCTCAGGAATATTCTTTATAGTTGCATATAATCTTCTTTCAGCAATATTCAGGGGACTTGGAGACAGCAAATCACCTCTTATATTCGTTGCAGTTGCATGTGTTATTAATATTGTAGGTGACCTTGTTCTTGTTGCAGGGTTTAACATGAATGCTGCCGGAGCTGCTATTGCGACAGTCGCAGCACAGGCGGTAAGTGTTGTATTTGCACTTGTATTACTTTTTAAGAGAAAACTTCCGTTTAAGATAACTAAGAAAGATTTCTCAATTAACAGACATTGCAGGAGAGCATTAAAGGTCGGACTTCCACTTGCATTACAGGAATTTCTTACACAGATTTCATTCCTTGCTTTATGTGCATTCGTTAACAGACTGGGATTACAGGCATCGTCAGGATATGGTGTTGCATGTAAAATAGTTAATTTTGCAATGCTCATACCAAGCTCACTTATGCAGTCAATGGCGTCATTTGTTTCACAGAATGTCGGTGCAGGCAATGAAAAGAGAGCAAAGAGGACGATGTTTGCCGGTATTGGTGTTGGACTTGTGATAGGCTGTATAGTATTCCTGTTTGTGATGTTTAAGGGTGACCTTCTTACAGCAATATTTACAACTGACGAGGCTGTTATTCAGAATGGTTATGACTACCTTAAGGGATTTGCATTAGAGACGATTGTTACAGCAATATTATTCAGTATGATTGGATATTTTAACGGTCATGACAAGACGGTATGGGTAATGATTCAGGGCCTTACACAGACACTGCTTGTCCGTCTGCCGTTTGCATATTATATGAGTATCCAGCCTGATGCGAGTCTTACTAAGATTGGTCTGGCTGCTCCGGTTGCAACTATTTTTGGAATTGTGTTAAATGTGGTATTCTATATCTGGTGTGACAGAAAAGATAAGGCAAAGCATGATGGTTAATGATAAAAATATATCAATAAATGAGTTTTGTGATGTGAAATATTGACATGAAAATATAAAGATAATATACTAATAACGATGTTATATAACATTGTTATAGATGGGAGGAGTAAGTGTCTAAGGCGGTTGAAGGTGTTACTGAAAAGATAGAAGAATATGCCCGAAAAGAATTTAAGAGTAAAGGTTATGTTGATGCTTCGTTAAGAACAATTGCGATGGAAGCTGGAACTACAACTGGTTCAATATATTCACGATATGGTGGAAAAGAAGGTCTTTTTTCAGCATTGGTTGAGCCGGCAGCAAGGGAATTTACAGAAATCTTTGAAGATGTCCAGAAGAAATTCCATGCGATGGAGAGTGAGATGCAGACAGAAAGCCTTGATGAATATTCAAGAAATGGGATGATACAGCTTGTTGAGTATATGTATAACCATTTTGAGGAGTTTAATCTTCTGGTGAATTGTTCTTATGGTACGAAGTTTCAGAATTTTGTTGAACATCTGGTTGATATTGAGACAGATTATACATACAAATATATGGAAGCGGTCGGACTTAAGTTCAAGGAGGGCAGACCTTTGACAAAGGATTTCATGCATATTATGAATACCGCACTTTTTGAGAGTTTTTTCGAGGTAGTAAGACACAATATGTCTAAGGAAGAGGCAATGGAGTATATTGATCTGCTTGAAAAGTATCACAGTGCAGGCTGGAGCGTAATATACGATGAATGTAAATAATAATATATGGCTGTTAGTAATGGCAGCCTTTATTTAAAGGCACCGGTTAGCAATATCTTACTCTGAATAGTGTTATATAACGAAGCAGTAAAGCAAGGAGGATAATTATGGCAAAGAAAGAGGAAAAGCCAGATACAATTAAGCAGTTGTTTGGATATGCCGGTAATTACAGGTATCTGACAATTGCGTCATGGGTACTTGCTACGATAAGTGCTTTCGTTGCACTTGTACCATTTTATTTTATATGGAGATTAATTAAAGAGGTGCTTCGTGTTGCACCTGATTATGGCAATGCGCAGAACCTGTCTGTATATGGCTGGAGTGCCGTTGCATTTGCAATAGGAGCAATGCTTATATACATAGGTGCATTGATGTGTTCGCATCTGTCAGCATTCAGGATTCAGGCCAATATGCGCTCTAAGCTTATGAGGCATATACTTACACTTCCACTTGGATTCATGGACGAAGAGGGAAGCGGTAAGGTAAGAAAGATTGTCAATGAATCAAGCGCTGCGACAGAAACCTATATTGCACACCAGCTTCCTGACAAATGTGTTGCGACAGCCACACCAGTCGGGCTTGTGCTTCTTCTTTTAGTGTTTGACTGGCGACTTGGACTTCTGTGCCTTATTCCGGTTGTAATCGCATTTGCAGTAATGAGCTGCATGATGGGCGACAACATGAAAAAGAAAATGGCAGAGTACCAGAATGCATTGGAGGAAATGTCGAGCGAGGCGGTTGAGTATGTGAGAGGAATTCCTGTTGTCAAGACATTTGGACAGTCAGTATTTTCGTTCAAGAGATTCAGGGATTCCATCAAGAAATATGAGAAGTGGACTGTATCTTACACAAAGGATTTAAGAATCCCGATGATGGGTTATACTGCAGCCATTAATGCAGTATTTGCAATACTTATTGCGGGAACATTCCTTTTCGGCGGAGTTAAGAGCGGCACGGTAAACAACACATTTTTACTGAATCTGATGTTTTATATAATTATTACGCCTATTATTACAGTCACACTTACAAAGATGATGTATGCAGGCGAGAATACAATGGTTGTTGAGGACGCACTTTCGCGAATTAACAGTATTATAGAAAGAAAGCCGTTAGAGCAGACCGCTGATAAGAAGCACCCTGCAGATACATCTATCACATTTGAAAATGTTTCATTCAGATATCCGGGTGCAGCAAATGACGCGCTGCATGATGTCAGTCTTAAGATAAATGCGGGTGAGCAGGTCGCATTTGTCGGACCTTCCGGTGGTGGAAAGACAACACTTGCAAGGCTTATCGCAAGATTTGCAGATGTCACAGAGGGCAATATATTAATCGGCGGTGTAAATGTTAAGAACATTGATGAGAAAGAGCTTATGGATACAGTATCTTTCGTATTTCAGGACAGCCACCTGCTTAAGATGTCTATACTGGATAATGTCCGTATGGGTAATAAAAATGCTACAAGACAGGAGGTTATGGAAGCGTTAAAGAATGCACAGTGCGATGATATTATTGAGAAGCTTCCGGACGGAATAGACACTGTAATCGGTTCTAAAGGAACTTACCTGTCAGGCGGCGAAGCTCAGAGAATTGCTATTGCAAGGGCAATGTTAAAGAATTCTCCTATACTTATACTTGATGAAGCAACTGCATTTGCTGACCCTGATAACGAGGCAAAGGTTCAGGCAGCATTTGAAAGGCTTTCACAGGGAAAGACAGTTATTATGATTGCCCACAGATTGTCGTCAGTTACTGGTGTTGACCGTGTATATGTATTAAAGAATGGTCAGATTAACCAGAGTGGAAAGCATAATGAACTGGCAGAGTCAGGCGGATTGTATGCACATATGTGGGAGGAATATAATAAATCAGTAAACTGGAAAGTGGGTGTGTAATATGAAAGAAAAGCTTATGCATAAATATGCCCTTTCAAGTCAGGGCGCTCAGGATATGATTAAGGCATTCATATCAGTTACAATATCTGATTTGATACTGATGATACCCGTGTCTTTATTGTATTTTCTTGTTAATGATTATATGGAAGGAAATCTGGCAGGAAGAGGCGGATTCTATATTGCCGGAGTTATTATTACACTTGCATTGATTGCGGTATCAACATATATCCAGTATAATGCAACATTTTTATCAACATATGTAGAGAGCGGCGTAAGACGAATTACACTTGCTGAGAAATTAAGAAAAATTCCGCTTTCATTCTTTGGAAAGAAGGATTTGTCTGACCTTACAAGTACTATTATGGCAGACTGCGCACAGATGGAGACAGCTTCATCACATTTTATACCGGAACTTGTCGGAGCATGCATATCTACAGCATTTGTTGCAATAGGACTGTTCTTCTTTGATTGGAGAATGGCAATCGCAGCACTGTGGGTTCTGCCGATATCTTTTATTATAGTTGGATGCTCTGGAAAGGTTCAGAGAAAGCTTAGTGAAAAGCAGATGAAATTAAAAATGTCGTGTGCAGACGGAATTCAGGAGTGTCTCGAAAGTATCAGGGATATTCAGGCATATAATACTCAGGAAGAGTATATGAAGGGGCTTGATGAAAAGATTAAGGCGGTAGAGAAGCATGCTGTAATTACAGAGCTTGGAACTGCTGTATTTGTCGGAAGCGCACAGATGATTCTTAAGCTTGGTATTGCAACAGTTGCTTTAGTTGGTGGAGCATTATTAGCCAGTGGAAAGTTGGATGTCATCACATTTTTCATGTTCCTTATGGTTGTATCAAGAATATATGATCCAATGCAGGTATCTTTACAGAATCTTGCAGCAATTATCGCATCAGATGTACAGAGTGCAAGATTAGACGAGATACTTTCACATGATGTGCAGGAAGGCTCGGAGAAGCTTGATAACAAGGGTTATGACATAGAGTTTTCTAATGTTGGATTTTCATATGATACAGGTGATGTTGTATTAAAGGATGTATCTTTTACTGCAAAGCAGGGAGAGGTAACAGCTCTTATCGGCCCGTCAGGTGGCGGAAAGACAACAATTTCACGACTTGCAGCCCGTTTCTGGGATGCTGATAAGGGAAAGATAACAGTTGGTGGAATGGACATATCAAAGATTGACCCGGAGACACTAATGTCGCTTTACTCTATTGTATTTCAGGATGTTACACTTTTTAATAATACAGTTATCGAGAACATCAGAATTGGAAAAATGGATGCAACGGACGAAGAAGTTATCGCAGCAGCAAAACTTGCACATTGTGATGAATTTGCTGAAAAATTATCAGACGGCTGGAACACAATGATTGGTGAGAACGGCTGGGAGCTTTCAGGGGGTGAAAGACAGAGAATATCCATAGCAAGAGCGTTCTTAAAAGATGCACCAATTATTCTTCTTGATGAAGCAACAGCTTCTTTAGATGTAGATAACGAAACAATGATACAGGAATCATTATCAAGACTTATAAAGAACAAGACAGTAATGATAATAGCCCACAGAATGAGAACAGTAGCAGACGCCGACAAAATAGTAGTATTAAAAGATGGTAAAGTAGCAGAAAGCGGT
>OGPN01002280.1_pt1 | contig 11318 bp, 7 predicted proteins | sample 1552941 | NCBI WGS metagenome assembly OGPN01 (sample SAMEA2580220, study PRJEB22360) | human gut metagenome | biome: human gut; feature: human-associated habitat; material: faeces | place: Denmark | collected 2008/2010
CTGCCGCGGACGCATAACGTCCCCATCGAACCGATATACTTCTTCGCTTGGCTTTTTTCTCCTTTTCACGTACGAGCGACTTAAACTTCGTCAGTGAAGCTTCTGTGTCTACAGCATCCATCACTGCCATACGGTCGCCTACAAAAAGGGTATAATAAAGTCGCTCTAGTATTTGTCGGTTTTCCGATGCTTCTTCACACCACAATTCTACCTGCCGACATTCTTCGTCATTGCTTCCTCCCCGCAAGTAGTTCACCAAGATAGATTCATCCATGTTCAATCATCCTTTTACTATAAAAAAATATAATACCTCTGTTATTAATACAGTTGACAGCGCAAAGATACTAAACTAAAAAAGAAAAAAATATTTTCTCCCGTTTTATTTCGTTTCTTTCATTGCTTTCATTATTTTTGCTCTGCATAAAAAATAATGAAGAATGCAACAACCTCCTATATACCTAGATATTAACAATAATAAATCTATCATCACTGCCTTAAAGGCAGGCGAAGAATATGTATTCGACGCTGTCTACAAGCACTATTTCAGTAGATTATGTGCTTTTTGTTCGCAATATGTCAGCGAACAAGAGGAGATTGAGGAGATTGTACAGGACACAATGATGTGGTTATGGGAAAACCGTTGTAGCCTTCTAGAAGAGCTGACATTGAAAACGCTTCTTTTTACTATCGTGAAAAACAAGGCCCTGAACCGTATTTCGCATTTTGAAATCAAGCGTAAGGTACATCAGGAAATTACAGAGAAATACGAGAAAGAATTCGATAATCCTGACTTTTATCTGGAAAATGAGTTATTCCGTCTTTATGAGAATGCCTTGAAGCAACTTCCCAAAGATTATCGTGAAGCATACGAAATGAATCGTAGTCACCGGTTGACTCATAAAGAAATTGCAGAGAAGTTGAACGTCTCTCCCCAAACAGTCAACTATCGTATCGGACAAGCATTAAAGCTGTTACGTATTGCCTTAAAAGACTATTTGCCTTTATTCATTCTTTATTTCGGGCCTAATATATTCAAACAATCATGAAACAATTCATACTAAAAGCATGAGCGAACTCCTAGTCTATAAAGCCTCGGCAGGTTCAGGCAAAACCTTTACCCTCGCCGTAGAATATATAAAATTGCTGATACTTAATCCACGCGCCTATCGGCAGATACTCGCCGTTACCTTTACCAATAAGGCGACAGCTGAAATGAAGGAACGTATCCTTAGCCAACTATACGGTATTCAGATCGGTGATAAAGATTCCGAAGCCTACTTGAACCGTATCAAAGAAGAAACAGGAAAAACAGAACTGGAAATACGGGAAGCGGCAGGAATTGCTCTCGGATTTATGCTGCATGATTACAGCCGTTTCCGCGTAGAGACCATTGACTCTTTCTTTCAGTCCGTCATGCGCAATCTGGCACGCGAACTGGAACTCAGTCCGAATTTAAACATCGAACTGAACAACGCAGAAGTACTCAGCGATGCAGTGGATAGCATGATTGAGAAATTAGGTCCTACCTCTTCTGTCCTCGCGTGGCTGTTGGACTACATTAATGAACGAATAGCCGATGACAAACGTTGGAATGTATCGGATGAAGTCAAAAACTTTGGACGTAACATCTTCGATGAAGGATATATAGAAAAAGGAGAAGGTCTTCGTCAACGCCTCCGTAATCCGGATACTATCAAAGAATACCGCAAGCAACTGAAAGCTCTTGAAACAGAGATACTGGAGCAGATGAAAGGATTCTACGAGCAGTTTGAAGGAGAGTTAGAAGGGCACGCCCTGACTGCCGATGAATTAAAAAACGGTTCACGGGGAATAGGCAGTTATTTCCGCAAATTGAATAATGGCATTCTAAGCAATGACATTCGTAACGCGACTGTTGAGAAATGTCTGGATGACGCCAAGAACTGGGCGACAAAAACCTCTCCCCGTTATACCGATATTATAGATCTGGCAAATTCCAGTTTGATACAGATACTGGAAGATGCAGAAAAACTACGTTCTAAAAACAATCTTTTATTAAACAGTTGCCGGCTTTCCCTGCAACATCTCAACAAAGTGCAGCTGCTCGCCAATATCGATGAGGAGGTACGCCAACTGAACCATGACAACAACCGATTCCTTCTGTCAGATACCAATGCCTTGTTACATCAACTGGTCAAGGATGGAGATTCTTCCTTCGTATTCGAGAAGATAGGAACCAACATCCGCAATGTCATGATTGACGAGTTTCAGGATACCAGCCGAATGCAATGGGGAAACTTCAAGCTACTGTTGCTTGAAGGTCTTTCACAAGGAGCAGACAGCCTGATAGTAGGAGATGTCAAACAGTCAATCTATCGCTGGCGAAACGGTGACTGGGGAATTCTTAATGGTCTGAATGACCGCATTGAGCACTTTCCTATTAAAGTAAAAACACTGGCTACCAACCGAAGAAGTGAAACCAATGTCATCCGATTCAACAATCATATATTTACTGCCGCTGTAGATTACCTGAACGGTGTCTACAAACAACAATTGGGCAAAGATTGCGATGACTTACAAAAGGCTTATGCCGATGTTGTACAAGAATCCCCCCGAAGTATGCAAAAGGGATATGTCAAAGCTACTTTTCTGGAACCGGACGAAACACACGACTACATCGAACAGACATTAATTAGTCTGGGGGAAGAAGTAGAACACTTACTCTCTTCCGGTATACGATTGAATGACATAGCGATCCTTGTACGAAAGAACAAAAGTATTCCCCGTATCGCAGACTATTTCGACAAAGAGTTACATTATAAAATCGTATCAGACGAAGCCTTTCGCCTCGATGCCTCTCTCGCCATCTGTATGATGATAGACGCATTGCGTTATCTGTCCGATGAAAACAATAAGATAGCCCGGGCCCAACTGGCAATAGCCTACCAAAATGAAGTTTTGCAGAAGAATATGGACTGGAATACGCTCCTGCTTCTTCCAATAGAGAACTATCTGCCATCCGTATTTCTCGAAAAGCAAAGAGAACTCCGTTTCATGCCTCTCTACGAATTACTGGAAGAACTATTCAGCATCTTCGAGATGGGGCACATCAAAGAACAAGATGCCTATCTGTTTGCCTTCTTCGATGCCGTGACGGATTATTTGCAAAGTAATTCCTCTGAGCTTGACAGTTTCATCCGCTACTGGGACGAGACACTATGCAGCAAAACTATTCCCAGCGGTGAAGTGGAAGGTATCCGGATCTTCTCCATCCACAAATCCAAAGGATTGGAATTTCATACAGTACTCCTCCCTTTCTGCGATTGGAAACTGGAAAATGAAACGAATAACCAACTGGTATGGTGTGCTCCTCAAGAGGCTCCGTTTAATGACATGGACATCCTTCCAATCAATTACTCGACACAAATGGCCGAGTCCATTTACGGGAACGATTATTTGCAGGAACGTCTTCAACTGTGGGTGGACAATCTCAACTTGCTTTATGTAGCCTTTACCCGTGCCGGAAAGAATCTTATCATATGGAGTAAAAAAGGTCAAAAAGGCACCATGTCCGAACTGTTAGCCAATACGCTGCCTGTAGTTGCCCTCAAAGAAGGTACTGATTGGGAAGAAGATTGTTATGAGCAAGGAGAACTATGTCCTTCGGAAGAAGAAAAAGCAAAAACTTCGACTAACAAACTAACTCAAAAACCTGAGAAATTACCCGTCCGCATGGAATCTATGCGTCATGATATTGAATTCCGGCAATCCAACCGTTCCGCTGATTTCATTCAGGGAATCGAAGAAGAAGAATCGGACGACCGTTTTATCAACCGGGGGCGTATGCTGCACACACTATTTTCCGCCATTGAAACGGCAAAAGACATTGATCCGGCTATCGAACGTCTGATTTTCGAAGGGGTCATCGGCAGCAACGAAAAAGCAGAAGAAATACGTGAAGTGGCTCACAAAGCTTTTTCTTCTCCGGAAATTCAAGACTGGTATTCAGGGGAATGGACCTTGTTTAACGAATGTGCTATCATTTACAAAGAAAAAGGGGCTTTACAGACCCGACGTCCTGACCGTGTAATGATGAAAGACGGACAAGTAGTGGTAGTTGACTTCAAATTCGGAAAAGAAAACCTCCAATACAATAAACAGGTTAAAGGGTACATGCAGTTACTTACTAAGATGGGATATAAAAATATCACAGGCTATCTGTGGTATGTGGATGAAGGACTAATTGTAAAAGTGAAATAATGAAGACGGCACCGCTCATAGGAATCAGTCGTCATCGGCTCACTACTGATGGTGAGGGAGTTACTACACTTGTGGCTTTCCATGGTTGTCCATTGCGTTGTAAGTATTGCCTCAATCCGCAATCTCTGCATTCGGAAGGCATATGGAAGCACTATGACTGCATGCAACTTTATGAGGAAGTCAGACTGGATGAATTATACTTTCTCGCCACTCATGGAGGAATCACTTTCGGAGGTGGAGAACCTTGTTTGCAAAGTGATTTTATTTATGAATTCCGTCAGCTCTGTGGACAGGAATGGCAACTTTCCGTAGAATCATCACTCAATGTACCACAAGAGAATATAGAGAAACTATTACCTGTCATTGATTATTATATCATCGATATCAAGGACATCAATAATGATATATACCAGCAATACACCGGAAAAGAAAATGAAAAGGTGCTGAATAATCTTCATTATTTAATTGAGCATGGAAAAAATGAGCAAATCATTGTTCGTACCCCCATCATTCCCGTGTATAATTCAGAGAGTGACGTAGACAACAGTATCCGTCTTCTAAAAGAAATGGGTATCACCCAGTTCGATCGGTTTACATATAAAACACTTAATACTTACCAGCCATGAAACGAGGAAAACAAACCTGCAAGATATTAAAGGATATCCGCAGACAAATAGCAGAAGCCAACGATATTGAGTTCATTACTTCCGAGTGTCAATATCAAGGAGATTGTCTGGGCACATGTCCCAAATGCGAAGCAGAAGTACGCTATTTAGAGCAACAACTGGAACGTAAACGGATGGCCGGGAAAGCTATAACTATATTAGGGATATCTGCCGGCTTGGTAGCAATGGCACCGATGACTTCCTGTAGTAGTTCCCCTAATAAAGGAAGTAATCAGGAAACTATCAGTGACTCCGCCAATACAAGTGTAATGTTTGGAGAAGTATGCCCGACTCCTATAGAGGATACTATACCTATGGTAGAGAGAGATACAGTAAACAAACAAGAATTACCTGAGCTACCCCAAGAACAGGGATTAATTGAGATCACTCCTATATCAGGCGATATAATAACAGTAAAAGACTCGCTTGCCGACGTATTGGAAGTGGCTGCTGTCATGCCCGAATTTCCCGGAGGAGCACAAGAACTGATGAAGTTTATCACTAAAAATATAAATTATCCGAAAGAAATAGCTCAAGGAGAATTGGGCGCTCAAGGTCGCGTCATCGTTCAATTTATCGTTGATAAAGAAGGAAATATTATTCAGCCTAAAGTGGTGCGTGGTGTAGATCCCTATTTAGACAAAGAAGCATTACGCATTGTCGGTCTTATGCCTAAATGGAAACCGGGAGAGCTGGATGACGGAACGAAAGTTGCCGTCCGATTCACAATTCCCGTAATGTTCAGGCTACAATAAACAAATATATAAGCTAGAAAATCTATAATTGATATGCAATCATTTCTCCAACTAGTCGCTCACGATTTATATGCCAAGATAGGAAACGACTTATCTCGTACAGTACTCGTATTCCCTAATAAACGTGCCAACTTATTCTTCAACGAATATTTGGCAGGAGAATCCAATCAACCCATCTGGTCACCTGCTGCAATGAGTATCAGCGACCTGTTCCGGAAGTTATCTGTGCAGAAAGCCGGTGATCCTATCCGACTGGTCTGCGAACTATATAAAGTATTCCGCGAAGAGACAGAAAGCCAGGAAACGCTGGACGATTTCTATTTTTGGGGCGAACTGCTGATCAGTGATTTCGACGACGTAGACAAAAATCTCGTTGATGCGGATAAACTTTTCAGCAATTTACAGGACCTGAAGAATCTGATGGACGATTACGAGTTTCTTGATAAAGAACAGGAAGAGGCGATCCGGCAGTTCTTCCAAAATTTCTCTATCGAACGCCGGACAGTGCTGAAAGAGAAATTCATCTCCCTTTGGGACAAACTAGGCACCATCTACCACCGCTACCGTGAAAACTTAGCGGAACTGGGAATAGCCTATGAAGGCATGCTCTACCGCAATGTAATCGAGCAACTGGATACCACCCAATTGAAATACGACAAATATATCTTTGTCGGCTTCAATGTACTCAATAAAGTAGAGACAAAATTCTTCCAACTATTACAAGATGCAGATAAAGCCATGTTCTATTGGGATTACGATATCTTCTACACCAAGCAGATTACCAAACACGAAGCCGGAGAATTCATCAACCGTAACCTGAAACTATTTCCGAATGAATTACCCGAAAGTTGTTTCGACACTTTGCGAAAACCGAAAAATATACGCTACATCTCCGCTTCTACTGAAAATGCACAAGCCCGCTTTCTTCCTGAATGGGCACATAACACTCTTTCCACTACCAACGAAGAGAAAGAGAACGCCGTTGTGCTCTGCAATGAAGCTCTGCTGCTTCCCGCACTCCATTCCATTCCACAAGAAGTGAAGAACGTCAACATCACGATGGGTTTCCCGCTGGCACAAACTCCGGTATACAGTTTTATCAATGCCGCTATGGAATTACAAACCAACGGCTACCGCAGCGATACCGGACGCTTCACCTACGAAACCGTATCTGCTATACTGAAGCACCCTTATACCCGGCAGCTATCCATCAATGCCGAACCTTTAGAACGGGAACTGACCAAGACCAACCGCTTCTACCCGCTCCCTTCGGAACTGAAGATGGATGACTTTCTGGCAAAGCTCTTTACTCCTCGAAACGGCATCAAAGAGTTATGCGATTATTTGACGGAATTAGTCAAAGAAATCTCCCTTCTCTATCGGGAAGAAAGCGAGTATAGCGATATCTTCAACCAACTATACCGGGAATCACTTTTCAAGAGCTATACTACTATCAATCGTCTCTATAGCCTGATAGAAAGCGGAGAACTGAACATACGTACCGACACGTTAAGACGCTTGATCAGCAAGGTTCTGACCGCTTCCAACATTCCTTTCCATGGAGAACCTGCCATTGGCATGCAAGTCATGGGAGTACTGGAAACCCGTAACCTTGATTTCCGCAATATAATCCTTCTTTCGCTCAACGAAGGGCAGCTACCGAAATCCGGAGGAGACTCTTCTTTTATCCCCTACAACCTTCGGAAAGCTTTCGGCATGACCACCATCGAACATAAGAATGCAGTCTACGCCTATTATTTCTACCGACTGATACAACGGGCGGAAAACATTACTTTGCTCTATAACACTTCTTCCAATGGACTGAATCGTGGAGAAGAATCCCGTTTCATGCTTCAACTACTGGTAGAAGGGCCTCACAAAATTGTCCGTGAGTATCTCGAAGCCGGACAATCTCCTCAAAGCACAACAGATATCAGTATAGAGAAAACTCCCGAAGTATTCGAACGACTACGCAGTGCCTATGATTGTTCAAGTCCTCAATCATATATACTTTCTCCTTCAGCCCTCAACGCCTATCTCGATTGCCGGCTGAAATTCTACTACCGTTATGTAGCCAAATTAAAAGCACCGGACGAAGTCAGTGCGGAAATCGACTCCGCATTGTTTGGAACGATCTTCCATCTCTCCGCCCAATTAGCTTACACAGACCTGACCGGTAATGGGAGAATGATACAAAAAGAAGATTTGGAACGCCTGCTACGCAACGAAGTCAAACTGCAAAACTATGTGGATCTGGCTTTCAAGCAAGAACTCTTTAAGGTTCCGGCAGAAGAAAAACCCGAATACAATGGTGTGCAGCTCATCAATTCCAAAGTGATTGTTTCCTATCTGAAACAACTACTGAGAAATGACCTGCAATACGCTCCCTTTGAAATGGTCGCTATGGAAAAGCCAGTTGCCGAGAAAATAACGATCCAAACCGGACAAGGTCCCATCACCCTTCGTCTAGGGGGAACTGTTGACCGCATAGATGCCAAAGACACTACTCTGCGTATCGTAGACTATAAAACCGGAGGAAGTCCCAAGACACCTGCCAACATTGAACAACTGTTTACTCCATCAGAAAGTCGTCCCAACTACATTTTCCAGACTTTTCTGTATGCTGCTATTATGAGCCGGCAGCAATCTCTGAAAGTAGCTCCTTCCCTTCTTTATATCCATCGGGCTGCTTCTGAAAGCTATTCGCCGGTCATTGAAATGGGAGAACCTCGCCAACCGAAAATCCCGGTCAGCAACTTTGCCTTTTTTGAGGATGAATTCCGCGAACATCTGCAAAGACTATTAGAAGAAATATTCGATGAGAATGAGCCTTTCACACAGACAGAAGATACTAAAAAATGTGCTTATTGTGATTTCAAGGCAATCTGTAAAAGATAAAGCCATTCAGCATTCAGCCTTTTCAGTATCTCTCGCAAATGCCCTGACAGAAGGGGATAGCGGCTGAAGGCACTATATTATAACCTGTCTCTGATAGGCTCTGAGAAGGGGGGAGCGGTTTCAGCCCTTTCAGTCGGGAAGACTCAAAGTTCAGAGGCTAATAATTTCTGACTCAATAGAGCCTGTGTTTACCTCAAACAGAGGTTCTATTGGGAACAAACAGAGCCTCTGTTTGAGGTAAACAGACCCTCTTTTTTTTCTGAACTATAGGTCGGCTTATTCATTTAAAATAAGTCGGCATACCATCTTACTTTTACCTCGGAGGCGAGTAGCCTTTATCTCGGGGCTGAGTGAAGTTCATCTCGGTGGTGAGTGAAATTCATCTCGGGGCTTACGAAATTCACCCCGTATGTTAAGTGACGATCACTTGCAGGCAGAGTAACCATAGGCTAAATAAACGATGAATTTATGTATGGTCAAGGCTGAAAGGGCTGAAACCACTCACCCCCTCCCAAAGCCTACTAGAGACAGGTTATAAAATAGAGTCTTCAGCCGCTATCCCCTTCTGTCAGGGCATTTGCGAGAGATACTGAAAAGGCTGAATGCGGTAAGTATCCTGATAATAGTATGAGTAAAACTAGTACATCTTTCATTCAAATGTAGCACATCTTTAACTCAAACGTTGTACATCTTTGACTCAAATATTGTACAAGAATCGGATAACTTAAGTACTTGTCACAAGCAAGTCTTGTGCTCATTAGGAAGTACTCCTATAGAGGGTTATAACAAAGACTGTCTGCCATTCCGGACCGACACCACTTCTATCAAGTAATGCCCGCTCTGAATGACAGGACAGTCTTTTGACTTATCTCGAATTTATATCAACTTTTATCGAACTTATATTAGCTTTCTAACAGCGGAATCGAGAAACTGAATGTAGAGCCTTCCTCTTTCTTCGAAGTAAACCAAAGTTCACCACCATTTTTAGTAACAAAATCTTTGCAGAGCAACAGTCCGAGTCCCGAACCTTCCTCATTATTAGTACCAAAGGTACTAAAATGCGTATCGGTATGCAGCAATTTCTTCTGATTTTCTTCATCAATACCACAACCGCTATCCTTCACGCTCACTACCGCCATATTATCTTCTTCTTTCAGCGATACCAAAACTTCCGATCCTTCATTGCTGAACTTGATGGCATTACTTATCAGATTGCGAATCACCGTTTTAATCATATCAATATCTGCACGTACTTCCACACGTTCATCAGGAATATCCATTGCTATACGGATATTCTTCAAACCAGCTACCATCGTAAAGATCTCGCTGACTCCTTCCACAACTTCTACCATATCGATATTCTGGTAAACAACCTTCAGCTTACCGATCTGGCTCTTCGTCCACTTCAATAAGTTATCGAGTAATGAGAATACATCCTCTGTTGTCTGATTGGCCATCGTCAACAGTTCATACATTTCAGGACCGATCGTTTCACTCGGCAAGTTCAGAATCAGCATATTGAGCACCATCTTGATAGAGCCCATAGGAGAACGCAGGTCATGCGCAATCACAGAGTAAAGTTTATCACGTCCCATGATAGTCCTGCGTAGCTCTTCTGTCTGTGCTATAATAATTCGTTTGGCTGCCACCAGCGAAATCTGATGCGTCACACGAATAATCAGTTCCTCCTTATTGAACGGCTTGGAAATAAAATCGTTGCCACCCACCTGAAATCCTTTTACGATATCCGCCGTGCTATTCAAAGCAGTAAGGAAGATAACAGGAATTTCGCTCATTTCTTCGTCCGCCTTCATTTGCCGGGCTACTTCGAAACCACTGATATCCGGCATCATCACATCCAATAATACAAGATCAGGCTTCTCTTTCTTTACCTGTTCCAAAGCCTGTGTACCATTACCTGCTGTTACAATATTGAACTTCTCATTAGTCAGAAGCACCTTCAGCAGAAGGACATTTGAAATTACATCGTCCACAATAAGTATCTTATATTCGGAAGGATTTATTTCCACATTCATATCATTCTATTTTTATGTTACATCAAACATTTTTAAAATACTCAATCATACGCTTCAATCCGTCTTCCAGTTCGACGGTAGGCTGCCATCCCAGTTTCTCTTTTGCCAGTTTAATATCCGGCTGGCGTTGTTTCGGATCATCCGTCGGCAGAGGCTTAAATACAATCTTCGAAGTAGAGCCCGTCATCCGGATTACTCTCTCCGCCAATTCAAGAACCGGAAATTCATTTGGATTTCCAAGGTTTACAGGACCTGTAAAATCATCCTCCGTATCCATCATCTGAAGTCCCCGTACACGAATAAGTACATCTTTTTTCATTTATTTCTCCTAATACTTCTCAATGTCGATTTTGCGTGTCATGGTTACATCATAAGGCAGAATGGAATTGGCAAATTCCTTGAATTCATCTGCAAGATCACTGACATAAAAGCGGTATGGAAACTCTGCCTGCTGCTCTCCTGTACTCAGAAGATCCATTTTCGTCAGAAGGCTCTTTAATTCCAGTGCCGTCTCATATGCCGGATTGACCAGACGAACTTTCTCACCCATCACTTCCTGAATCGTTGAACGGATCAACGGATAATGTGTACATCCGAGGATCAGGGTATCTACCTGCTCATCCTTCAGCTCCTGCAGGTAACGGGATGCAACCTCGACCGTAACCGGATCATGCAGCCATCCTTCTTCTACCAGCGGTACAAAAAGCGGACATGCCTTCCCGATC
>OGPN01002305.1_pt1 | contig 11244 bp, 5 predicted proteins | sample 1552941 | NCBI WGS metagenome assembly OGPN01 (sample SAMEA2580220, study PRJEB22360) | human gut metagenome | biome: human gut; feature: human-associated habitat; material: faeces | place: Denmark | collected 2008/2010
ACGTAAATCTGGTATCCTCTGGATCATCCATTGCGTAGAACGGACGCTTCTTAGACGGATAATGTGTGACAAAAACAAAATCAGCATCATATTCTTCTTTGAAATATCTTCCGATCAGCGCTTCTTCCTCCGGCTCCAGATCATATGGGTTGCGGATCTTACGTTTATATTTTTCAGCTACCAGCTCTTTGGCCTTGTCAAAACGTACTGCCGGGATCTTGTCCACCTTCGGAAGCTCCACCTTCAGAATGGAAAGCTCATGAGCGTAGTCTTTCTTAAGAAGTTCTACCGCATACTGGAGAAATCCGGTTTCCATCTCCATGATATCCTCAAATCCGTTGATATAGCCCATCTCAAAATCAAGGCTTGTATATTCATTCAGATGACGTTTTGTGTTATGCTTCTCTGCACGGAATACAGGACCGGTCTCAAATACACGGTCAAAAACACCTACCATCATCTGTTTATAAAACTGCGGGCTCTGTGCCAGAACTGCCGGTTTATGGAAATAGCTCAGCTTGAACAGGTTTGCACCACCCTCTGCACCTCTGGCTCCGATCTTCGGTGTGTGGATCTCGGTGAACCCCTTCTCATAGAGGTAATCACGAAATGCCCGCACCAGAGCCTCCTGGATCTTGAATTTTGCACGCTCCTGCACATTACGCAGGGCGATAGGACGATAATTCAGCTTTGCCTCCAGGGAAGTGTTCAGCTTCCATTTGTCGATGGCCAGCGGAAGAGGCTCTGCAGGTGAGGAAAGGATCTCCACATGGCTGATGCGGAGTTCTCTTCCGTGAGGCGCTCTTTCTTCCTCATGAAGAGTTCCTGTGAGGCGCACACACATTGCCTCCTTCAGATCATGAATGGAAACATTTGTCTTGTCGTTTTCATATACGGTCTGAAAAAGCCCTTCTTTTTTTCGAAGTATCACAAATGCCACGTCACCCATATTACGGATGCTGTGTATTGCACCTTCCACTGTTGCTTCCTGGTCTTTCATGCTCTCGGAAAGAAGCACATCCCAGGCACATTCTCTAGTCTTACAGATTCCATCCATAAATTCCATTCCCTCATCCTCCAATTCAAAGTAGTTTCACCGAATCAGGAAATCCCCTGCGGAATTTTTCCCGATCCGGTGTGATATCAGTCATTCAGAACAGATCATTCCTGTCCGCTCTGCTGTTTTTTGTTGTTTTTTACACAGAATCATATAAAAGCATCAGAACCATCTGGGCTGTCTCCACCATATTGGTCCCGGAATCCATACTGCATTTCTGGATATAGCGGTATGCGTCATCCTCGCTCAGGTGATTTCTTTCCATTAGAAGCATCTTTGCATTTGAAATATAATTCTGTTCTTTCCATGAACGCTGCTTCGGCTTTTTCTTATCTTTTTTCCAACGCCTTTCGATCTGGGAAAGCATCATGCTTACCGTATTTACCAGATCTCCGACTTTCAGAGGCATTCCCACGCATAAAATGGATGTTGGCGCCTCACTGATCCCTCCCCTGGAGGCCATAAGCAGCATTTCAAAATAATCCGGCATATAGTCCAGAAGATCACGGTAGTACATATCCTGAAGATGATAACCGCAAAGCAGAACGCCGCCATCAAGCTCCGAGATACTGGCAAGGGCATTGGCACCTGAATTGCATACTGCCGCCACCGTGAATCCATATCGGTTAAGGACTGTGCGGATCTTTTTTGCATCTTCTATTTTCGGTAATGCAATCACGATACTCGTGTTCATAAGCCGCCACTCTCTTTCGTCCCATTATGCCTCGTTCATCAGATCCGATACAGATACTCCTCGATCTCCCAGTCGGAAATCTCCTGGGAATAACGCAGCCACTCTTTTCTCTTTGCCTGCGCATACTGTTTGCAGAAAGCTTCTCCAAGGATTTCCTTCATCCAGCTGCTGTCCTCAAACAGTGTGATCGCTTCCCGCAGGTTCTCCGGTAAATTCTCGATACCCTGTTCCTTCTGATCCGACTCGGAAAGAGAACGGTTAGAAGCTTTTGTAGGATAGATCTTCTTCTGGATTCCATCCAGGCCCGCTGCCAGGCATACCGCAAAAACAAGGTATGGGTTGGATGCAGCATCCGGGCTTCGAAGCTCGATCCTGGTATCAGCACCATTGACTCTCGGGATCCTTACCAGTGAATTCTGGTTATTTCTCGTCCAGGTCAGCTCTGTAGGCGCATCAAATCCAGGTACAAGACGCTTATAAGAATTTACAAGCGGATTGGTGATCAGAGTCATCTCACGGCTGTGAGCCAGAAGACCTCCGATAAAATAGTATGCCTCTTCACTTAATCTGGTCGGATCCTCCGGATCCACGAAAATATTTTTTCCATTTTTAAACAGCGAAAAATGGATATGCATGGCTGAACCGTTTACTTCCCGTCTTGGCTTCGGCATAAATGTCGCATGAAGTCCATGACGTTTGGCTACAGTTCTTACTGCCATCTTAAAGGTTATAACTTCGTCTGCCATCTCACGCGCTTCCCCGTAATGAAGGGCAATCTCATGCTGTGCGGGTGCTGTCTCATGATGAGAGGATTCCACCTCAAATCCCATATCCTCAAGAGTCAGTACCATGTCACGTCTTGCATTTTCGCCCAAGTCCACCGGACTTACATCCAGATATCCGGCCTTTTCGTGAGAAACCGTTGTAGGCATTCCGTTATCATCAATATGAAACAGGAAAAACTCGCATTCCGGGTCAACATAACAGGTATACCCTGCCTCCTCTGCTGCCTGCGCTGTTTTTTTCAGAATATATCTGGAGCTCATCTCATGCTCAGACCCATCTGCACGGCGCATATCACAGATCAGTCTTGCGACCTTTCCCTGCTGAGGACGCCATGGGAGAATTGAAAAGGTATCATAGTCCGGATACAGGATCAGATCCGGCTCCTTCTCTCCCACAATGCCCGCAATATGAGAGCCATATACAACGCACTGGTTATCCAGGGCTCTTGGAAGCTCTCTTGCTGTGATCGCAATATTTTTCAGAGTTCCAAACATATCTGTAAACTGGAGGCGGATGAACTCTACGTCTTCCTCCTCTGCCATTGCAAGAATCTCTTCTCTGGTATAATTCCCCATAGTATTCTCTCCTTTATTTCCTCATCACACAAAATAATTACCCTCAAAATCAGAAAAAGGGTGCACTTCAGAGAGCTTCCGCTCCTGAAGAACACCCTTGTTCATGGACGTAATTATAGCAATCGGTCAATTCTTTGTCAACCATTTTTTAAAAGGGGCAAAAGTTCAAAAGCTTTATCGCGGAAACACGAACAGTTTTTTTGACCTTTTGCCCCTGGTATCTGTTATTTTACTGTAAATATGAATAGCTCATCAGTGATTCATCCACTGCTTTCGCAGCCTCACGTCCCTCATGGATCGCCCATACGACAAGGGACTGTCCACGATGCATATCACCTGCTGTGAACACACGATCTACGCTTGTTGCATACTGCTCCGGTTTTGTTTCCACATTAGTTCTTGGTGTAAGCGCTACACGGAAGGCATCTGTCACATATTTCTCGCTGCCAAGGAAGCCGGCTGCAATAAGGACCACATCTGCAGGGATCACTTCCTCACTGCCCTCAACCGGTACCATATTGAATCTTCCGGTCTTTTCATCCTTTACGCTTTTCAGTTTTACGATCTTGGCCTTGCAGACATTTCCTTTTTTGTCCTTGATAAACTCGGTAACGGTTGTCTGATAGATCCGAGGATCATGGCCGAATACTGCAATAGCCTCTTCCTGGCCGTAATCGGTTTTCAGGACCTTCGGCCACTCCGGCCATGGATTGGAAGGAGTTCTTGCTGCAGGAGGCTGCGGCATCATCTCAAGCTGTGCTACAGATTTCGCCCCCAGACGGATGGATGTTCCCACACAGTCATTACCGGTATCACCACCGCCGATGACCAGAACATTTTTGCCCTTTGCAAGCTCATATGGGAATTTTGCAAAATCTGTATCCAGAAGACTTTTTGTTACCTGCTTCAGGAAATCCACTGCAAAGTAAATTCCCTTAGCATCTCTTCCCGGAACCTTGATATCTCTCGGATGAGAAGCTCCACAGCAGAGAAGGACACGGTCATAATCCTTCAAAAGCTGTTCTGCAGTGATGTCAACACCAACATTGATATTGGTAACAAATTTCACGCCTTCCTCTTCCATCAGCTTCAGTCTGCGGTCAATGACCTTTTTCTCCAGCTTCATGTTCGGAATGCCGTAGCGGAGAAGTCCTCCGATACGGTCGTTTCTCTCAAATACGGTTACGCTGTGGCCACGGCGGTTCAGCTGCTGTGCTGCTGCCAGTCCGGAAGGACCACTTCCGATGACTGCGATCGTCTTTCCTGTGCGGACAGGCGGGATCTGCGGTTTTACCCATCCTTCTGCATAGGCTGTCTCAATGATCGCTTTCTCATTCTCCTTTGTGCTGACCGGATCTCCGTTCAGGTTACAGGTACATGCAGCTTCGCAAAGTGCTGGACACACTCTGGATGTAAACTCCGGAAAGCTGTGTGTCTTGTTTAAACGAAGGAATGCCTGCTTCCAGTTTCCTGTGTACACAAGATCATTTGTCTCAGGAACCAGGTTGTGCAGCGGGCAGCCGGAAGCCATTCCGCCGATCATCATACCTGACTGGCAGAAGGGGACGCCGCAGGCCATGCAGCGTGCTCCCTGAAGTTTCTGTTTTTCTTTATTTAATGGAATACGAAATTCGTTGAAATTCTGAATACGTTCCTTTGGCGGCAGAACCTTTGCCGTTTCTCTTTCATAATCTAAAAATCCAGTTGGCTTTCCCATTTCCTCATCCTCCTTAATGTTTCACGCCGATGCTCTCATAGAACGCTTCCATCTGTGCCTGCTGGCTGGTCAGACCTTTTTCTTCCAGCTTTGCACTTAAAGTGATCATCTTCTTGTACTCATTTGGAATGAGTTTTTTGAAGTGAGGCAGATAGGAATCAAAATCAGCCAGCACCTTCTTACCGATCTCAGAGCCTGTTGCTTCCACATGAGCCTCGATAAGATCACGAAGCTCTTTTTTATCATATTTATTATCCACTTTTTCAATGGAGATCATTGCTTTATTGAGGTTCTTGTAAAGAACGTTATCCACATCAAGGACATAAGCGATACCGCCGCTCATACCTGCTGCAAAGTTTTTGCCGGTTCTTCCAAGAACTACTACACGACCACCGGTCATGTACTCACAGCCGTGCTCTCCCACACCTTCCACAACTGCATTGGCACCAGAGTTACGAACTGCAAAACGCTCACCTGCCATACCGTTGATAAAGGCAGTTCCACTAGTTGCACCATAAAGAGCAACGTTGCCGACAATAATGTTATCTTCTGCTTTGTAACCGGCATTTTCCGGAGTCTTCAGGATCAGCTTGCCACCGGAAAGACCCTTTCCGAAGTAGTCGTTGCAGTCGCCGGTAAGCTTCAGAGTAAGACCTTTCGGGATAAAGGCACCAAAGCTCTGTCCTCCGGCTCCTGTACAATCAATCTCTACCGTGTCTTCCGGCAGTCCGTTTTTATTATTTCTGGTAATCTCCGCACCAAGGATTGTTCCAAATGCACGGTCTGTGTTCTTTACTTCTACCGAAAATCTGGTCTTCTCACCGCCATGAATTGCGCGACTGCATTTCTTCACAAGAACTTTCTCATCCAGAGTCTTCTCCAGCTGGAAATTGTACTCTGCTTTCGGATCAAAGGTTACCTCGCTGCCAGCTTTTGCATATGGATTGTTCAAGATTGCACTAAGGTCTACTTTACCTTTGTGCGGCTCATCAACTGCATCTGTAGCAACCAGGAGATCCGTACGTCCTACCATCTCTTTCAGGCTTCTCACACCCAGTTTTGCCATATATTCGCGAAGCTCCTGGGCAATAAATTTCATAAAGTTCTCAACATATTCCGGTTTGCCTTTGAATCTCTTTCTCAGCTCCGGATTCTGGGTAGCTACACCAACCGGGCAGGTGTCCAGATTGCAGACTCTCATCATTACACAACCCATAGTTACAAGAGGTGCTGTAGCAAAACCGAATTCCTCTGCACCAAGAAGTGCTGCAATTGCAACATCACGACCGCTCATCAGTTTACCGTCTGTCTCAATGCGGACACGGTTACGAAGTCCGTTCATAAGCAGTGTCTGATGGGTTTCAGCAAGTCCAAGCTCCCATGGAAGTCCTGCATTGTGAATGGAGCTTCTGGGTGCTGCACCAGTACCTCCATCATATCCGGAAATCAGGATTACCTGTGCACCAGCCTTTGCAACTCCGGCTGCAACCGTACCAACGCCAGCCTCAGAAACCAGCTTTACAGAAATATCTGCATATTTATTTGCATTTTTCAGGTCATAAATCAGCTCTGCCAGGTCCTCGATGGAATAGATATCGTGATGCGGCGGCGGGGAGATCAGAGAAACACCAGGTGTGGAGTGACGGGTTTTCGCAACCCATGGATAAACCTTCTTCGCCGGAAGATGTCCACCTTCACCAGGTTTTGCGCCCTGTGCCATTTTGATCTGGATTTCTCTTGCAGATACCAGATAACGGCTGGTAACACCGAAACGACCACTGGCTACCTGTTTGATCGCAGAACATCTGTCATCTTTTGTTCCTGCTGAATCCAGTCTTTCATTGCTTTCACCGCCCTCACCGGTATTTGATTTTCCATGAAGATGGTTCATTGCAATAGCAAGTGTCTCATGTGCTTCCTGAGAAATGGAACCATAGGACATGGCACCAGTCTTAAAATGCTTTACGATTTCATCAACACTCTCCACCTCTTCAAGAGGGATAGGATTTTCTGCATACTTAAAGTCCATAAGCGCACGAAGATTGCCGTGATTTTCCTTATCCACAAGATCTGTATACTGTTTGAACATCTCATAGCTGCCTGTTCTTGTAGACTGCTGAAGGAGATGAATGGTTGCCGGATTGTAACGGTGCTCTTCTCCCTGGCTTCTCATTTTGTGGGCACCCACACTATCCAGAGTAAGGTCTGTGGTAAGTCCTAACGGGTCAAATGCTTCTGAATGAAGCTTTTCTACATTCTCCTCAATATCTTCCAGTGTAATGCCTCCAACACGGCTTACAGTACCTGTGAAATATTTATCGATAACATCCTGAGATACACCAATTGCCTCGAAAATCTGAGATCCCTGATAAGACTGGATTGTAGAAATACCCATCTTGGAAGCGATCTTAACAATACCGCTGATAACTGCATGATTATAATCGTCTACAGCTGCATAATAGTCCTTGTCCAGCATATGGGTATCGATCAGCTCATGGATTGTCTCCAATGCCAGATATGGGTTGACTGCACTTGCGCCATAGCCCAGAAGAGTAGCAAAATGATGAACCTCTCTCGGCTCGCCGGATTCCAGGATAATAGCAAGAGAAGTACTCTTTTTCGTCTTTACAAGGTGCTGATGTACTGCAGAAACAGCCAGCAGAGACGGAATCGGCATATGGTTTTCATCCACGCCTCTGTCGGAAAGCACCAGAATGTTGGCACCATCCCTGTATGCTTTATCAACTTCTACAAACAGACGGTCAATAGCACGCTCAAGCTTTGTGCTCTTGTAATAAAGAGTGGAGACAACAGCCACCTTAAAGCCTTCGTGATGCATTTCCTTAATTTTCAGCATATCTGTATTGGTAAGGATCGGATTGTTAATCTTTAATACCTTGCAGTTCTCCGGAATCTGCTCCAGAAGGTTTCCGTCTTTTCCAACATAAACGCTTGTGCTGGTGACAATCTCCTCACGGATCGCATCAATCGGCGGATTGGTTACCTGTGCAAAAAGCTGTTTGAAGTAGTCAAAAAGCGGTCTGTTCTGTTTGGAAAATACTGCCAACGGTGTATCCACACCCATTGCGCCAATGCTCTCAGCACCGTTTAACGCCATGTTTCGGATAGAAGTACGATACTGCTCATAAGTGTATCCGAAAGCCTTCTGAAGACGGGAACGCTGTTCCTCTGTATATTCTTCCATTCTTTCGTTTGGAATCTTAATATCTTTTAAATGTACCAGATTGCTGTCCAGCCATTCGCCGTATGGCTGTTTCTTTGCATACATCTCTTTTAATTCGTTATCATCGATGATCTTGCCCTGAACCGTATCTACCAGAAGCATTTTTCCAGGATGAAGACGCTCTTTTAATATGATCTTCTCTTCCGGTACCGGCAATACTCCAACCTCAGAAGAAAGGATCATGCAGCCATCGGATGTTACGTAATATCTGGACGGACGAAGACCGTTACGGTCAAGCACTGCACCCATCACATCTCCATCTGAGAAAAGAATAGATGCAGGTCCATCCCATGGTTCCATCATTGTGGCATAATACTGATAGAAGTCACGTTTTTCCTGGGAAATGGTATCGTTATTTGCCCATGGCTCCGGAATAGTGATCATCACTGCAAGAGGAAGATCCATGCCACTCATGGTAAGGAATTCCAGCGTATTATCGAGCATTGCAGAATCGGAACCATTTCGGTTGACTACCGGAAGGATTTTCTGCATTTCCCCTTCTAAGTATGGGGACTCCATATTTTCCTCTCTTGCCAGCATCTTATCTGCGTTTCCCCGGATGGTGTTGATCTCACCATTGTGCACGATCAGACGGTTTGGATGTGCTCTCTCCCAGCTTGGATTTGTGTTGGTACTGAAACGGGAATGTACCAATGCAATCGCAGATTCATAATCAGGGCTTTGAAGATCAGAGAAAAATGTACGAAGCTGTCCAACCAGGAACATACCTTTATAAACAATCGTACGGCTACTCATAGAACATACGTAAGTGTTATCATTACTCTGTTCAAACTCACGGCGGGCAATATACAGTTTACGGTCAAATGCGATGCCTTTTTCCAGATCATCCGGCTTTTTGATAAATGCCTGCATAATGCATGGCATGCACTCTCTTGCCTTATGTCCAAGAACCTCCGGAACTACCGGAACTTCTCTCCAGCCAAGGAACTCCAGTCCCTCTTTTTCCACAATGATCTCAAACATTTTTTTTGCCTGGGCACGTTTGATCTCATGCTGTGGGAAAAAGAACTGGCCAATACCATATTCTCTTTCCTGGCCGATTTCGATTCCCTCTTTTTTACATGCTTTCTTAAAAAATTTATGGGAAATCTGAAGGAGGATACCAACGCCATCACCTGTTTTGCCTTCTGCATCTTTTCCGGCACGATGATCCAGATTCTCTACAATCCGCAATGCGTTGGCAACTGTATCATGGGATTTTTTGCCTTTGATATTGACAACTGCACCGATACCGCAGTTATCATGTTCAAATTCCTGACGGTAAAGTCCCTGCCTTTCCTTTATCACTTCTTTCATTTTCCTCATCCTTTCTATTGTTGATTAAGAGTTTCCTCTTTGTTTACTTTATCTACAGCTGCCTGGATAAATCCACGGAACAGCGGGTGAGCATGGTTCGGTCTTGATTTGAACTCCGGATGTCCCTGGGTTCCTACAAAGAATGGGTTTGCCGGAATCTCGATCATTTCCACAATGTGACCATCAGGAGAAGTTCCTGCTATGGTCATGCCTTTTTCTGCCAGTTCTTTGCGATATGCATTGTTAACTTCATAACGATGTCTGTGACGTTCCTGAATTTCTTTCTGTCCGAAAAGTTCCAGGGATAAAGAACCATCCGCAAGCACACATGGATAACTTCCAAGGCGCAGGGTTCCTCCAAGATCTTCCACATCTTCCTGGTCTGGCATAAGGGCAATTACCGGATTGGTAGTTTCTGGTGCAAGTTCAATGCTGTTTGCATCTTCATAACCAAGTACATGACGGGCAAATTCTACGATTGCCATCTGCATTCCAAGACAGATTCCAAGGTATGGGATCTTATGTACACGGGCATACTGAGCTGCCAGGATCATTCCTTCTGTTCCTCTTCCGCCGAAACCACCTGGAACCAGGATTCCATCTACCTGGTAAAGTCTCTGATCCAGGTTCTTCTCGTTTAACTCTTCGGAATCGATCCAGGTAATCTCTACTTTCGCTTTACATGCGATTCCGCCATGCTTCAGAGCTTCCACCACACTAAGGTATGCATCATGAAGCTGGGTATATTTTCCTACCATGGCAATGTTTACAGTTTTATCCGGATGGCGGAGATTTTCTACCATAGCTTCCCAGTCCGTAAGGTCTGGTTTTCTTTTTTCAAGTCCCAATGACTGCATGACCACATCTGCCAATTTTTCACGTTCCATCGCAAGTGGGGCCTCATACAGATACTCTACATCCAGATTCTGAAGTACATGGCTTACCGGCACGTTACAGAACAGGGCAATTTTTGCTCTCAGGTCGTCGGTCAGCGGATATTCACTTCTGCATACCAGAACATCCGGCTGGATTCCCATTGCCTGAAGCTCCTTTACACTGGCCTGGGTTGGTTTTGTTTTCATTTCTCCTGAAGCTTTCAGGTATGGAATCAGGGTTACATGGATAAGGATTGCATTTTCATGCCCCACATCATGCTGAAACTGTCTGATGGATTCCAGAAATGGCTGGCTTTCAATATCTCCTACTGTTCCGCCTACTTCGATAATGGCAATCCTGTTTTCATCCGGGGATTTTGCGCGATAGAAGCGGCTTTTGATTTCATTTGTAATATGAGGAATTACCTGTACGGTTCCTCCTCCAAAGTCTCCATGGCGTTCTTTTTGTAAAACGGACCAATAAATTTTTCCGGTAGTTACATTGGAATTTTTATCCAGGCTTTCATCAATGAATCGTTCATAATGGCCAAGATCCAGGTCGGTCTCGGTTCCATCGTCTGTTACGAAGACTTCTCCATGCTGAATAGGGTTCATGGTTCCGGGATCAATATTGATGTAAGGGTCAAATTTCTGCATTGTGACCTGAAAACCTCTTGCCTTTAAAAGTCGCCCAAGTGAAGCTGCTGTGATTCCCTTTCCCAGTCCTGACACAACACCGCCAGTGACAAAAACGTATTTTACTGCCATCTTTCGATTTCCTCCTCCAATTGCTTTTAATGTGTTCTAATATGTAAAAAAGGCGTCAAAGAGGAGGATTAGGGGGCACTTAACCTATCCATTTCTCTTTGACGCCTTTGTCAAAACAAATTCTTATTCAAAAATATGCTATATCATATATCATTTTCCGGGCTTTGTCAATCTCCTTTTTTGTTCGGATTTCTGTACATATTATATAGAA
>OGPN01002317.1_pt1 | contig 11187 bp, 9 predicted proteins | sample 1552941 | NCBI WGS metagenome assembly OGPN01 (sample SAMEA2580220, study PRJEB22360) | human gut metagenome | biome: human gut; feature: human-associated habitat; material: faeces | place: Denmark | collected 2008/2010
GATGAACGAGAACAACGATGTTTTTACGATGGAAGACGAGCCGATAGCCTCTGTGATGCAGGATATGCGCAAAGGCTCGAAATGGCTGTCTGTATTTCTGGAAAGTTACCGCCCTCCGCTGGACGGGGAACGTTACCTGACTGACGGTGAGGTGGCGGAACTGCTCCGTGTCAGCCGACGCACCTTGCAGGAATACCGCAACAACCGCGTGTTGTCCTTCATACTTTTGGGAGGGAAGGTGCTTTACCCGGAAACGGGGCTGCGCGAGGTGCTGGAAGCGAACTACCGCAAGCCGCTGGAGTGAGGCGGCCAACATGAAAAAGGAAACGGGCGACATTTTGTGGTGCTGCCCGTTTACTTTTTATATACTTGGGTGTTTTAATGACCTTAAAACCAGTTTTTTGATTGATCCAACCAATTTCTATCGTTAGAAATTCATATAGTTAATAAAAAGTTGTAACTTTGCATTTAACGCAATCTAAAAATTAATTGTAATGGCAATTTTAAACAACATTAAAAATGTACTATCAGAAAAAGGAGTTATGAGCAAATGGTTGGCAAAACAATTACAGAAAGATCCTGCAACAGTATCTAAATGGTGTAATAATCATTCTCAACCTGATTTGTACACATTTGTTCGTATTGCAAATTTGCTTGATGTTGATGTTCATGAACTTATTTGTCATACAAAAAAATAGTATCTAAAGGAATATAGATGTTTCACCATTTTTAAGCATGTAAATAAAGTGTATGAGCAATAAAATTTGGAATTTTGATATATTAGTTGATGATTGTTTTGTTAATTTTAATACAAAAAAGCAAGAAATAAATCCAGATCATAATGACAGGTTATTATCAGTTGCTAATGGCTTTGAAGATGGCAGTTGGAGATATCGTCAATTCAAAGAATTTGTTTTCAGTAATATTGCAGAAACAGCTTTGTCTGCACAAGAACGAGAGAAATTAATAGATAATGATTACGGTAGGCTTATTGAGGCTGCCAAACATTTACGACTTGTTGACAAAGAGCAGAATGGAAAGGGAAGTGAAATAGCGGAAATTATTCTATATGGCATAATGAAGAACCATTATAAAGCCTTATCTGCAATACCTAAAATTTTTTATAAACAGAATGATAATGATAATGCAAAGGGCTCTGATTCTGTACACATTGTAATTGACCCAAATGGAGGCTTTCAACTTTGGTTAGGAGAAGCTAAATTTTATAATTCTCTTGAGGATGCGCGATTATACGAACCAATAAATTCTGTTGAACAAATGTTGCGCAAACCTATTATGAAAAAGGAATGCGGAATAATGACCAATCTCAATGAACTTGATAAACAAATTGAAAACCAAACATTACTTAAAAAGATAAAAGAATGTTTCGATGAGAATACTTCCATTGACGAAATAAAACCCAAACTACATATACCTATTCTTTTATTACATGAATGCCAGATAACAGCAAGTACTACTGAAATGAGTGATGAGTATAAAAATAGTATTATTTCTTTTCATAGAGATCGTGCTCATTCGTTTTTTAAGAAGCAGATCAACAAGCTTAGTTCTGTTCATAAGTATTCGGAAATAAACTTTCATTTGATTCTTTTTCCTGTTCCTGATAAAACAAAAATAGTAAACTGGTTTATTTCACAAGCAAAAAATCTCAAAAATGATGCAGACGAATGATATATATAATACATGTTTAGATATAAGTAATGTTCTAAATGCTGGTGATATAAGTAATGCAAGATCCAAAGTAATTACATTACTTCATGAGATTAATGGTACTAACAATAATTCATATATGGAATTAGTCAACCATCTTATTCGTGAAGTGGGGCTTTTACCGTATATTGATACATATACTGCATCTTGGGAAGATCGGTTTGTATGTGAAGTTTTTAAAGTTAATATTGGAGAAAGAAAACCTTGTGTCTTACATACTGCTCAATCACAGGTATTAAAGAAGTTATTAGAAGGGAAAAGCGTTGCGGTGAGTGCTCCTACAAGTTTTGGTAAAAGTTTTGTTATTGATGCATTTATTGCGATTAAACAACCAATTAATGTTGTAATATTAGTACCTACGGTTGCTCTTGCAGATGAAACAAGAAGACGAATTTGCCGAAAATTCTCTCATCAATATAAAATAATTACAACAACAGATGTAGAACTTGCGGAGAAAAACATATTGGTATTTCCGCAAGAAAGAGCTTTTGCCTATATAGATAAACTTCCTTCAATTGATATTCTAATCGTTGATGAGTTTTATAAGGCAAGTACAAATTTTGATCTTGAAAGAAGCTCCACTTTACTCAGTTCAATGGTAGAACTCGGAAAGAAAGCTAAACAAAGATATTATCTTGCCCCAAATATCCATGAAATAGAAGAAAATGTATTCACTGAAGGGATGACATTTCTGCGTATGGATTTTAAGACCGTTGTAACGCATGCATGGCGGTTATATAAAAGCAGACCAAAGAATGAAGATAAACAGAGTTTTAAGACACGTAAACTTATTGAATTAATAAATACAGGTATAGGTAAAGCTTTGATATATACCGGCACATATAAGGGAATTGAAGAAGTAACAACAATTCTTAACAGAAATTTATATAATAAAGACTCTGAACTGCTTGCTAATTTTTCTGATTGGCTGGAATGCAATTATGGAGAAAAGTATATTCTTAAAGATTTAGTCAAACATGGTATTGGTATTCATAATGGTCAGCTACATCGTTCTCTTAGTCAAATTCAAATAAAACTATTTGAAGAACAGAATGGGTTAGATTATTTGGTATCGACCTCGTCTATAATTGAAGGAGTAAATACTCAAGCAGAGAGTGTCGTTTTATGGTCAAATAAGAACGGGGCTCATAAGATTGATTATTTTACCTTTCGCAACATCATTGGACGCGCAGGCAGAATGTTTCGTTATTTTGTAGGTCGTGTCTATATGCTTGAAGAGCCACCAAGTCAAGAAAATACTAAATTGAGATTAGAGTTTCCTGATGATGTAGTAAAAAAACTTGATGGAAATGACCCCGGTATAAAATTGAATAATGAACAATATGTAAAAATTCAACGATATCAAGATGAAATGATAGAACTTCTTGGAACGGATATTTGGCATAGAATTGAAAGAATACCACAAATCAGAAGTTGTAAACCATCAATGTTAAAGATAATTGCGGAAAAATTGAAAACTGATTCCAATTGGCCAACAAATTGCGATGCTTTACAAAACAATAATACATGGGAATGGAGGGATGCTTTAGGAGATATCATAGAAATTTTGGAATATCATCGAAAAGGACATTTACGGTATTATGCATGTGCATGTAGTAATGGATGGAAAATGACTATAAAAGAGCTATATAACACAGTAAAAGATTATGGTATTACATATGAGGATATATTTACATTTGAAAGATATGTATCCTTTAATCTCTCATCTATTATTGCGGTAATTAATATTATACGTCAAGAACTTTATCCTAATTCCTCAAATATCGCCAATTTTGTATATAAAGCATCAAATGCCTTTTTACCTAAAATTGTATTTCAACTTGAAGAATACGGATTACCGAGGATGATTAGTAAAAAGATACAAAATGCAGGTCTTATAAATCTTGAAGACGATTCTAAAGAGATTACAATCGTTATACAGGAATTTAACACGATAGGAATTGAATACCTTGAACAAAAAATACCTAATCTCCATTCATTTGACAAATATATATTAAAACATTTTATGAACGGAATTCGTTGCATAACGACAAATCAAAAGAATTAAATAATAGCCATATTATTACCTCTATATTTTTTGAGATATGATATGGCTATTTAGATAAGGATCCATATAGAAATTCTTTCGTATAATTTTCATTTGATATCTTCAACAGTACGCAGTTTTTCCGTTCTGTATAAACATCACGTATGTTTGCCGCTTCTCTTGTGAGAGAACCTTTCCTACCAGCCACATGCGGAACAGGTAGGTGTTGTAGGTGTTCAGCCGAAAAGCAATCAGAATAATGATTTCAGGCGCGTACACGTCCGCGTACAGCCCGTTTTCAAGCTGCATGTAGCGGCACACCTTGTAGTCGTTCAGCACGTCAGACTTGCGGACGGCTTTGATGACGGCGTTCACTGCCGGGACGGTCGTATGGAACAGTCCGGCTATTTCGGTGGCGGTCATCCACACATCGTTACCGGTTACGCTGACCGCCTTGTCCTCTATGATGATTATGTCACGTTTCATGGCTTTTCTTTTTAGATGGTGCAACCTGCAAATTCCTCGATGCCGTTCAACCTTGCGGCAAGGTTCTCCATGTCTTGGTTGAGCTTTTCTTTGGTGATTTTCGCGTATATCTGCGTCGTTTTTATGCTCTTGTGTCCCAGCATGGAACTGACCGTTTCGATGGGTACGCCGTTGGAGAGGAACACCGTCGTGGCTGCCGTGTGTCGGCTCTGATGCCACGTGATGTGCTTGGTGATGCCGCAACGCTTGGCGACGGAACGGATTCCGGCAAGGCACGTGTTGTAGTGGGGAACGGGGAAAATCCTGCCGTTCCCGCACAGACCCCGGTATTTGTCGATGATGCGCTTTGCGATGTCGAGCAGGCGGATATTGGACACCACGCCCGTCTTCTGGCGGTTGATGTTTATCCACTCGTGTTCGTCGAAGTAGGTATGGATGTTCTCTTCCGTCAGGTTGCGCATGTCGGCGAACGACAGGCCCGTGAAGGCGCAGAACAGGTAGAGGTCGCGGTAAAGCTCCTGCTTGGCGTTTTTCAGCCTGCCCTCCATCAGCAGCCGGATTTCCTCTTTCGTCAGGAAACTGCGTGTCGTTTCCTCCTTCTTGATTTCATACTCCCGGAATGGGTCGCGTGTGAGCCACTCGTTGTTGATGGCGATGAACACCATCGTCCGCAAGGGGCAGACATACAGCCACACGGTGTTGGTGCAGCAGTGCTTGTCCGTGCGCAGGAACATCTCGAAGTCGGAGATGAAGGCGGGCGTAAGCTCTTTCAGCGCGATGTCCTTCACGCGGTAGCGGATGGTGAGGAACTCTTGCAGGTGCTTGTAAACGGTCCTGTACTTCAGGAGCGTGCCTTTGGCTTTCATGCCAGCATCCACCTGTTTCTCGTAGTCTTCGTTGTGCTGCCGGAACACCTGCATCAGCGTGTGATAGCGATGTTCCAGTCCGAGAAAGGCGTTCTTGACCTTCTCCGCCGTGACGAAGTTGTCACGCTCCATGATTTCCTGATAGTGTTTGTTGATGCGCACACGCATCTTGTCGAGCATGCGGTTCGTTTCGAGTGCCGCCGAGCTTCTGCCCGTGACACGTCCCCCTTTGGTGTCCCACAGCTTGGGATCGACGGTCAGTTTGCAGCTGAACTGCGTTTGGCTGCCGTCCACCGTAATGCGTCCCATGACGGGTACTGTCCCGTCCTTTTTCACTACCTGACGTTTGAGGTAGTAGATTACTGAAAATGTACTCTTCATCGTCCTTATTTTTTTAGGTTCAAAATTAGTTGGTGAAGAGTCCGTCGCCGGTACGCAAAACGGGGAGGAACGGCGCAATCTTTTTCCGTAACCGGATTTGTTGCGTGAGTTGTCAGTAACTCACTAATCCTTAACGCCTTGTTTCGTTATCCGTGTCCGTTTGTCGCCATTCCGTGCATGGTTACGGACAAGTAACGTAGCGGCGTCCTGATTTGGCTTCAGCGGTGATTGCGATGGCTTCACGAATAATCGGAAGCACGACTGAAACCCTTGTAACTCAATTCTATCACTATATCTTTCCGCATTTCTCTTTTTTGTAGTAACTTTGTGGGTTGAAGACACAGAAAGCAAAAGCAGCAGTTTACACATTCTATAAACCAGCCGCCCATAAACCAACTGACTAAAGCAATGAAAGCTACATGCAACGGCAAAAAACAACGGGAGACGCAGAGGAAGCGGGTCTCGGGGGGCGTGGTGGCGAGGTTCGCCATCATAGGGCTGCTGTGGGCCGGGCTGTGCGCATGGTATGTTGCACATATGGTGGCTGCGGGCACGCAAGTGACGCTGCTGACGCTTTTCCCGCTGATTGCTTCGGCGATAGTGGTGTTTGTGCCTCTCTATAAGAAATACGTCAGAAATGATAACAAACGATAAGGAAAACGGTGGATGCCGCCCGGCGGACTCTCCGCAAGGCGCCCCTTCCACCACTCTGCTGAACACCATCGACTCGCCGGAGCAGCTGCGTAAGCTCCCCGTGAGCGCCCTACCGCAGGTGTGCTCCGAAATCCGCGAGTTCCTGATCAGCAGTCTGTCGGAAAATCCGGGCCACTTCGCATCGTCGATGGGGGCGGTGGAAATCACGGTGGCCCTACACTACGTGTTCAACACTCCCTACGACCGCATCGTATGGGATGTGGGACACCAGGCCTACGGCCACAAGCTCCTCACGGGGCGTCGCGACCGTTTCGCCACCAACCGCAAATTAGGAGGACTCAGCGGCTTCCCCTCCCCTGCCGAAAGCGAATACGACACTTTCTCGGCCGGACACGCCTCCAACTCGATTTCGGCGGCGCTCGGCATGGCCGTGGCGACGGAGCTCAACGGCGAGACGCCCCGGCGCAACGTGGTGGCCGTAATCGGCGACGCATCCATTGGCGGCGGCCTGGCGTTCGAGGGTCTGAACAACGCCGCCAACACGCCCAACAACCTGCTGATTGTGCTCAACGACAACGACATGTCGATCGACGCCAATGTAGGCTCGCTCCACAACTACCTGGCTCACATCACCACCTCGAAGGGATACAACGACTTCCGATATTCGCTCTACCGTCTCCTGCGCCGCTTCAATATGGTGTCGGACCGCAAGAAGGGGGCAATCATGCGCTTCAACAACAGTCTGAAATCGCTGCTGTCGAGCCAACAGAATATATTCGAGGGTCTTAACATACGCTATTTCGGTCCGGTCGACGGCCACGACGTAGCCTCGCTCGTAAAGACACTCAACGACATCAAGGGGATGAGCGGGCCGCGTCTGCTCCACATCAAGACCCGAAAAGGGAAAGGGTTCGCGGCCGCCGAGGCCGACCCGGCCACATGGCACGCCCCCGGCAAATTCGACCCCTCCACAGGAGCGCTGCGCTGCAAATGCCATACCGATGGCTCCCCGATGAAATTCCAGGACGTGTTCGGCCATACGATGGTCGAACTGGCCTCCAAAAATCCCAAAATCGTAGGCATCACGGCCGCAATGCCCTCCGGCACCTCGATGTGCATCCTCAAGGAGGCGTATCCGCGCCGCGTGTTCGACGTAGGCATCTCCGAGGAGCATGCCGTGACTTTCGCCGGCGGTCTGGCAAAGGAGGGGCTGCGCCCGTTTGTAGCCATCTATTCTTCCTTCCTCCAGCGAGCCTACGACCAGATGATTCACGACGTGGCACTGATGCGGCTGCCCGTAACTTTCTGCATCGACCGCGCCGGCCTCGTGGGAGAAGACGGCGCAACACACCACGGCGCATTCGACCTTGTATACCTCAGCTCGATACCCGGCATGACTGTAGCTGCCCCACGCGACGAGGCCACGCTGCGCAACCTGCTCTACACCGCGCAGGCCGCCGACTGCGGCCCGATGGCCATCCGCTATCCGCGCGGCTGCGGCTTCAGCGCCGACTGGCGGACGCCCATGCACGCGCTTGAGATAGGCCGCGGCGAGCAACTTGCCTATGGCACCGACATCGCCATAATCTCCACCGGCACAATCGCCCGCGAGGTGAGCGAAGCCATCGCTACGCTGGCCGCTCAGGGCATCTCGGCCGCACACTACGACATGACGTTCGTCAAGCCGCTCGACACGGCGATGCTGCGCGACATAGCCCGCTCGGGAATGCCCGTGCTCACCGTGGAAGACGGCTCCATCGAGGGTGGACTCGGCACAGCCGTGGCCGCCTGGATGGCCGACGAAGGCTACCATCCGGCCATGCGCCGGCTGGGCATACCCGACAGATTTGTGGCGCAAGGCTCAGTGGCGCAGCTCAAGAAACTATGCGGCATCGACGCCGCATCGATAGCAGAGGCCGCCGCAGGTCTCGCAAAAATCCTATCACCGGTAAAATCCGCCGCCATATGCGAATAGTTATTGCAGGAGCCGGCGAAGTAGGCTCGCATCTGGCGAAACTGCTTTCGCGCGAGGAGCAGGATATAGTATTGCTCGACCGCGACGCAACGAAACTCTCCGTGCTCGATTCCAACTACAACCTGATGACCATGGTCGGATCGCCCACCTCCTTCAGCTCGCTGCGCGGAGCCGGTGTGGCCGAGTGCGATCTCTTCATCGCGGTGACTCCATTCGAAAACGCCAACCTCATATCGTGTGAGATAGCGAAACACCTCGGAGCGAAAAAGACCGTGGCGCGCATCGACAACTATGAGTTTCTCAACCCCGACAACCACGACTTCTTCTGCTCGCGCGGCATCGACCACCTGATATATCCCGAAATGCTCGCCGCGCAGGAGATACGCACCGCACTGAAACGCCCCTGGGTGCGCCACTGGTTCGAGCTCCACAACGGCGAGCTGATTGTGGTGGGCGTGAAAATCCGCGACAATGCGTCGCTCATCGGCAAGAAACTGCGCGACATAACCTACACCCAGCACAACTACCACGTATCGGCCATCCGCCGCCACCACGAGACCATTATTCCGCGCGGCGACGATGAAATCCTCGACGGCGACATAATCTACTTCACCACCACACGCGATTATATCGACGAAATTCGCCAGATATGCGGCAAGCGCGCCTACAAAATCCATAAAGTGATGATAATGGGTGGCGGACGCATCGCCGTAAGGCTGGCTCATCTCGCCTCGGCCGACTACGACATGACCATAATCGACGACAATCTCGACGTATGCCATGCGTTGCCGGAGAAATGCTCCGGAACCGACGTTAAGATAATCCACGGCGACGCCCGCAACAACGACCTGCTCCTGGAAGAAAACATAGGCTCGTTTGATGCCTTCGTGGCCCTGACGGAATATTCCGAGACCAATATCCTCGCATGCCTGACGGCCAAAGAGATGCACGTGAGCAAAACCGTGGCCGAAGTCGAAAATATCCAGTTCATTTCCGAAGCCGAGGGACTGAACATAGGCACCGTAATCAACAAGAAACTGCTCGCGTCGAGCAAGATTTTCCAGCTGCTGCTCGATGCCGACGAGAGCTCCTCGAAATTCATGGCCCTGGCCGACGCCGAGGTCGCTGAAATCGACGCCCGGCCCGGCTCCAAAATCACCAAGGCCGACGTGAAAGACCTCCATCTGAGCCACGACATGACCCTTGCCGGCCTCGTACGCGACGGGAAAGGGATGCTGATCGACGGCCGCACGCGCATTCAACCCGGCGACCACGTGGTTGTGTTCTGCCTCTCGGGCTCCATCCACCGCGTGGAAAAACTCTTCATCTGAAACCGGTGCTGCAAAACATCCGCAGACTATGTAGGGACGTGCCTTTGGCACTTATAACGAGCAGACAGCCCACCGATACATCGCAGAGCGATGTGCCTGCATTGCTGAAGGAAGACATTTTGCAACGCCTTTATCCAACTGCCTTATGAAAAGAGTGAAAACAGGCATCAATATTCCCATGCTGGCACGCGTGGTCGGCCTTCTCGTAGTAATAGAGGCCATCTTCATGCTTGTGCCGCTCGCCACCGCCTTTTACTATCATGAATCCGACTCCACGGCATTTGCCATAGGAGCAATATTCACGGCCGTTGCCGGCCTTCTGATAGTGTTTGCCGTACGGCCTTCCCACCACCACATGGGTAAACGCGAGGGCTTTCTGCTTACGGCTCTTGTGTGGATAGTATTCTCATTCTTCGGTCTGGTGCCGTTCATGCTCTGCTCAACTCCGATGAGCTTTACCGACGCATTTTTCGAATCCATGTCGGCTTTCTCCACCACCGGGGTATCGGTGGCTGAGGATATCAACGCCCTGTCGCATTCGGTGCTGATGTGGCGTGCGCTGATGCAATGGATAGGCGGGATGGGTATAATACTCTTCACACTGGCCGTCATCCCGATGCTCAACTCGTCGGGGGGCATGCAGATGTTTAACGCGGAGGTTACGGGGATAACCCACGAGAAGCTACGCCCTCGCGTAAGCTCCACAGCCAAACGGCTGTGGCTCATCTACACTCTCCTGACGGCGGCGCTCGTAGGGTTCTACTGCCTCGGGCCGATGAATGCGTTCGACAGCATATGCCATGCGTTCTCCACGATGTCGACGGGCGGATTCTCCACGCGCCATGAGTCGATTATGGCGTGGGATTCTCTCTACGTCAAAATTGTGACTACCGTATTCATGTTTATCGGCAGCGTGAATTTCGCCCTTATCTACAAAGCTTCGACCGGAGCGTTCGGCAACGTATGGAGCAACCAGGCATTCCGCGCGTTCGTCAAGATTATTGCAGTCCTCTTTGTGGTTTTCGACGTAGCCATGTGGTTCAACCCGGAAGTACCGCGCACCGTCGAGGCCTTCACCATCGATCCGCTCTTCCAGATAGTCTCGGCAATGTCGTCGACGGCCTTTATAGTCGACGGGTTCCAGCAGTGGGGCTTCCTTCTTCTGGGGCTGACATTCGTAATGATGTTTTTCGGCGGCTGCGCCGGCTCTACTTCCGGCGGCGCTAAAATCGACCGCTTCATCGTGTTGTGGAAAAATTCGACCAACGAGCTCGAGCGATGCATCAGACCGAACCATATCCTTTCGGTGCAATGGAACGATAAGGCCGTGAGCCCTGATCTGCTCAACAAGGTGCTGGTGTTCATCACGCTTTATACCGGGATAATCGTGGCAGGGGCACTGGCGCTGTCGGCTACCGGCGTGCCGCTTACCGACGCATTTTTCGCCGCCTTGGCATGCGTGAGCAATGCCGGATGCGAACTCAATATGGCTGGTTATGGCGAGAGCTATATCCTCATTCCCGATTTCGGCAAATGGGTGCTTTCGTTCCTGATGGTGACGGGCCGTCTGGAGATTTTCACCGTGCTGGTGCTGTTTATCCCCGGATTTTGGAGAAAGTAAAATAAATTCCTGAACTATACATCGCAAAGCGATGTCCCTACAGGGCAACCGCATCAAAATCAGAGAAGAAAAGTACCGGATTCATCATGCCGACA
>OGPN01002321.1_pt1 | contig 11182 bp, 10 predicted proteins | sample 1552941 | NCBI WGS metagenome assembly OGPN01 (sample SAMEA2580220, study PRJEB22360) | human gut metagenome | biome: human gut; feature: human-associated habitat; material: faeces | place: Denmark | collected 2008/2010
CCGCTACGGCGGCATCTGGCTGGGCGACAACAATTCCAGCTGGGCCCAGCTGCTGGCCAACATCCAGATGATGCCCAGTGTCCAGATGTGCGGTTTCCTGTACAGCGGTGCCGACCTCTGCGGCTTCTCCTCCGATACCACGCCGGATCTTGCCCTGCGCTGGCTTGAGTTCGGTCTGCTCACCCCGCTGATGCGCAACCACTCCGCAGTTGGCACCCGGATGCAGGAATACTACCGCTTCCCCGAGGTGCTGCCCGCTGTGCGCAATATGATCCGTCTGCGCTACGCCCTGCTGCCCTACCTGTACAGCGAATTTATGAAAGCCGCGCTGGAAAACACCAGCTACTTCCGGCCGTTGGCCTTCGACTACCCGGATGACCCCGATGCCCGGGAGGTGGAAGATCAGCTTCTGCTGGGCGAGGGCCTGATGGCCGCTCCCGTCTATGTCCAGAATGCCCACGGGCGGCATGTCTACCTGCCCGAATCCATGAAGCTCCTGCGCCTGCGGGCTGTGGACGACTACGATGAAGAGATCCTGCCCGCCGGACACCACTATATCCGCTGTGCGCTGGATGAAGTGCTGTTGTTCCTCCGTCCGGGTCACATCGTTCCCGTGGCACAGCCCGCCAACAGCACCTCTGAGCTGGATGATGCCAGCCTGACCCTGTGGAGCTTCCTGCCCGACGGCGAATCTGCGGAGTACCGGATGTACCGGGACGACGGCGTGACACCAGAATACGAGAAGAAAGAGCACTGGAAAACGCTGCAGATCCATCATTCCTGATCGAAGTGTCCCGGAAAGGCAGGATCTCCCCTGCGCAGCATCTTGTATTTTACAGAAAACTGTATTATAATATAGGTGTTATTTACAATTTGCGTTGTGCCGCAAAACGGCACGGCGCATTTTTTACGCTTCAATTTTGGTGCAAGAGTATGAGAGAAGTTTCAAAGGAGGCGGAGCTTTCATGGCACAAATGTCCCAGGCCGGTGATCTGACCAGCGGCCCGATGCTGAAAAAGATCATCCTGTTTTCCCTACCGCTGGCGGCATCCAGCTTTTTGCAGCTGCTGTTCAATGCTGCCGATGTGGTCGTGGTGGGCCGGTTCGTCGGCAGCGCCGCGCTGGCAGCAGTTGGTTCCAACGGTGCGCTCATCAACCTGCTGGTCAACCTGTTTGTCGGCCTTGCGCTGGGTGCAAATGTTGTGGCTGCCCGCTGCTATGGCGCAAAGGATGACCAGGGCGTGCACGAAGCGGTGCAGACCGCTGTTACCCTGAGCCTTGTGGGCGGTGTACTGATGGCTTTTGTGGGCTTTTTTGCAGCCCACGGCCTGCTGGAACTGATGTCCAGCCCTGAGGATGTCATTGACCTTGCCACCCTTTACCTGAAGATCTACTTCATCGGAATGCCGATGACCATGCTGTACAACTTCAGCTCGGCACTGCTGCGTGCTGTGGGCGACACCAAGCGTCCCCTGTACTGTCTGGCGGCGGCAGGCATCATCAATGTGGTGCTGAATCTGATTTTTGTAGTTGGCTTTCATCTGGACGTAATGGGTGTTGCCATTGCTACGGTGATCTCCGAAACCGTTTCCGCATTGCTGGTGCTGCGTTGTCTGATGAAAGAGTCCGGCGGGATTCATCTGGAACTGCGTGCTCTGCACATTCATCGAAAGAAGATGATACAGATTTTGCGAATTGGTTTGCCGGCGGGATTTCAGGGCGTGGTATTCGCATTGTCCAACGTGGTGATCCAGTCCTCGGTCAACATTTTCGGAAACATCGTGGTTGCCGGAAACTCTGCCGCTGCCAATCTGGAGGGGTTCGTGTACATGGCAATGAACGCCTTTTATCAGACCACCCTTTCCTTTGTCAGCCAGAACTACGGGGCAGGGGAACAGAAGCGAATCCATCGAATCGTACTTCTGGGAGAAGCCTGCGTGATCGTCACTGGTACGCTGCTGGGAAATGCGGTTGTATTTTTCGGAAACGAATTGCTTCACATCTACTCCAGCAATCCGGAAGTCATTGCCGCGGGAATCGTGCGTCTGCACTATATCTCTATGGTTTACGCTCTCTGCGGCATTATGGACGTTATGGTGGGAGCACTGCGTGGTATCGGATATTCTGTTATGCCGATGATCGTTTCCATTGTGGGCGTGTGTGTGCTGCGTCTGGTGTGGCTGGCGACGGTGTTCCAGATTCCGGAATATCACCGAATCGAAACGGTTTATCTGTCCTATCCGGTCACGTGGATACTGACCAGTCTTGTCTATATCGTGTTCTTTATCTGGGTACGCGTCCGAACGTGCCGAAAATCGGCTGCTGCCTGATTGCGTTTGAAAAGCTGCTGTATGCTCCAAAGGCATATGGCAGATTTTTCTATTTCTGCATAAAATTCGTACTGCAAAATGCTTGACGTGTCATAATCTCCGTGCTATAATAGATTGGTAGTACCAATTAAAGAGGTGTTTGTCAAATGAAATGGATGAAACAATTTGGAATCATTCTGTTGGTTTCCTTTGTGGGAGAGGTGTTGGAAAAGTGGATCCCGCTGCCGATTCCGGCGAGTATTTACGGCATCATACTGCTGTTTCTCTGCCTGAAGCTGCGGATCATTCCCCATGAATCCGTGCATGAAACGGGAAAATTTCTGATCGAGATCATGCCGCTGATGTTTATTCCGGCGGCGGTGGGCTTGCTGGAAACATGGGACGTGATCGCACCGGTGTGGCTGGAGTATGTGGCGGTCACAGTGCTTTCCACATGGATCGTAATGATTATTTCCGGCAAGGTAACACAGTCAGTCATTCGACACAGAAAAAAAGGAGTGCAGGAAAATCATGTTTGACTTTTTGGAAAATTCAGCGTTTTTTGGCGTGGTGATCAGCGTGGCATCTTATGGCTTGGGACTGCTGCTGAAGAAAAAATTCAAGCTGGCAATTCTGAATCCGCTGCTGATCTCCATTATTATCACCATTGCATTTCTGGCGTGTACCGGAATCAGCTATGAGAAATACGATGAGGGTGCGAAGTATCTGAGCTATCTGCTGACCCCTGCAACCGTTTGCCTTGCTATTCCGCTGTACGAGCAGCTGGAATTGTTAAAGAAGAACTGGCATGCAGTCCTGATCGGCATCTTATCCGGCGTGTTGTCCAGCCTGGGGGCAATTCTGGGAATGGCAATGCTGTTCAGGTTCAGCCATGAGGAATATGTAACGTTTTTGCCGAAGTCCATTACCACTGCCATTGGCATGGGCGTTTCGGAAAAGCTGGGCGGCTATGTGTCTATCAGCGTTGCCGCAATTATCATTACCGGTGTGCTGGGGAATATTTTTGCGGAAATCGTTTTCCGGCTGTTCCGGATTCACGAGCCTGTGGCAAAAGGCATTGCATTGGGCACGGCTTCCCACGCCATCGGCACTGCAAAGGCAATGGAACTGGGAGAAGTGGAAGGTGCGATGAGCAGCCTGTCCATCGTAGTTGCCGGTTTGATTACCGTAATCGGGGCAACGATTTTTTCACATATCATGTGAGGTGGCTTATGCAGGAAGAAACCAGAGAATATCAGAAAGTGATCTCTTATTTGTCCCAGATGATCGCCAGCGGAGAACTGGCTATTGGTTCTCGGCTGCCTACAGAACGCAGCCTTGCGGAAACGCTGTCGATCGGGCGAAACTCTACCCGAGAGGCTCTGCGAATGTTGGAGCATACCGGCGTGATCGTCTGCAAGCGTGGCTCCGGCAACTATCTGACCGGAAACGTATCCCGCCCAATCACGGAAATGGTACATATGATGCTGTTGCTGGGACAGACTGACCGAAAAGAGATCTGCTCGTTTCGGCGGAATATGGAAAAAGCAGTCTGTCGGGCGATTCTGGATCAGGACACCTTTTCCCGCTGGAAGGAACAGGCAGCCGTCTTGCTGCAAAAGGCACAGGAACAACAGCCGCTGGATCGGCAGATCGAACTGGACCGGCAATTTCATTTTTTGCTGATCCATGCCACGGAAAATCAGTTCTGGATCGCATTGCTGGAACCAATTACAGAAGTTTACCGCAAGTGGATCGATACCGCATTGCAGACGGCAAGTGATACTGTCAAGCAAAAGCTACAGGAATCACATACCATGCTGTTTCAGGCGTTGTGCCGCGGAGATTATCCCGCCTGCGAAAAGGCAATCGATGCTCACTATGATTTGGTGGATAATGAACTGGAAAAAGAAATATGAGGGCAGCACCGTACAAGCTTTGTGCGATAATCCCTATAGAAAGCACTGCATCAACGAATGTCACAGTTTGTGCAGTGCTTTTTTATGCAACATTCCGATTTTGGGGTGAATTCTGCTGTGAAATGCCACAAAAATTCTTGACAGCTTCAGATTCTATGGTATAATAGAGGTATATGTCATTTGGAGGTACAAACGTATGAAATTTTGGAAAAGACTCACTGCCTGTGCATTGACAGCTGCTATGGCGGCTGGATTTGCAGGCTGCGGCAGCTCCGGCGGAGATGCTTCGAAAAAAGAAGATTCCGATAAGGAAGACGCAGTGATTCCCTACGACAGCGATTTCACCATTGGCGTGGACAAGATCGCTGAAGCTATGGGTGCCGGCTGGAATGTGGGAAATCAGCTGGAAGCCAATTCCGGCGGAAAAGTCAACGAAACCGTATGGGGCAATCCGGAGATCACACAGGAACTGATTTCCGCAGTGGCTGATGCTGGATTCACGACTGTTCGTGTGCCGGTTTCCTATCTGGATCGCATTGATGATGCGAACGGCTATCAGGTGGATTCCGCTTGGCTGGACCGTGTGGAAGAAGTGGTGCAGTATTGCTATAATGAGGGACTGTATGTGATTATCAACATGCACGGCGATGGCTATAATAGCATTGACGGCGGCTGGTTCCTGGTAAACGGCGAAGATCAGGATATGATTCGCGAAAAGTATGAAGCGGTATGGAAGCAGATCGCGGAACGCTTTGCAAAGTATGACGAACATCTGATTTTCGAATCTATGAACGAAGAATCTGACGGTACATATGACGGCGATCCGAACAAGGAGTACTATGCAAATCTGAATCAGTACAATCAGATTTTTGTAGATACGGTTCGCGGTACGGGCGAAAAGAACACGCACCGCTGGCTTTTGGTTCCGGGCTGGAACACCAACATTGAGTACACCGTAGGGGACTATGGCTTTGAGATGCCTACTGATGAAAAATGTTCTGCCGGAGAAAGCCGCATGATGGTTTCGGTACACTACTATGACCCGTGGGATTACTGTGGTATAGAGGATCTGAAAACCATTCTGTGGGGCGAGTACGGCGATAATCTGATTGAAGTGAACGGCTTCCCGAAGATGAATAAGGCAAAATGGGGCGACGAATCTTATCTGGACGATCTGTTCAGTCGCATGCAGGAAAAATTCGTAAAGAATGATATTCCGGTTATCATTGGTGAGTATGGCTGTATCGACAAGTCCTCGGCTTATGCAGATTTTGCCGGACAGATTCAGGGTAACCGTGCATACTGGGACGGCTATGTTGCAGGTAAGGCTGCTTCAATGGGCATGATTCCGGTATACTGGGATAACGGCTTTAACGGCGTGTATGGCTTTGGTCTGTTCGACCGCAACACATATGAGCAGACACAGCCGGAGATCATCTCCACCATTCTGAAAGCAGTAAAGAACAAAGACCCGAAGGCTGGTCTGGATACTGTCGTAGAAAATAAGGCGGAAAAGACAGACGAGGCACATGCATACATCGGCATTCAGACGGAAGTTTACACATTCCGGAACTCCTGCAGCGATGCCAAGTACGGCAAGGACACGGATTACTTTAACACACTGATCAAGTGGGGTGAGGACGACCAGATCATTGACACTGGTGCGAAATTTACAGATGCGACCATTTCCGCAGACGGTACTTATACCGTTTCTGTGGACGGTTACGATTTCTCTTCTGACAGCAGCAAGCTGAACATGCTGTTTGTCAGCACAGACTTTGCCTTTAACAACACGCTGAAAGTCAGCGATGTTGTTGTAAAGTGCGACGATCAGGAGATCCCGATTGACAAACCACTGGTAATGGCTGATGATCAGGGCAATTTCTACATGGAACTGGTGAACATTTACAACACTGATCTGGCAGCGTTGGATTATACCATGCCGAAGAACAGCTTTAGCGTTACTTTTACCATTGAGGGTATGGACAGCGTTCTGGCTGCGTAAACTGTAATAAACCTTATTAAGAAAAGATTCCTCTCAACGGGTTAGTGGTTGGGAGGAATTTTTTGATAAAATTTTCGGAAAATATTGACATTATCGATTGAAAAGTGTATAATATAGTTATCAATTGCGAAATGAGAGAGGAGAATTATGGTATGACTTTATTGATTCTTATTATATTGGCATATGCAATAAAAGCGGTTATGGACTTTATTAATCAGAATGGTAGTGGTATTTTAATGCTGCTTTTTGAACTCGTACTGTGGTTAATAAAACTGCCGGTTAGAGTGGCAAAAACAATCCGAGTGTACTCTCGTAAAGTGAAAAGAAGAATTTCTGCAAAAGCGGGAAAGAACGCAGAAGAATCTGTGTTGGAACAAAAATACGATTTGAAGTCAAAAGAGGATAAAGAAGAAAATCGTTCTAAGTTTATGATCTTTCTTGATTTTGCAATTTTAGGATTGGTTTTATTTTTTTCAATTGGAGCAATTTATAAAACAATTCCACGTGAGTATGAAATGCATGATGTTACATATAAATTGCCACAAAAATATGAATATGATCCTTTCGAGAAGGATACTGATGTATTCGACTTAGACGATGTGGATGTGATCTGGGTGGAGTATTATGAGGACTATGCAAAAGATGAGAAAGACAAGGAATGGAAATTGTCGTTTTATTCTGGCGACATTGAAGATAACATTTGGTATAGTGACGTACTTGGGACGAAAGTAGCAAAAAACACAAGTAATCCGCAAAGGCAAATGTTTGCTTTTTTTCTTGATAATGATATGTACTGTTTTAGAACTACTTGTTATACGGATTATTATGCTGAAAAAGTAGATAAAGACGAATTTGAAAAACTAATATCTTCAATCAAGCTGCGTGAGTGATGTTTTACGTTGAAAAAGCACAGTGAATAGAAGATAGGCGTTCTAGCTGCGAAAATAGCACTCTAAAATCGTATCAAAAAGTCGGTTTCTGCAAAATTGCAGGGACCGTCTTTTTGATATGCATACGGAAATAAAAGAAAAGCCTTGTTCATTTGAACAAGGCTTTTAGTGGGGTGGGAGATGGGATTCGAACCCACGATCTTCGGGACCACAATCCGACGCTTTAACCAGCTAAGCTACACCCACCATATATGCGTCCCTCTGCGGGACTTTTGGCGCGCCTTACTGGATTCGAACCAGTGGCTTACTGCTTAGAAGGCAGTTACTCTATCCAGCTGAGTTAAAGGCGCTTTTGGAGCGGGTGATGGGAATCGAACCCACGTAACCAGCTTGGAAGGCTGGAATTCTACCATTGAACTACACCCGCATGGTGTTTATCGGTTTCGTTTATCTCGTCAACCGACTTATATATTATAGCACAGTACAACGAATTTGTCAAGCTTATTTTTCAATGTTTTTCCATCGATTTATGCGATCAAAAGTCGAATTCTGCAAAATAAACAAAAGTAAATGGGGCGAGTCGCACTAAACATGCCGAAAACTGATTTTTACGCTTCTTCATTTCGATTTGCTATTCAGACGAAAATGTGCTATAATAAAAATGACAGCATTCAGGAAACACTGCATAAAGCTTGTACGTAAGATGCACGGTCAGATTTTTCGGCAGATTGCGTGCAAAGCCGTCAGGCGGATTTTATGCAGTGTTTCCGTAATATATAGAAAGAGGTATTCGCTATGGGAATAGAAAAAGTTCCTGCCAAGATCGATATGCTGCACGGGTCACTTTGGGACAAGCTGCCACGCTTTGCACTTCCGGTTGCAGCCACGGCGATTCTGGAACAGCTGTTTAATGCATCGGATATTGCCATTGTAGGCAATTTTTCAAGCGGGGATAAAACTGTTGCCGTTGCGGCGGTAGGGGCAAACAGTCCGCTGATCGGGCTGATCCTGAACTTATTTATTGGTATTGCACTGGGTGCCAACGTCGTAATTGCCAATGCTATCGGCAGAAAGGACATGCAGTCCGTCAAGAAAGCCGTACATACCGCCTTAATCGTAGCGGTGCTCAGCGGCATAGTGGTAACAGTTATCGGGGAACTGGTAGCAGGAAAAGTCATGGGACTGCTTCACGTGCCGGACGATGTTTTTCCGGAGGCATTGCTGTATCTGCGGATTTATCTGTTGGGGCTGCCGGTCATTTTTCTCTACAATTTTGAAGCGGCAGTGTTCCGGAGCATCGGCGATACGAAGATTCCATTGCAGGCTCTATTGATTTCCGGCGTTTTGAACGTGATTCTGAACCTGTTCTTTGTCATCGTGCTGCATATGACCGTCAACGGCGTGGCAATTGCCACAGTAATTGCCAACGGTGTCAGCTCTTTGATTTTGCTTTGGAAACTGCTGCATACTGACAAATGCGTTCGCGTGTCACGGAGCGACTTGTGCATTGACCGGCAGAGTTTGCTTCGCATTGTGCAAATCGGACTTCCGGCGGGAATTCAGAGTGCTGTTTTTGCAATGGCAAACATTGTGATACAGTCTGCTATCAACAGTCTGGGAACTACGGTGATCGCGGCTTCCAGTGCGGCGTTCAATCTGGAGATACTGGCGTACTACGTGCTGAATTCGTTCAGTCAGGCGTGCACGACGTTTGTGGGACAAAATTACGGGGCAGGTAATATGCGGCGTTGCCGAAAGGTACTGGGGCTGTGTCTAGCGGAAGATGCCATTGCATCTGCGGCGGCAATCGGGCTGATTTTGATTTCCGGTAAATTCCTGCTGTCGATTTTCAACCACGATCCGGAAGTAATTCAGATCGGTTATGTCCGTCTGGTCACCATTTTTTCCGCCTACGTGTTCAGCATGCTGTATGAAGTGATGTCCGGCTATCTCCGCGGATTTGGCATTTCGCTGGTGCCGGCAATTTTGACAACGATCGGTGTTTGCGGAATCCGGTTCGCGTGGATCTATATCGTGTTCCAGAAAAGCCAGACATTCCAGACGATCATGCTGGTTTATCCGGTCAGCCTCGCAGCAACCGCAGTATTGATCGGCATTGCCCTGCTGGTCTATCGTCCGTCACGGCGGCTGAGCCATCTGTAAAACAGAAAAGAAACATACTTTTACCCGAAAGGAGAAACGATCATGGAAAAATTCGTACCATTTGAAAAACTAAGCAAGAAGAAACAGAAAGCACTGAACGACCAGAAACGCGGCGATTGGGGAAATGTCAACCCTGCCACACAGGTCTTGCCGGACAAGAAGAAATATTCCAGAAAACAGAAACACAAGGGGAGTGAACTCGATGATTAAAATAGAAGGCACTTATAACACAGCGATCGTCTATGCAGATACCATAGAAGCGGGTGCCGAGGGGCAGATTCAGAAGCTGGTATCACAGGAATTCACCAAGGGCAGCCGGATTCGCATTATGCCTGATGTACACGCTGGCAAGGGCTGTACCATTGGAACGACCATGACCATTACGGATAAGATCGTGCCGAATCTGGTGGGTGTAGACATTGGCTGCGGCATGGAAACGGTGGAACTGAAAGCCAAGAGAATCAACCTGCCGGAACTGGACAGTTTCATTCACAAGAATATTCCCTGCGGCTTTGAGATTCGCAGTGCCGCACACAAATATATCGCCAATACCAGACTGGAAGAACTGTACTGTAAAGAAGCAGTTTCCATGCCCCGTGCGGAATGCAGTCTGGGGACACTGGGCGGCGGCAACCACTTTATTGAAGTGGACAAGGCAGAGGACGGCACACTGTATCTGGTAGTGCATTCTGGCAGCCGAAATGCCGGCTTACAGGTGGCAAAGTACTATCAGGACAAGGCGCATGCTCTGCTGAAAGAAAACGGGGAAATTCCCTATGAATTGGCATACTGTGAGGGGGAACTGCTGGAGCAGTATCTTCACGATATGCAGATCATGCAGGAATTCGCCGACTGGAACCGTCGGGCAATTACGGATACCATTCTGAAAGGCTGTAAGCTGAAAGAACAAGGGCGGTTCGCGACGATTCACAACTATATCGATATAGAAAACCGGATTCTTCGGAAAGGGGCGGTTTCTGCACAGGCAGAGGAGTTGCTGCTGATTCCGATCAATATGCGGGACGGTTCGCTGATTTGCAGAGGAAAGGGCAATGCCGAGTGGAATTGTTCTGCTCCTCACGGAGCCGGCAGACTGATGAGCCGGAGCGATGCCAAGAATTCTTTTACCGTGCATGCCTATCGGAAGGAAATGGAGGGCATTTATTCCTCGACTGTCAGTGCAGAAACGCTGGACGAATGCCCTATGGCATACAAGAGCAAGGAAGCCATTCTGGAACAAATCACGCCGACCGCAGAAGTGGTGCGGGAAATCCAGCCGGTCTATAACTTTAAGGCGGAGTGATTGAATATGTATGGCATGGTTTTAGGTGGTGCGTGGCTGCTTTCGGTATCGGAAACGGCAATTGAAGTATTGCATCACCCCTCTGAAACTTTTGAGTTTGATTCTGTTGTGAAGCTGGTGCAGCAATACGGAAACGCCAGTCAACAGAAGCTGGCGGAACAGTACGCCTGCACGCCGAACGACACGCTGAAACGGCAGCTGATTGCGGTCTACCAGGACACGTGGTGCAAAGTGCGTGCGTGGGGTGTGTTTCAGGAGGCAGTGACTTTTCGAATTGCCTCTGTAACATACCAGTGGTATCCGGCGATCACAGCATTTCTGCGTGCCAACCCGCGATTTCGGGAATCGAAAATTACGGTGGAACCGGAGCAGGCATGGGAGAAAAGAGCATATATTGCTGCAGTGCCATATGATGTGATTTTGAATCCGGCGAATCGGGAGCGTTTTCAAAAAGCATTGACATCTGGAACTGACTTCAGATAGAATGTTTGCGTGAGGTGATGATTTTATGCCATTGTTCGCAGTATGGAATCGTAAAGGCAATACCGTACAAAGATTGTGCGACAGATGCGTCGTCAAATTTTTCGTCAGAT
>OGPN01002337.1_pt1 | contig 11139 bp, 9 predicted proteins | sample 1552941 | NCBI WGS metagenome assembly OGPN01 (sample SAMEA2580220, study PRJEB22360) | human gut metagenome | biome: human gut; feature: human-associated habitat; material: faeces | place: Denmark | collected 2008/2010
CGGCACCGTGGCGGTCTTGGCATGGACACGCCTCCTTCGTTTCCGGTATATGCCGATTATATCACCTCGCGCAGAAAAATCAATACAGAGTTTTCAAAAGCCGCTGTAACGCTTATTCGAGGTGCAGTGCTTCACTACGATCGTGGTACCCAGTACACCAGTGCGCTTTACCGCAGCACCCTGAGAAAAAATGAAGAGCTGCCGGACAGCACTGTTGTAGAGGTTATCGTAAAGCTGGTAAGCAATCCGAAGTTCGCCGCCATGATGCAGGAAAAGATCAGCATGAAGGTGGATATCTCTGCCATTGAGCAGGAGATCGCGGCGCATGAAAAGCAGCTTCGGCAGAGTTATTCCGTAAAGGCACGACTGATGAAGGAGATTGATTCCCTCGACCCGGATGATAAGCACTACATGAAACGCTAAGCAGACCTTGATGACCGGCTTTACAAGATGTATGATAAAATCGAGGATACGGAAAACCAGCTCAAGCTCCAATCATTGCGGAAGATATGAGCTTGAGTTTGGACAATGACGCACATATAGAAATGGTATGCCTCTTGAGCAAAGAGGCAGGGGAGGAACAGCAGAGATGAATCAGGCAATGAAGAAAGCAAAGGAAACTTTTGCACAGGGAAATTATACCTGTGTCTGGTGCAGGGGCGACGAGCTTCTGACCAGTAAGGAAGCAGGTCTGCGTCCGCTGCTGACACGCATCCGGGAGGGGAAGGATTTGAACGGATTTTACGCGGCGGATAAAATCGTCGGACGCGCGGCAGCATTTTTATATGTGAAGCTTGGAGCAGTCGGGGTGTATGCACCTGTGATGAGCAGGGGTGCGAAAGAGCTTTTGACGGAATACAACATACCTGCAGAAGCAGACGAACTGACAGAGAACATCCGAAATCGTCAAAATACCGGATTATGTCCAATGGAATGCGCAGTTTCATCCTGCGGCAGTCCGGAAGCAGCGTATGCTGCCATTTTGGAAGCGATCAGAAAAATGCAGCAGAAATAAGCGATAAAGATAAAGGGGAAAACATAAGAGGAGGAGCGGTTAAATGCTGTACAAAAAGAATCAGGCAGAGAAACTGGAAGACAGCTTGTTTAAACAGCCCACAGCGGAGTATAGGGGAGCTCCCTTTTGGGCGTGGAATACGATGCTGGATCAAAAAGAACTCGACAGACAGATGGAGGTCTTAAAGTCGATGGGCTTTGGCGGTGCACATCTGCATCCGCGTACCGGTCTGGAAACACCGTATTTAAGCGAGGAATTTATGGATCGGATCAAGGGCTGCCTGGCAAAAGCAAAGCAGGAAAACCTACAGGTTTATTTGTATGATGAGGATCGTTGGCCATCCGGATTTGCGGGAGGTCTTGTGACGAAGGAGGAAAAATACCGTGCGCAGTATCTTCTGTTTACAAACAAGCCTTATGAAGCAGGGGAAGAGGCACAGCTGCAGACAGATTCCAGTGCGAGAGCAGCAAGAACCTTAAATGGCAGGCTGCTTGAGGTTTACGATGTCGTTCTGGACGAAAAGGGTTATCTGGTTTCCTGTAAAAAACTGGAGGAAGGCATGCAGCCCCAGGGAACCTGCTGGTATGCTTATCTGGAACGCCCGCTGCCGAGCACCTGGTACAACCATCAGACCTATGTAAATACGCTGGACAAAGCGGCAATGGATCGTTTCCTGGAAATCACCCACGAGGCTTACGCAAGGGAGATCGGGGGCGAGTTTGGAAAAACTGTGCCGACGATCTTTACGGATGAGCCGCAGTTCTCTCATAAAACACTTTTGCAGTTTCCGCAGGAAAAACGGGATGTGATCCTGCCCTGGACAGAGGATTTTGCTCAGACCTATCAGGAAATGTATCAGGAGGATATTCTGGAAAAGCTCCCTGAGCTGATTTGGGAAAAAGCAGACAGAAGCGTTTCCACGATCCGGTATCATTATCATGATCATGTGACGGAGCGTTTTACCCGCGCGTTTGCAGACAATGTGGGAGCATGGTGCAAAAAGCATAATATCGCGCTGACCGGACATATGATGGAAGAGCCCACACTGCGCAGTCAGACTGCAGCACTGGGCGAGGCGATGCGTGCGTACAGAAGCTTTGAACTGCCCGGTATCGACATGCTGTGTGACAGCCATGAATACACGACGGCAAAGCAGGCACAGTCTGCATCTCATCAGTTTGGGCGTGAAGGCGTAATGAGCGAGCTTTATGGTGTAACGAGCTGGAGCTTTGATTTCAGACGCCATAAGCTGCAGGGAGACTGGCAGGCGGCGCTGGGCATTACACTGCGTGTGCCGCATCTGTCCTGGGTTTCTATGAAGGGGGAGGCAAAGCGTGATTATCCGGCGAGCATCAATTATCAGTCGCCGTGGTGTAAGGAATATAAAACAGTTGAAGATCATTTTGCAAGAGTAAACACAGCCATGACACGTGGGAAGGCAGCTGTGCGTGTCGGCGTCATCCATCCAATCGAAAGCTACTGGCTTCACTGGGGACCGGAGTCCCAGACCGGATCGATTCGGGAGCAGATGGAGGAACGGTTCCAGAATGTGACCCGCTGGCTGTTGTTTGGCAGCTGTGACTTTGACTTTCTGGATGAATCGCTTCTGCCTGATTTGTGTACGGAAGCAGGAAACCCGCTGAAGGTCGGTGGAATGTCCTATGATGCTGTTATCATTCCCGGCTGTGAAACGCTGCGCAGTACGACAATAGAACGTTTGAAAACCTTTGCAAGAGCGGGCGGTAAGCTGATCCTGATGGGAGAAGCACCGACTATGACCGATGCAGTGCCCAGTAACGATGGAGCAGAGCTTGCAGCCCTTTCCAGACAGATCGTCTTTGAAAAAGCGGCGCTTTTGGAAGCGGTTGAGCCGTATCGCACACTGCGCCTGGAAAATGAGACGGGCAGCCTGACAAACCATTACATCTATCAGCTGCGCATAGATCAGGACTGCAGCTGGCTGTTTATTGCAGTGGGAGAGCCTGCAGGAAATCCGGATTTTGTGAAAAAGGATCCTGTGAACATCGTGTTAAACGGCAGGTTCACGGTGAAAGAATACGATACCATGACCGGAAGAATCCGGGATGTGAAGACAGCAAAAAGAGGGGCGCAGACGGTTGTAAATCATATCTTTTATAATCAGAGCAGCTTGCTGTTAAAGCTGATGCCGGTGGGCGAGACGAGCGGCAGCGTGCAGGCGGCTGATGCGAACGATGCAACACAAGCAACTGGCGTGCCTGGCGCGATGCAGGCGGTATCTGGCGCATCCAGCACGGCAGAAAGCTGCGCAGCATGCGGCGATTCTGCTTTAGCTGCAGCCCTCCGGGAACAGCTCCTTGCGTCCGGCGCAGCGCCGAAAGCCCTTCCGAATCGTGTTGCTGTTACTTTAAGTGAGCCGAACGTTCTTCTTTTGAATCGTGCGGAATTTTGTATGGACGACGGAGAATATCAGCCTGCACAGGAGCTGCTGCGGGCAGACAATGTCCTGCGCAGTCAGCTCGGTTTCCCGGCGCGCGGCGGAGAAGTTACCCAGCCATGGGTATTGCCGGAGGAAAAGACGGAACATTTTGCGACACTTCGCTTTACGATAGAAAGTGAAGTGGAAGTACCGGTACGTTTGGCACTGGAAGAAGCGGAGCATGCATCTGTAAAACTGAATGGGAAAACAGTGAACGAAAAGGTGTCCGGCTGGTATACGGATCACTGTATCGGGACGATCGAAATCGGCACACTTCAGAAAGGCACAAATATAGTGGAAGCGACAGTTCCTTTCACGCACAGAATCGGTCTCGAATGGTGTTATCTCCTCGGTGATTTTGGCGTGCGTATCGAAGGTAGAGCCGGTGTTGTGACAGCACCTGTCAGAGCGTTAAGCTTTGGGAATATCGTACCCCAGGGACTTCCTTTTTATGGTGGGAATATTACCTATCATCTGCCGGTATCGATCGGAGCAAATGGCGCTGTTGTACATATTCCTCATTATCGCGGCGCACTCGTTGCAGTTGAAAAGGATGGAAAACGGTTGGGTGAAACGACATTTGCACCCTATGATCTGGAAGTTGGACAGGCTGATTCGATCGATCTGGTGTTGTTTGGAAACCGCGTCAATACCTTTGGCGCAGTCCATATGGTTGGAGAGGATGACAGATTCCTGAATCCCGGCAGCTGGCGCACACAGGATGATGACTGGTCGGAGGAATATGTGCTGCAGAAGGTAGGTATTTTGTCTGCACCGGTGATCGTGGAAAAGTAAAAATGTATTTTGGAAAGAAAAAATGCAGTGTGTTATACAGCACTGCATTTTTGTTTCCTGACAAGGAACAGGGAATGTGCTACAATGATAAAAAGATGTCGGATAAAAAGACTTTCACTTATCTATGAGGAAGCTCAAGTGAGCTTAGCTCTTTCGACTCTGGCATCATAAAAAGTAAAACGTTTGAGAGATAAAACGCATGTGAGGGAAAGAAAATGACAGAAATTGAAAATAGTAAAGATCTGATTAGTGTATTATGGAGTGGGGCAGACATCTTGCGTTCAAAAATGGACGCAAATGAGTATAAAGATTATCTGCTGGGGATAGTGTTTTATAAATATCTTTCTGATTCCTTCCTGATCAAGGTATATGATCTGCTTTACGATGAAAAACCATCTACACTGAAGGATGCAGTAGAGGCATACAAAGAGGCACTGAATGACGAAGAAAGTTCAGAAGAATTAAAAAAACAGCTTGCAGAAGAATGCCATTATATGATGGAACCAGAGCTTACATATACGCATTTTGCAGAGGAAGCAAGAAATAATTCTTTTAACCGGGAGCAGTTGCAAAAAGGCTTCAACAATATTGAGCAGAGTGATCCTATTTTTGCTGATTTGTTTGCTGATATTGATTTATATTCCAATCGATTGGGTACAGGAGATCAGAAACAGAGCGATACAGTTGCCAGTCTTATAAAAGAAATTGATAAAGCTGATTTACTGAATTCAGATGCAGAAATACTTGGGAATGCATATGAATATCTGATTGGGCAGTTTGCATCTGAAACTGGAAAGAAAGCAGGAGAATTCTATACGCCCCAAGCTGTATCGAAAATCCTGACACGAATCGCTATTTCGGGACAGGAAGATAAGATTGGACTGTCTGTGTATGATCCGTGTATGGGATCAGGATCGCTCCTATTAAATGCAAAAAAGTATGCGGCTAAGCCAAAGTATATTAAGTATTACGGACAGGAATTGAATACATCGACATATAATTTGGCAAGAATGAACATGTTTTTACATGGAATTGCAGCGGAGAACCAAAAGCTTAGAAACGGTGATACACTGGATGGAGACTGGCCGACTGGAGAAGAAACGGATTTTGATATGGTTCTTATGAATCCGCCCTATTCTGCAAAATGGAGCGCGGCGGCAGGATTTTTACAGGATGAGCGTTTCAGTGATTATGGTGTACTGGCACCAAAATCAAAAGCAGATTATGCTTTTTTACTGCATGGATTGTATCATTTGAAAAGCAGTGGGACAATGGCAATTGTGCTTCCGCATGGCGTCCTTTTCAGAGGAGCAGCAGAGGGAAAAATCAGAGAGAAATTGTTGCGCTCCGGCAATATTTACGCGGTAATCGGTCTTCCGGCAAACTTATTTTATAATACGTCCATTCCGACTTGTATTATTGTGTTAAAGAAACACAGAGATGGACGGGATGTACTGTTTATTGATGCCTCTAAGAAATTTAATAAAGGCAAAAAACAAAACGAGATGACGGATGCCCATATTGATGAAGTGCTTGCATTATACAGCAAGAGAGAAACTGTAGAAGGAGAAGCAGTTGTAGCAAGCTTTGACGAGATCGAAAAAAATGATTTCAATTTGAATATCCCGCGATATGTTGATAATTTTGAGAAAGAAGAAGAAATCGATCTTGATGCACTTTTAAAAGATATGGAAAAAACGGATGATGAGCTGAAACAGGTGCATGGAGAATTTGTATCCCTTTTAAAAGAGCTGACATCATCAGATGAGGCTATTATGTCTTCATTAAATGAGCTGATTGGAAGGATGGAGAGGTAATGGATATGGCAAAACCTATAATTAGATTTAAAGGATATCAGGATGATTGGGAACAGCGTAAGTTGGGGGAAATATCTGATTCGTACTCTGGAGGAACACCTACAGCAGGGAAGTCAGAATATTATGGAGGAGATATTCCGTTTATCAGATCCGCAGAAGTTAACAGTGATTCAACAGAACTCTTTTTAACAGACGAAGGCTTGAAAAATTCTTCGGCAAAGATGGTCAATAAAGGGGACATTCTATATGCGCTTTATGGTGCTACAAGTGGTGAGACAGGGCTTGCACGGCTAGATGGAGCGATTAACCAAGCTATTTTAGATATCAAACCTCATGAGAATTATGATGCTGCTTTTATCATGCAATGGCTTAGAAAAAGTAAGGAAAATATCATTGGCACATACCTTCAGGGAGGACAGGGTAATCTTTCGGGAAGTATAGTTACATCCCTTATGATTGACTGCCCTAATCATGAAGAACAGAAACTGATTGGAGAATATTTTCAGAACCTCGACCACCTTATCACCCTTCACCAGCGAAAGTGTGATGAAACAAAAAGGCTGAAAAAATATATGCTTCAAAAAATGTTTCCGCAAAATGGGAAAAAAGTTCCAGAAATTCGATTTTCAGGATTTACTGATGATTGGGAACAGCGTAAGTTGGGGGATATTTGTAAGATGAATGGACGAATTGGCTTTAGAGGATATACTGAAAAAGATATTATAACTAAAGAAGCTGGTGGAATTCTTACATTCAGTCCAACAAATATAGTTGATAATCAATTAACAATTGGAGTAAAAAATACATACATTACGAGAGAAAAATATAATGAGTCTCCTGAGATAATGGTTCAAAAGGGAAATATTTTATTTGTGAAAACTGGTTCTACACTTGGTAAAAGTGCTTTAGTTACTGGTATTGAAGAAGATTGCACAGTAAATCCACAGGTGGTTGTAATTAAAGTTGAATCAAATTTGCAAAAGATATTATCTGTGGTATTAACTTCTTCACCAGTTCAAAAACAGATTGCTGCTGTGAAAATTGGTGGTGCAGTTCCTACGATGACTGAAACTGAATTAAAAAATATTGATTTGGCTTTACCGCAAAATGTTAATGAAAGAATTAAAATTGGAGAGTATTTTGAGAACTTCGACAACCTCATCACTCTTCACCAGCGAGAGTTAGAAAATCTCCAAAATATCAAGAAATTTATGCTTGAAAAGATGTTTGTATAAGGGAGGAACGTAGAAAATGGGAAAAATAATTCTTTATCACGGGACTCCGGACCGGGTTGTCGTGCCGAAATACGGTGGTGGGGATGAAAAACACGATTATGGAAAAGGTTTTTATCTTACAGAAAGTATTGAACTTGCTAAAGAGTGGGCGGTTTGTCGACCAAATGAGATAAATGGCTGGGTTCACAAGTACGAACTTGAAACAGATGGATTAATAATTTTAGATTTTCAGCAGAAGGATGTACTTTCATGGCTTGCTGAATTGATGAAGCATAGGGATGCAGCGGATTCTAAACGATATCGCATGCTTGCAGCAAAGTTTATTGAAAAATATGGAGTAGATACAAACGAATATGACGTTATTCGAGGGTGGAGAGCAAATGCGTCTTATTTTTATATTGCGAAGGAGTTTGTTCGGGATAATATTGATATCGATATTCTTGAAGAACTTCTTTCACTGGGTGGTTTGGGAATCCAGTATTGCATCAAATCAGAAAAAGCGTATGCGAATCTGACGGAGAAGAGCGATGACTTGCGTATTGTTCCATATGCTGAGTTTAATGATAGATATAATCAGAGAGACGTGATGGCTAGAAAAAATATGCGTGATCTTGTTGACTCTGATGCAAATAAGGTTACAAAAGTATTCAGTACTTTATTTTGAGGTGATGATAATGCGAGCATACGCAGAGGAGTATTTAAATGATGTGGTAGAAAATCAAGGAAAGCTCTTTGATTTTATTGCACAGACGTATCCTGATAAGGATACGGAGGAATTTATCAATACTTATATGGCAAGTAAAACAAGAAAAAGTATTGATGAAGCCCAAGCTTATGTCAATACGATGGATGCAAAGGATCTTTGGAATTATTTTAATAAAACAGAAAACTATCATTTGAGAGATGGCAATGCGCTGGAAGGATTCATGCCATTTTGGATTGGTGAATTCTATGCCTATTATCAGTGGTATTATAACTTACCGAGTGCGGAGGTAGTTAGAAAAATTCCGGTTTCCTTTTTGAAAAAAGCTTATACAGGACTTCATGACCTGGAACTTGATTTGGCAGTGAAAAAAGTTGGGGTGGTATAATGGCAATAGTTTGTTTTCATAACGAAAATGAAGAAAATGGATACCTGAGTAACTGGTATCCATCTACGTTTTCTATTAATGGTATTGGGTATTCTTCAATGGAACAGTATATGATGTACAGTAAGGCAGTATGCTTTAAGGATGATAAGGTTGCAAAGCAGATTCTTGCTACGGAGGACTGTGCGAAGATCAAGGCTTTTGGAAGGAATGTGACTGGATATGACGAAAATATGTGGAATGGTGTTCGACAGATTATTGTTTATGAGGGACTCTTGGCGAAGTTCTCACAAAATTCTGAATTGCGGGAAAAATTGAAAAAAACGGGAAAAGCAATTCTGGCAGAGTGTGCAGTGAAAGATCGGATATGGGGGATTGGTTTATCAATGCATGACCCAGACCGGCTTGATTGGACGAAATGGCAAGGTCAAAATCTACTTGGTTACGCTTTGATGATGGTGAGAGAAAGAATATGATCCATATGTTTGGGAACAGCGTAAGTTGGGAGATTTGGTTATTGACCATAATGCAGGGATCTATATTAGTAAAGAAGATTATGGCGAAGGCACTAACGTAATTGGCGTTGGGAATATATATGACAGAGACATTTTCGATGGAGAAATTTATCGATTAGGGCCAGTCAATGATGACAAGTTCATATTAGACGAAAACGATATTCTCTATGGAGAATCGTCACTTGTACCGGAAGGGATTGCAAGAACAGTTTGCGTGGGGAAAAATGGCGCAGGCAGTGCGTTTGCATGGCATACAAGAAGAGTAAAATTGGATAAAAATATTGTCAATTCTCATGTGGCAACGTTGGAATTAAATTATCTTCACGACATAAGAAAATATCTTGTCAGCGTATCGACACAAACTGCTCTCACAGGTATGACAACAGAAGGGTATTTTGGAGTGACACTAACGCTTCCATCTGTAGAAGAACAACAAAAAATAAGTGACTATTTTAAGAACCTCGACCACCTCATCACTCTTCACCAGCGTAAGTCATGTTGGCTTGCATACGGAAGTCATTTTCGCTTGGGAACAGCGTAAGTTCTCGGAGTTCGTTGAAAATGTAGCTGTAAAAAATAGAGAAGGGCTCGATTTAGAGTGCTATGCAGTAACAAACGATAGAGGCTTTATTTCTCAAAAAGAAGCACATGATGACTTTGGATATATGGCAGATGTTGATACAAAAGCCTATAATATTGTCCCTCCGAATTCATTTGCATATAATCCTGCCAGAATAAATGTTGGCTCGATTGGATACTATACAGGCACTGAAAATGTAATAGTTAGCTCGCTTTACGAGGTATTTCAGACAGCTGATTATGTTGACGATAGATTCCTTTGGCATTGGTTTAAGTCTGAGCATTTTCCAAAATGGATTGAAAGATTACAGGAAGGAAGTGTGCGTCTTTATTTTTATTATGATAAGCTTATTCAGTGCGAAATGAAGATGCCATCTTTAGGCGAACAGAAGAAGATAGGTGCATATTTTGATTCCCTTGACCATCTCATCACTCTTCACCAGCAGAAGTATTTTTATCATATATGCACGTTCAACCAAACAAAAAAACTCTAATAAACGTAAAAGGAGAACGGAAATGCCAGAATTGGAGAAAATAATCGAAAAAAAGTTAATAGAGCAATTGATTTATGGAGAGTCTCAGTGGACTTACCGGGAAGATTTAAAGACGGAGGACGATCTTTGGAAAAATTTCAAGTATATTCTGGAACAGAATAATAAAGATCGCCTGAATGGAGAAGCTTTGTCGGATGCAGAGTTTGAACAGGTGAAGAATCAGTTGCAGTTTTCTTCTTTTTATAAGGCAGGTGAGTGGTTGGTTGGTGAAAATGGAAAAGTGATGGTTCATGTACAACGAGATACGGAAAGGCTGCATTTAGTTGTGATGAATCATGAACACATTGCGGGGGGAAGCAGTGTTTATGAGGTAATCAATCAGTACAGTGCATTAAAGTCAGACGATGAAGAGAGTATAGCAGAAAGGGACAGAAGATTTGATGTTACACTTTTGATTAATGGTCTTCCAATGATCCATATCGAATTAAAAAACAAACAACATTCCTATATGGATGGTTTCCGCCAGATTAAAAAATACATTGGAGAAGGTAAATTTACAGGGATTTTCTCCGCAGTTCAAATGTTTGTCATTAGTAATGGAGTGAATACAAAATATTTTTCTGCAGCAAGTGATACGGAATTAAATGAGAAATTTGTCAGTGGATGGTTAGATCAAGAAAATAATCCAGTATCGGACTACATAGATTTTGCAAAAAGTGTATTAAGTATTCCACAAGCTCATGAAATGATCGCAAGATACACAGTATTAGATAAAGATGCAAAACGTTTGATCTTACTACGTCCATATCAGATTCATGCGATTGAAGCAGTTAGAGAAGCCTCCAAGAATGGAAAATCAGGGTTTATCTGGCATACGACAGGTTCAGGAAAAACATTGACATCTTATAAAACAACAAGAAATCTACTGATGGATATTCCATCAATTGATAAAGCAATCTTCCTGATCGACCGAAAAGATCTCGATACACAGACAACAATGGCATTTCAGGCTTATGCAAACAATGATCTGATAGATGTAGATGAAACAGACAATGTAAATGACCTAAAGAAGAAACTGAAATCTGCAGACCGACAGGTGATTGTTACAACGATTCAGAAATTACAGATTTTGATCACAAAACG
>OGPN01002341.1_pt1 | contig 11121 bp, 10 predicted proteins | sample 1552941 | NCBI WGS metagenome assembly OGPN01 (sample SAMEA2580220, study PRJEB22360) | human gut metagenome | biome: human gut; feature: human-associated habitat; material: faeces | place: Denmark | collected 2008/2010
GAGGAGATGGGGCTTATCATTCAGCCACATACATCTGCCGGACGAATCCCGTCGGATAAGGGCTATCGCCTGTATGTGGATCATCTGATGAAGACACGTGAAAAGGAAAACAATGAGCTTCAGGAAGTTGTAGTCAAGAGAGTAGACCGGCTTGAGCTTTTGTTAAAGCAGATGGTTAAGGTTCTTGCAGCAAATACCAATTATGCGACGATGATTACAGGACCGCAGGTTGGTACAAATAAGCTTAAGTTTTTACAGCTTTCACGAATGGAGGAAGGAAAGCTTTTAGCCGTTATCGTAGTCGAAGGAAATCTTGTAAAGAACACGATTTTAAATATCGAAAGCGACATCAGCGAGGAAGAGCTTCTTAAATTAAATGTCCTCATTAACAGCGCCTTGAATGGTTTGACGATAGACCAGATTAATCTGGGAATCATCACACAGCTAAAGGAGCAGGCAGGAGATTACAGCTGCGTTGTAGGAAGTGTGCTTGAGGCGGTCGCAGAGGCGATCAAACATGAATCGGCACCGGTAATTTATACGAGCGGTGCAAATAATATATTCCGTTACCCAGAACTTTCGGATGAGAAAAATGCACAGCGTCTGATTTCCACATTTGAGGAAAAGGAAGAGCTTGCAAAGCTGCTTGAGGATAATTTAGATAAGAACTCGGAGAGCGGTTCACAGAGCAATTCGGGCATTCAGGTTTATATCGGTGAGGAGAACGGCATGCAGGACATGAAAGACTGCAGCGTAGTAACCGCAAGATATGATTTGGGTGATGGCGTTCAGGGAACTCTTGGTGTGGTAGGACCAAAGCGTATGGATTACGAAAAGGTTGTAGGCACATTGAAGAATTTAAGAGATCAGCTGGATGCAATTTATAAAAAAAATGAACCTTAGGTCAGGCCTGAGGAAAGATCCTGAAAAACAGGAGATAGAAAGGCGGATGTATCGTGACAGACATGGAAAAAGAAACAGTTACTGATGAGATTCTTGAAGAGACCGAGCAGGAGTCTGCTGAAGATATGAGTCAGGAGCAGACAGATGCACAGGCTGCCGAGAATCAGCCGGATGACAAGGATGTGCAGACAGATGATAAGAAGCGCTTCTTTGGCAAGAAAAAAGATAAGAAAGATAAGCAGATCGAAGATCTGACAGCGCAGCTTGATGATTTGAGAAAACGTAATCTTGCAGAATTTGAGAACTTCCGCAAGAGAAGCGAGAAGGAAAAATCCCAGATGTTTGACATGGGAGCAAGAACAATCATTGAAAAGATTCTCCCGGTTATCGACAATTTCGAGCGTGGGCTTGCAGCTGTACCAGAGGAACAAAAGGATGATGCTTTTGTTACCGGTATGGATAAAGTATATAAGCAGATGCTGACAGAATTAGATGCCATCGGGGTGAAACCGATTGAGGCACTGGGAAAGGAATTTGATCCGGATCTCCACAATGCAGTTATGCAGGTGGAAAGCGAAGAGTATGAACCGGGAATAGTTGCCCAGGAATTACAAAAAGGTTACACCTACAAGGACAATGTGGTCCGCCACAGTATGGTCGCTGTAGTCAGCGAATAAAGGTATTTCCTATTTCGCATGGAGTAGTAAATCATAAATTAGCAAAACAATTTTATTTGATCATAATTTTAGCAGGAGGAAAAGAAAATGGGCAAGATCATTGGTATTGATTTAGGAACAACCAACAGCTGTGTAGCTGTTATGGAAGGTGGAAAACCTACCGTTATTGCAAACCAGGAAGGTGCAAGAACAACACCATCCGTTGTAGCATTTACAAAGACAGGAGAGCGTCTCATCGGTGAGCCGGCAAAGCGTCAGGCTGTTACAAACGCTGAGAAGACGATTTCTTCCATTAAGAGACATATGGGTACGGATTATAAAGTAGCCATTGATGACAAACAGTACAGTCCACAGCAGATTTCCGCTATGGTACTTCAGAAATTAAAGGCTGATGCAGAAGGATACCTTGGAGAAAAGGTTACAGAAGCTGTTATTACAGTTCCTGCATATTTCAACGATGCACAGCGTCAGGCAACCAAGGATGCCGGTAAGATCGCAGGTCTGGATGTAAAGCGTATCATCAACGAGCCTACTGCAGCAGCACTTGCATATGGCCTTGATAACGAAAAAGAACAGAAGATCATGGTATATGACCTTGGTGGTGGTACATTTGATGTATCTATCATTGAGATCGGTGACGGTGTCATCGAAGTATTATCTACCAACGGTGATACACATCTTGGTGGTGATGATTTTGATAACAAGATCACACAGTGGATGATCGATGAGTTTAAGAAGGCAGAGGGTGTTGATCTTTCTACCGACAAGATGGCTTTACAGAGATTAAAAGAAGCTGCCGAGAAAGCAAAGAAGGAACTTTCTTCCGCAACTACTACAAATATTAACTTACCATTCATCACAGCTACTGCTGAGGGACCAAAGCACTTTGATATGAACCTCACCAGAGCAAAATTTGATGAATTAACACATGATCTCGTAGAGAGAACTGCAGTACCGGTACAGAACGCTATGAAGGATGCAGGTCTTACAAATGCAGATTTAGGTCAGGTTCTTCTGGTTGGTGGTTCTACACGTATCCCGGCTGTACAGGATAAGGTAAGACAGTTAACTGGCAAAGAGCCAAGCAAGAACCTGAACCCGGATGAGTGTGTTGCACTTGGTGCTTCCGTACAGGGTGGTAAACTTGCAGGTGATGCAGGTGCCGGTGATATCCTTCTTCTGGATGTTACTCCACTGTCTCTGTCCATTGAGACAATGGGTGGTATCGCAACTCGTCTGATCGAGAGAAATACTACAATTCCTACAAAGAAGAGCCAGATCTTCTCTACAGCAGCAGATAACCAGACAGCTGTAGATATCAACGTTGTACAGGGTGAGCGTCAGTTCGCGAAAGACAACAAATCCCTCGGCCAGTTCCGTCTGGATGGAATCCCGCCAGCACGTCGTGGAGTTCCGCAGATCGAGGTAACATTTGACATCGATGCCAACGGTATCGTTAATGTATCTGCTAAGGATCTTGGAACAGGTAAGGAGCAGCACATCACGATCACAGCTGGTTCTAACATGTCCGATTCCGATATCGACAAAGCTGTCAAAGAAGCAGCTGAGTTCGAGGCTCAGGATAAGAAACGTAAAGAGGCGATCGACACAAGAAACAATGCAGACTCCATGGTATTCCAGGTTGAGAATGCACTGAAAGAAGCTGGCGACAAGCTTGACGCAAACGATAAAGCAAGTGTTGAGGCTGACCTCAATGCACTGAAAGATCTTCTTGCACAGACAGCAAATGCTCAGGAGCTTACTGATTCTCAGGTTGCAGATATCAAGGCTGCACAGGAGAAGATGATGGAGAGCGCTCAGAAACTGTTCTCCAAGATGTATGAGCAGACTCAGGGAGCTCAGGGTCAGGCTGGTCCTGGACCGGATATGGGCAACATGGGCGGAAACGCTGGTGCCCAGGGCGGAAATGAAGCAGGATACGGCGATGATGTTGTAGATGCTGATTACAAGGAAGTCTAAGACAAGTAGGAAATAATTACAATGGCTGATAAAAGAGATTATTATGAAGTCTTAGGTGTGGATAAAAACGCCGACGACGCAACATTAAAAAAAGCATATCGTAAGTTGGCCAAGAAATATCACCCGGATGTAAATCCGGGTGATAAAGAGGCTGAGGCGAAGTTCAAAGAGGCGACAGAGGCTTACTCCGTTTTAAGTGATGCCGACAAGAGAAGACAGTATGATCAGTTTGGTCATGCAGCATTCGAAAACGGCGGCGGAGGCGGTGCCGGCGGCTTTGGTGGATTCGACTTCAACGGTGCGGATATGGGAGACATCTTCGGAGATATCTTCGGAGACCTGTTCGGCGGCGGAGGCAGAACCAGACGGGCCAACAATGGACCGATGAAGGGTGCCAACCTTCGTGCACGTGTGAACATTACTTTTGAGGAAGCGGTTTTCGGATGCGAGAAAGAGCTGGAGATCGTTCTCAAAGATGAGTGTACCACATGTCACGGAACCGGAGCGAAACCGGGAACATCACCGGTCACATGTCCGAAATGTAAAGGCCAGGGTCAGATCGTTTACACTCAGCAGTCCATGTTTGGTATGGTACGTAATGTTCAGACCTGTCCGGACTGTAATGGAACCGGTAAGGTGATCAAGGATAAATGCAGTGCCTGCCGTGGAACCGGATATACTTCTTCCAGAAAGAAGATCCAGGTATCTGTACCGGCCGGTATCGACAATGGCCAGTGTATCCGTATCCGTGAAAAAGGTGAGCCGGGAACCAACGGCGGTCCGAGAGGAGATCTGCTGGTGGAGGTAAATGTAGCCCGTCATCCGATCTTCCAGAGACAGGATATGAATATCTTTTCAACAGCTCCGATCACATTTGCACAGGCTGCACTCGGCGGTGAGATGCGTATTAATACCGTTGACGGTGAGGTTTCCTATGAGGTGAAACCGGGAACACAGACGGATACAAGAATCCGCCTGAAGGGCAAAGGTGTTCCGTCATTACGTAACAAGAACGTTCGTGGTGATCACTATGTAACCCTGGTAGTCCAGACTCCGACAAATCTCAATGAGGAAGCAAAGAAAGCTCTGGAAGCTTTTGATGCGGCATGTGGAAACCGTCCGTCAGAGGACAGCACATCCGAGACTTCCGAAAAAACCGAAAAGAAGAAAAAAGGTTTCCGTGAGAAAGTTAAGGAAATGTTTGAGGAATAAATAAAGTGAAAACAGGAAAGAGGCACAAAATGCCTCTTTCTTTTTTTTCTGTATTCGTGTATATTAAAAGAAGTGCCCGTTTTCGAGACAATAGAAAACAGGCGACAGACTGGAATGAAAATCCGTAAATGTGTATACAGCATAAGGAGATATAAAAAATGAAATGGAACCGTTTTACACTTAAGACAAAAACAGAGGCAGAGGATATTGTGATCTGTACACTTGCCGAGGTGGGGATTGAAGGTGTGGAGATCCAGGACAAACAGCCGCTGACCGATGAGGACAAAGCACAGATGTTTGTGGATATCATGCCGGAGGGACCAGCAGATGACGGGATCGCATATCTGAACTTCTATCTGGAAGAGGATGCGGATACCGAGGCAATCCTGAAAGATGTGAAGGCTGCACTGGAGGATCTGAGAAGCTTTGTGGATATCGGAGAGGCAACCATCACAGAATCCCAGACAGAGGACAAGGACTGGATCAATAACTGGAAACAGTACTTCCATCAGTTCTATGTAGACGACATTCTGATCGTACCGTCCTGGGAAGAAGTGAAGGCAGAAGATAAGGACAAGATGATCCTCCACATTGATCCGGGAACTGCCTTTGGTACAGGAATGCATGAGACCACACAGCTTGTGATCCGTCAGCTGAAGAAATTTGTGAAGCCGGGAATGGAGATTCTGGATGTGGGAACCGGAAGTGGAATCCTGGGAATCGTTGCACTGAAGCTTGGTGCAGGTCATGTGGTTGGTACAGATCTTGATCCCTGTGCAGTTCCGGCAGTGTCTGAGAACAAGGAGGCCAACCAGATCGAGGAGAAATCCTTTGACATGATGATCGGAAACATCATCGATGACAAAGAAGTTCAGAATCAGGTCGGATATGAGAAATATGATATCGTAACTGCAAATATCCTGGCAGATGTTCTGGTACCGCTGACTCCGGTGATCGTTGCACAGATGAAAAAAGGCGCTTACTACATTACATCAGGCATCTTGGATGTAAAGGAGGATGTCGTAGTGAAGGCTGTAAAAGACGCCGGACTGACGCTTGTTGAGGTGACTCATCAGGGCGAGTGGGTATCTGTGACAGCAAGAAAGGACTGATCTCATGCAGCGATTTTTTGTGGAACCTCATCAGATCGACAGGGACAGACATGAGATCCGTATCACAGGAAATGATGTCAATCATATTGTCAATGTGCTCCGCATGAAAAAAGACGAGGAGCTCTGGATCAGCGATAAGGAAAAAGAATATCACTGTGTGATCGAAAACGCAGGGGAGAATGAAGTCCTGCTTCATATCCTCTATGTACAGGAGCCGGATTATGAGCTGCAGAACCGTATTTATCTTTTTCAGGGACTGCCGAAGGCTGATAAGATGGAGCTGATCATCCAGAAGGCAGTAGAGCTTGGAGCATATTCCGTAGTTCCGGTTTCAACCAGACGCTGCGTGGTAAAACTGGATAACAAAAAAGCAGAAAAAAAAGTATCCCGCTGGCAGCAGATCGCAGAAAGTGCGGCAAAACAGTCCAAGCGTATGCTGGTGCCGGAGGTACATTCTGTGATGACCTTTAAAGAAGCCCTTGTCTATGCAAAAGAACTGGACGTTCTATTGATCCCTTATGAGCTTGCAAAGGGAATGAAAGAGACGAAAGAACTGATCCGGTCGATCGAACCGGGAAAAAGCATCGGTGTCTTTATCGGCCCTGAGGGTGGTTTTGAAGAGCAGGAAGTGGCAGATGCCATGGAAGCCGGTGCGAAACCTATCACCCTGGGACACCGGATCTTACGGACAGAAACCGCGGGACTCGCAGTACTTTCTGTTCTGATGTTTCAACTGGAGGATGAATAGATTATGGAAGCATATTTTGACAATTCCGCGACAACGAGATGCTTCGATGAAGTAAAGGATATTGTCTGCAAAACCATGACAGAAGATTTCGGAAATCCTTCTGCCATGCATAAAAAGGGAATGGAAGCGGAGAATTATGTCCGCAGAAGTGCCCAGACCCTTGCAAAATTACTGAAAGTGAATGAAAAAGAGATTCTTTTTACCTCCGGTGGAACAGAATCGGATAACCTTGCTATCATCGGTGGTGTGGAAGCCAATAAGCGTATGGGAAACCATATCATCACAACTGCAGTAGAGCATGCGGCAGTGGCCCAGCCTTTTGCCTATCTGAAAGAACAGGGCTATGAGGTGACCATTCTTCCTGTTGATCATCAGGGAGTTGTGAAACTGGATGCACTGGAAGCAGCTCTGCGCCCGGATACGATCCTGGTGTCTGTGATGTATGTGAACAATGAAGTGGGAGCTGTGATGCCGGTAGAAGAGATCGGAAAGCTCGTCCACGAAAAAAGCCCGAAAGCACTTTTTCATGTAGATGCCATCCAGGCGTTCGGAAAGTACCGTATTTACCCGAAAAAACTGGGAATCGACCTTTTATCTGTAAGCAGCCATAAGATCCACGGACCAAAGGGTGTGGGTTTCCTCTACATCAACGAAAAAGTAAGAGTACAGCCACAGATCCTTGGAGGCGGACAGCAGAACGGCATGCGTTCCGGAACGGACAATGTACCGGGAATCGCAGGCCTTGGCGTTGCCGCAGAGATGGTATACACAGATTTTGATAAAAAAATACAGCACCTTTATGACCTGAAAGAACGGATGGCAGAGGGACTTTCAAAGCTTGGAGACATCACCATCAACGGAATGCCTTTAAGAGAAGGGGCACCGCACATCATGAGCGTGACTTTTCATGGAGTCCGAAGCGAAGTCCTGCTCCATACACTGGAAGAATTCGGAGTATATATTTCCGCAGGAAGTGCATGCTCCAGTCATAAGAGAAAACCGAGTGCAACACTGACAGCTATGGGACTTTCAAGAGCGGATGTGGAGAGTACCGTCCGCATCAGCTTCTGTGAGGAAAATACCTTTGAAGAGGTAGATTACTGCCTGGAAGCACTGGAAAAAACAATTCCGATGCTGCGCAGGTATGCACGTCGATAGAGAATACAGAAGAAAGGGATTTTTATGTTAGTACATGCATTTCTGATCAAATATGCGGAAATTGCCCTTAAGGGAAAAAACCGCTATCGTTTTGAAGATGCTCTCGTACATCAGATGGAGATTGCACTCTCCAAGATCGAGGGAGATTTTGAAGTAAAAAAAGAGCAGGGAAGAGTTTATGTATTCTGCCCGGAGAATTATGATTACGATGAGGCTGTAGATGCGCTGCAGCATGTATTCGGTATTGTAGGCATCTGCCCGGTTATGATCTATGAAGAACAGGGCTTTGAGAAGCTTGCCGAAGATGTTGTGGGTTATATGAAGCAGTGGCATCCGGACTTTAACGGAAGCTTCAAGGTCTGGACACGCCGCGCAAAGAAATCCTATCCGATCAGCTCCATGGAAGTCAGCGCTGAGCTTGGCGGACGTATCCTGGATGCGTTCCCGGAGGCAAGTGTAGATGTTCATCATCCGGAGCTGGATCTTTCTGTTGAGATCCGTGACAAGATTTACGTATATTCCCAGACCATTCCGGGCGCAGGCGGAATGCCCATCGGAACAAACGGAAAAGCCATGCTTCTTCTTTCCGGTGGGATCGACAGTCCGGTTGCCGGCTATATGATCGCAAAACGTGGTGTCAAGATCGATGCGGTATATTTCCATGCACCGCCCTACACCAGTGAGCGCGCAAAACAGAAGGTAGTGGATCTTGCCCGCCTGGTAGCCAAATACAGCGGACCGATCCGTCTCCATGTAGTTAACTTTACAGATATACAGCTTTATATTTATGATCAGTGTCCTCATGATGAGCTTACTATTATCATGAGAAGATATATGATGCGTATTGCCGAGTATTTCGCTAAAAAAGACCGTTGTCTCGGACTTATCACAGGTGAGAGCATCGGACAGGTTGCAAGCCAGACCTTACAGAGCCTTGCTTCTACAAATGAGGTCTGCACACTTCCGGTATATCGTCCGGTGATCGGCTTTGATAAAGAGGAGATCGTCCGTATTTCCAGAAAAATCGATACCTTTGAGACTTCTATTCAGCCGTTTGAGGATTGCTGTACCATCTTTGTAGCGAAACATCCTGTAACAAAGCCGAATCTTAAGGTGATCCGCCGTTCTGAGCAGAAGCTTTCTGAGAAGATCGATGAGCTTATGGAAACGGCTCTGAATACCACAGAGATCATTGAAATTCAGTGATCCGTTTTTAGATAAGAAAAAACAAACAGGGAACCTCGCTGCAGAGGTTCCCTGGAATTACCGATATATCAGGAAAAGGGAGTTCATTGAGAACAGAAGGATTCTGAAAGCATGAAAAAAGAGGAACTGTATACGATACAGTTCCTCTCAAATATACAGTATAGATTAGTCGATTGTATATTTGGAAATAATCTGCATTACGTTATCCAGAGCAGCGCCATCTGCATGGATGTTGAGGTCGATCGGCTTGGAAAGATCCAGGCTGAAGATACCCATGATGGATTTTGCATCGATCACATATCTTCCGGATACTAAATCAAAATCGCAGTCGAATTTGCTGATCTCGTTTACGAATGCTTTCACCTTATCGATGGAATTCAGTGAGATTTTAGCTGTTTTCATTATAATAACCTCCCTTGATAAATTTTTGTTTTACAGCTTTCATCTTACCTGTCAGTACCCAAAAAGTCAAGGTGAAAAGAGATAAAAATTGTTTTAATAATTAGTTAAAGTGTAAAAAAAGTGAGGAAAAATGGGAAATAAAGTTGCATTACACAACCTGGGCTGCAAAGTAAATGCCTATGAGATCGAGGCCATGCAGCAGCTTCTGGAGGAGGCGGGATATGAGATCGTGCCTTTTGAGCCAGGAGCGGATATTTATGTGATCAATACCTGCACAGTAACCAATATTGCAGACAGAAAATCAAGACAGATGCTCCACAAAGCAAAAAAAATGAATCCGGAAGCGATCGTGGTGGCAACGGGCTGTTATGTACAGACCGGTGGCGAGAAACTGGAAAAAGACGAAGCCATTGATCTTGTTCTGGGAAATAACCAGAAGATCAATATTGTGGAGGCACTGGCCGAATATGCGGAAAACAAACCGGGCCATGGTTCCCATGTGATCAAGATCAATCAGACAAAAGAGTATGAGGAACTTTCCATTGATCATACAGCAGAACATGTAAGGGCATATATCAAGGTTCAGGACGGATGCAATCAGTTCTGTACGTACTGTATCATTCCCTATGCAAGAGGCCGTGTCAGAAGCCGGAATATTGAAAGTGTGCTGAAGGAGGTCCGTGCACTTGCGGAAAAAGGGTATAAGGAAGTGGTCCTTACAGGAATCCATTTAAGCTCCTATGGAGTGGATTTCCCGGAGGAGAAAAAAGAGACACTGCTTTCTCTGATCCGTGCTGTGCATGAGATCGAAGGGATCAGGCGTATCCGTCTGGGATCGCTGGAACCGGGAATCGTTACAAGAGAATTTGCGGAAGGGATCGCGGCGCTGCCGAAGGTATGCCCGCATTTCCATCTTTCCCTGCAGAGTGGCTGTGATGAGACCCTGGAGAGGATGAACCGCAGATATAGAAGCGGGGAATACAGAGAGCGCTGTGAGCTTTTAAGAGAAGTGTATGGAAATCCGGCACTGACAACGGATGTGATCGTAGGCTTTCCGCAGGAATCGGAGGAAGAATTCCGGAAATCCTATGATTTTGTGGACAGCATCCGTTTTTATGAGACTCATATCTTCAAATATTCCAGAAGACAGGGAACAAAGGCGGCTGCCATGGACGGACAGCTGACAGAGGCGGAGAAATCCTTCCGCAGTGAGAAGATGATCGAGCTGCATCATCGTCATGCAGGGGATTATGAGAAATCCATGCTTGGCAAAAACCTGGAGGTACTGATCGAGGAAGAGTATACAAAGGATGGACGGACCTGGTATCTGGGACATAGCCGGGAGTATATAAAAACTGCTGTACCGAAATCGGAAGCTTATGGCGTAAATGATATCGTAATCGTAAAGGCAGAAGGCTTTCTTGAAGAGCATATCATGACAGGTGAAGCCGTGGAGTGAAGAACGGGATCGTATGTTGAAAGGTTGTTTGTTCACTGGTAATATTTTGCGAAGCGTGTTACTGAGAACGGAGTGAACAGTAACGTTGACAGTTTGTATTCGCAATCCTCGTTAAATTTAAGATTGTAATTTATGTAAATTTATATTAAAATAAAAAAGAATATATTTTAAGGACGTGAGAGACAATGGCAGAGAATAATCTGGGAAATACACAGTATTTCAGAACAAAACCGGATCAGGAGCTTCAGGTAAAAGAAGTTCTGG
>OGPN01002342.1_pt1 | contig 11112 bp, 5 predicted proteins | sample 1552941 | NCBI WGS metagenome assembly OGPN01 (sample SAMEA2580220, study PRJEB22360) | human gut metagenome | biome: human gut; feature: human-associated habitat; material: faeces | place: Denmark | collected 2008/2010
TCGAATCTAAATATTAATCTGACGAAAACGACCGAAGCAATTGTCCGGTTGGCAGGTACATTTGATGATTATACCGGACCGCTTGATGGAGGAGATACGATGTATAAGAAGATTATGGTTTCCAATCCGGTATTATTTCCAGCTTATTACCCTGCTTCCGATCTTCCTTCTGCAAAACATGTGCTGTATGGTAACGCACTGTATAATAATAATGTGGAATATACGAATCCTTATGCGGAATTGACCAGAGGATATAAGGATTATTCTAAGTCGACAATGGATGCACAATTTGAATTGAAGCAGGATTTGTCATTTATCACGAAGGGATTGAATGTACGTGGTTTATTCAATACGTCCCGTTATGCTTATTTTGAAGTAGGTCGTGCATCGAGTCCTTATTTCTATAATGTAAGTTCTTATGACAAAGGTGGCTCATATTCTATTATGCAATTGAATGAGGATTCAAATCCGACGGAATACCTGGAGTCTACCGGTTCTTGGACAGATGTACAGTCTACTGTATATATGGAGGCTGCGATGTCTTATAACCGTTCTTTTGGGAACCATGATGTAAGCGGTTTGCTGGTATATCAGCGTCGTGAAAAAAGAGTATCGAACATTAAAGACGATTCACAAAAAGATAATCTGCAAAAGTCTTTGCCCTATCGTAATCAGGGATTGTCTGGTCGTTTTACCTATGCTTTTAATAATCGGTATATGGCTGAATTTAACTTCGGTTATAATGGTTCCGAACGTTTTTATCGTTCCGAGCGCTATGGCTTTTTTCCTGCTATCGGTATAGGTTATGATATTTCCAATGAAAAATTCTGGGAACCGTTGAAGAAGGTGCTCCCTAAGTTTAAATTGAAATATACGTATGGTTTGGTAGGAAATGATGCTATTGGTGACGAAGATGACCGTTTCTTCTATCTGTCTGAGGTAGATGCAAATGATAGTGGTAAGAGTTATGGTTTTGGTACGGACTTTAATTATACAAAGAACGGAGTAACAGTAAGGCGTTATGATAACCGGGATATTACCTGGGAAAAGGCTTATAAGTCTAATTATGGTCTTGAATTGTCGTTGTTTGACGGTCTGAATGTGCAGGTGGATTATTTTACCGAACATCGTACCAATATCCTGATGGACCGTGAGTCTATTCCTTCTACTATGGGACTTTCGGCAAAGGTACGTGCTAATGTGGGTGAGGCGAAAGCGAGAGATCTGGATTTATCTGTAGATTATAACAAAGTGTTCCGGAAGGGGATGTGGTTACAATTACATGGTAATTTTACGTATGCTCATAGTGAGTTCCTGAAATATGAAGAACCGGAATATAACGAAAAGTATAAACTCCACGTAGGGCAGTCGCTGAAACAGGAATATGGTTATATTGCAGAACGCCTGTTTATCGATGAGGCCGATGTGGCTAACTCTCCGAAGCAGACATTTGGCGAATATGGGGCCGGTGATATAAAATATCGTGATGTAAATGGTGATGGGCAGATTACTGAACTTGACCAGGTACCTATTGGTTTCCCGACAGTTCCGGAAATTATTTATGGCTTTGGCTTCTCTTTTGGTAGTGCACGTTTTGATGTTTCGGCTTTTTTCCAGGGATCTGCCCGTTCTACTTTCTGGTTGGATGCTAAAAATACTTCTCCGTTTGTACATGTATATGAAGACACTAACTGGGATAATGTATCAATGTGGAAAGACATTCCTTTGCTAAAGGCTTATGCTGATAATCACTGGACAGAAACCAATCGTAATATCTACGCTTTGTGGCCACGTCTGAGCAGTACTCGTATGGAGAATAATATTCAAAAGAGTACCTGGTTTATGCGTAACGGAGCTTTTCTGCGTATGAAGACGCTGGAAGTTGGATATACCTTCCCGGAAACATTGACAAAGAAGGCTTATATAAATTCTGCCCGTATTTATTGTAGTGGTAATAACCTGTTTGTGCTCAGCGGATTCCATATGTGGGATATTGAAATGGGAGGTAACGGATTAGGTTATCCTATTCAGCGGGTTATTAACCTGGGTATCCAATTAACTTTTTAAATAGAGGAGACGAAAAGCTATGAAATATAATTTGAAAAATAAACTAAGAAACCTGGCTTGTATCTCTTTGTGTGCCAGTGGAATGTGGATGTTGAGTGCTTGTGGCGATTATCTGGATGTTGTGCCCGATAATGTAGGTACTATTGAACACTCTTTCAGTAACCGTAATGAAGCCGAGAAGTATCTGTTTACCTGCTATTCTTATATTCCGGAGTATCATAGTGAACGGGCAAATGTTGGTTTGATGGGTGGTGATGAATTAGCTACTTTCTATCCTATTCAGAGTGGCGATGACTATGCTACCTGGCGTATCGGGTTAGGATATCAGAATGTGAATGATCCTTATCTTAATTATTGGGATGGAGGTAATGGTGCGGCTCATAGTCTGTATGAAGGGCTTCGTGATTGTAATACATTTCTGACTTATGTGTCTGATACGGATTATGTAGGCGATCTTGCTCCTTCGATGAGGAAGAGATGGCTGGCAGAAGTGAAGTTCCTGAAAGCCTATTACCATTATTTACTGTTGCGTATGTATGGTCCGATTGTGATAGCAGATGAAAATCTGCCAATCTCTGCTACTCCGGAAGAAGTACGGCTGAAACGTGCCCCGGTTGATAAAGTAGTCTCTTATATCTCTGATTTGCTTGATGAGGCAAAAACAGATTTACCTGTGAAGATAGATGATCAGGCAACAGAACTGGGACGTATTACTCGCCCGGCAGCTTTGATGCTGAAAGCTAAATTGCTGGTAATGGCTGCCAGCCCGTTGTTTAATGGTAACCCGGATTATGCTGATTTTGTGGATAAAGACGGTGAACATTTATTTAATAGCGAGTATAGCGTACAGAAATGGGTCGATGCCCAGGAAGCTTGCGAACAGGCCATTGAAATATGTGAGCAGGGTGAAGGCGGAATAAGCCCGGACATTGTATTGCATGAAACACATACGAATCTGGTATTCAGTGCTAAACTGAAACGTGAGTTGAGTTTGCGTGAGTGTGTGACAGAAAAGTGGAATGACGAGTTGATCTGGGGGCTGTCCGGTCGTCTGACAGGTGGTTTACAGCAGTCCTGTATGTCACGTGTGGGTAAGTATCCGTCGAATATGCACGGTGCATCTGAAAAGATAAATCCGACAATGTACGCTACGGAATTGTACTATACAAAAAATGGTGTACCTATTGATGAAGATAAAGAATGGGAATACGCTAACCGTCTGAAGGTAAAGAAGAATACCAATAATACAGCGAATGAGTTTTATTTGATTCCGGATTATGAAACGGTAAGTGCCAATTTTGACCGGGAACCCCGTTACTATGCAAATATTGGTTTTGACGGATGCTTGTGGTATCAAAACAACTGTGTTTCTGGAAATTCATCTGATATCTGGCAACTAAAGGGACGTGCCGGACAAGCACAAGGTATTTTAGGAGCTTACGGTTATTCTAAAACAGGGTATTGGGCTAAGAAATTAGTGAGCCTGGGATTCGTGAATACCGAAAGCGGATGGAATACAGAACAATATCCGTGGCCGGAGTTCCGTTTGGCCGATCTTTATTTACTTTATGCTGAAGCTGTTAATGAAGCTTCGGATTCTGAGGCTGCCCGTACACTGGCAATTAGCTATGTGGATAAAATCAGAGCACGTGCAGGGCTTTTAGGAGTGAAAGAGTCCTGGGAGCAACATTCACGTAAGTCGAATAAGTTTAGAACTCAGTTGGGATTACGCGAGATTATTCAGCGTGAACGTGCCATTGAGCTGATGTTTGAAGGACAACGCTTTTGGGATGTGCGACGCTGGAAAATAGCTGATAAGGAATATAATAAAACATTGATGGCATGGAATCCTCGCGGTAAAACGGTGGATACTTATTATCAGCTGACTGCCATGTATACTCAGCAATTTGTGGCACCACGTGATTACTTCTGGCCCATTAAAGAAAAATCATTGGTGATCAATCCCAATCTGGTACAAAATCCGGGATGGCAATAAAGCGTTTATTTGATTAAAAACAGAAAGAGATATGAAATCAATAAGAATATATATATTTATGTTGGGGATGTTGATGGCCTTTGCCGGCTGTCAGACCGACTTTGTGAAGCCTTTGGAAAATGATAGCGAGGCACCTGCACTGGTACGTGATGTAACTTATGTCAAGATGCCGGGTTCTGTACTTCTTACATATACATTGCCTTCAGATCCCGATTTACTCTATGTAGCAGCCAGTTATACAAATAAAGAAGGCAAAAAATATGAATTTAAGGCTTCTTACTTCACGAATACATTGCTGGTTGAAGGTTTTGGAGATATGGATACCTACTCGCTTGATGTATATGCCGTGGATCGTAGTGAGAATTATTCTGCACCGGTAAATATACAGGTTTCTGCAGATACCCCTCCTGTACAGGCGGCTTATGAAACGCTGGAAGTACAACCCGACTTTGGGGGGATGACCTTTTCGTTTGCGAATACATCAAGAGCAGACTTAACAGTTTATGTTTCTACTCCGAATGAGGATAATGAGATGGTCAATACAGAAACTTTCTATACAGGGCTACCCAAAGCTACATTCTCTGTGCGTGGTTATCTGGATATATCCCGTGATTTTGAAATTTATTTTCAGGATAAATGGGGTAATAAGTCACAGGTAAAGAAAGAGACCCTCACTCCGATATACGAAGCCGAACTTGATAAGAAAAAATTCAAAGAGGTGATTCTGCCCGGTGATTTTCCATGTACTTTCTATGAAAGTAAGATGGAGTATATCTGGGATGGACGGGCAGCTGCCGATGGTGACGGACAGACAGGAGCCCATACAGGTATTGAAGAGCATAACGGCCCTACCTGGTTTACTTTTGACCTTGGAGTCCTGGCGAAGTTGAGTCGTTTTAACTTGAAGTTTGTACAGGATGACAAGCACTTTTATAACGATGTTTCTCCGAAAGTGTATGAGGTCTGGGGATGTGCAGAACTGGATAAATCCGGTAGCTGGGATAGTTGGATAAAATTACTTCATATTGAAAATGAGAAGCCTTCCGGTTTGCCTGGAAGTGAACTTACTGAGGATGATCGTCTGGCTGCACAGGAAGGTGATAATGCTGATTTTCCGTTGGATGCGCCACGTGTGCGTTATATCCGTATCAAATGTATTGATAACTGGACCGGTAACTCTAATATGGTATTTACTGAGGTTACTTTCTGGGGAGATGATAAATCAGAAACGAATAATTGATAAATGCTTGAATTATGAAATTGATGTTTAAATATATAGTGGCAATAGCGGCTTGGTTCTTATTTCTTGGCAGTTTTTCTTCTTGTACACAGATGGATGAGTATCTGAAGTATACGGAAAGGAGATACTGTATATTGGTAAGCCGGAGGGTATGCAGATGTGTTCCGGAAAAGGGCGTGTACAATTCTATGGTATTCTTATTGACCCTAAAATTACCCGGCTTCGTATTACCTATAATATGGGGAAAGAAGTAATTGACTTGCCTATTCAGCGTGGAGAAGGAGCGGAGGTATTTACTTACGATATCCCATTGAAGGAGGGGATTTATAATTTTGTTGTTCAGACTTTTGATGACAACGGACATGCTTCTGTACCGGAATCACTCATTGGCTCTTCTTATGGTACTATTTATGAAAGTACATTGTATAATAGAGGCATTTCGTCTGTGGTATGTGAAAATAATGCTACTACGATAAAATGGGCTACTGCTGATACTCATTCACCTTATGTCCGTATCTGGTATACGGATGTTAATGGTCAGGAGCGTATGGTAGAAGTAGAACAAGCTGAGCAGGAAACGATTCTGGAAGACTACAAGTCGATGAGTGGCTTTAAGATGAAAACTTACTATCTGCCGGATGTTACAGCCGTGGATATCTTTGAGATTGAGGCAAATGTAGAAGCGGATGAAACGTTGACGGCCAGCGTATTGAAAAATGCCACTGACCCTGTGATGCGGAGTGACGATAGTACAGAGAAAAGTGGAATTCTGAAAGACTGGAAGTATACCTCTAATCTGTTGACACAGAATAATGGTACTACCGGTACTTTTTATGAGGCTTCTGCAGGTAAGACATTTATAAATATATCTACGATGAATTATGCCGCTGCCATCGAAAATGGTAAAATATGGCAGGGGGAAGTACCTCTGCCTGCCGGGACATACGAGTTCTCATTCAATGTGAATACTTCGAAAGGTAATAACCTGAATCCATATGGGGTAGTGGTTGCCGGTAGTGAAATACCAAATGTAGATCAGGTTGAAGCACAGTCCTTGGCTTATCTTAATTGGGGACGTACCACGGGAGTAAAAACATTGAATTTTACATTGGATGAAGAGACAACCGTTCAATTGGGATGGGTTGCAAGTATGGGCGAAAAGAGTGCCGATATTCGTATAAATAGTGTTGCTCTGAATAAGATACATAAAATAAATACGATAGAAAGAGGCATTGAATGATGCTATTGGCTTATCTAAATGAACATTAGTAATAATATGAAGAAAAAGAGCTTTTTGATAGTTTTAGGGGTATGTATCGGGACTACCGGTTTTGCATGGGGAACCAATGATAAACCATTGTATAAGAATCCGGATGCCCCCATTGAAAACCGTGTGGAAGACCTACTACGGCGTATGACTTTGCAGGAGAAGGTATTACAACTACAGAATAAACCCGTTGGCAGGATTGATGAGATAGAACGTGTCTTTGGCGGACAGAGTTATGGATGTACCCATGAAATGGGCCGGACAGCAGAAGAATGTGCCCGAATCTATAACGAGTTACAGAATTATATGCTGACTAAAACCCGGTTGGGTATCCCAATTTTAACAGCTGTAGAAGGTATCCAGGGTATTTTACAAAATAATTCTACCTTGTTTCCGCATGCTATTGCACAAGGAAGCACGTTTAACCCCGGGTTGATAGAGCGCATGACGGAGGCAGCAGGTGCCGAAGCGGCAACGATGGGTATTCATCAGGTTTTATCTCCTGTATTTGATATTGCCCGAGAACTGCGTTGGGGCAGGGTGGAGGAGACTTATGGCGAGGATCCTTATCTGATTGCTGAAATGGGGATTGGCTTTGTGAAGGGATACCAGAAGCACCGGATTACATGTACCCCGAAACATTTTGTAGCACACGGTACACCGACGGGAGGACTGAATTGTGCCTTTGTCAGTGGTGGTGAACGCGAATTCCGAAGTATGCATCTTTATCCTTTTGCACGCGTTATTAAAGAAGCTGATCCGCTTTGTATTATGAGTTGCTATAGTGCCTATGATGGCATTCCTGTGTCAGCATCTCCTTATTATATGACCGATGTATTGCGCGATGAACTCGGATTTAAAGGATATGTATATTCTGATTGGGGATCCGTTGATCGGGTGATGACTTTTCATTATGCTGCCTCTACCCGTGAAGAAGCTGCCCGCCTATCGTTGATAGCCGGTGTTGATCTGGACGTGGATTCTGATTATGAAACACTGGAACAACAGGTGAAAGAGAACATTATAGATGAAAGCTATATCGATAAGGCTGTACGGCGTGTTTTGTATGTGAAGTTTGCTTTAGGTTTATTTGACCGTCCTTATTTCGGTGATCCGAAACAGGTGAAAAAGGTCGTTCGTTCTGCCGAACACATCGCTTTGGCAAAAGAGATCGCGGATGAGAGTGCTATCTTGCTTGAAAACAAGAATAACATCTTACCACTTGATTTATCGAAATATAAATCGATTGCTGTAATAGGGCCTAATAGTAATCAGACTATCTTCGGAGATTATGCATGGACTACTCCGGATACGAAAGAGGGGGTAACTTTATACCAGGGTTTAAAAGAAGTAATGAAGAATAAGGTAAAACTGCAACAGGCAGATGGTTGTGACTGGTGGAGCCAGAAGGAGGAGAATATTGCGGATGCAGTAAGAATTGTAGAACAAAGTGATTTGGCTATTGTGGCGGTAGGTACGCGTAGTACTTTTCTGGGACGCGGACCACGTTATTCTACGGCAGGTGAAGGATTCGATTTGTCTTCTTTGGAGTTACCTGGTAAGCAAATGGAACTATTGAAAGCAGTAAAAGCAACAGGCAAACCGATGGTGGTTGTTTTTATATCGGGTAAACCATTGGTAATGACCTGGGCGAAAGAAAATGCGGATGCTGTATTGGCACAGTGGTATGCTGGTGAGCAGCAAGGGCGTTCTATGGCCGATATTCTGGTTGGTAATGTGAATCCTTCAGGACGTGTAAATGTATCGTTTCCGCGCAGTACGGGAAATACACCTTGCTTTTATAATTATTTTCCTACGGACCGTGTACAGCGATTTGACCGTCCGGGTACTTACGAAGAACCGGCAGGGCATTATATTTTTGAGCACCCTTATGCGCTATGGGAATTTGGCTATGGTTTGAGTTATACCGAATTTAAGTATACCGATTGTAATTTAAGTGATTCTATTTTCTCAGACAGAGGTAAGTTGACTGTTACTGTTGAGATTGAGAATACCGGAAAACGGGATGGAAAAGAGGTTGTTCAGTTGTACGTTCGTGATAAGATTAGTTCGGTTGCTACCCCTATCAAACAATTGAAAGCTTTCAAAAAGGTATTGGTTAAAGCAGGTAAAAAGGAAACGATAACGTTGGAGCTGCCGATTTCGGAGTTAGCTCTTTATGATGCCCGTATGAAGCATATAGTAGAACCTGGTGAATTTGAGATACAGGTTGGCAGCTCTTCTGATCATATCCATTTCAATAAGACCATTGTGGTGAAATAAAAGGAATTACAGAGTGTACATTTATGTATCATAAGAATGTACATTCTTATGGTTCTTCTTCAATTTAGTTGAAAAGAGCTGTCTTATAATCCAATTTCCATAAATTAACGATCTATGAATTTAAAGAATTCCCGATTGTTTTTCTTGTTTTAAACCACTGATATTCAGTGATTAATCATGTGTAAATATTAGGTTACCTGGCCCTTTTTCCGTATCTTTATATCGCCAAACATAAAGAATAACCGAATGCCAGATAAACCTAATATAAACAAAGTTACAATAAAACCATCATTAAACAATAATGATGGTTCAACTATTTTTAATAAAGACAATAGCTTAGCCTCTATTTATCAATCATCAGACATTGCTATCGAAGATGTACGTCATGATGGAAATGCTATAATTCTTTATTCAAAAAGCTCTAAGTCAAGTGGAACATGTCCTTATTGTGGAAATGAGAGTCATCATGTCCATAGTCGATACATTAGAAAAATAAATGATTTGTCAATACTAGGCAAAGAGGTTGTTCTGTTTTTTGAATCGCGAAAATTCTTCTGCAAAAATGAAGATTGTCATAAAACGACATTTGCCGAACAGCCTGGTAATGAAATCTTTCGCTATCGCAGACGTACACGGCGATTAGAGTTAACCGTAATTCGTAATGGTCTACTAATGCCTTCCATCCCCATCAGTAAACTCCTCTCATATTACGGTGTCACATTAAGTTCATCAACCCTACTGCGTTGCCTTCATCGCCTCTGTCCGCCTGATTACAAGAGGATTGCAAGAATTGGAGTTGACGATTGGGCTTGGCGTAAAGGTGTGTCATATGGAACGATTGTCATCGATTTATTGAATAGACATCCGATTGATTTATTGCCCGATCGTGAAGAAAAGAGCTTCCGTGACTGGATGGAAGCACACCAGCAGGTAAATCTTGTCAGCAGAGATCGGTCTACCGCTTATAGTTCTGCCATTGCTTCGATCGGACGCCCCATTGTGGAGGTTGCAGACAAGTTCCACCTTATCAAGAATATGCAAGAACACATGGCCAGGCTTATCAGTGAACATTATGCAGATTACTGCAATAAAATCAGGAAGAAAGAATCCAGGAATGATTGCCTTTTACAACCCAAGAAGCCTACCATAGCTAATATACATCCTAAGAATGCGAAAGAAGATTCCCGCATGATAAAGTTTAAAGAAGTGAAAGAATTACAACAAAAGGGATTTAAACCTTTTGCCATTTCTAAGAAGCTGGGAATAGCACGGCAGACTGCAACCAAATTCTGTAGAATGCAAGAACTTCCTACGCGAAATAGTAAGCAGAGGAACAACTACCATTTGTATGATAAGTACGTTGAAGACGGGGTTAAAAATGGAATCGCTCTAAAAAGCCTTCATGTCGAGATTTGTAAAATGGGGGTCAAGGGAAGTTTGACATCATTCTATGACCACTACAGATACTTGAGTGACGGACACAGAGGATTTAGACCTAAATGTTTCAAACCAAATAGAAAAGGGAAACCAATAGACGAAAGGGGGAAACTATGGTCCCTCAAACAAATATCCGTCATCATTAACAAATCAATCTATCAAAAAAAGGTTAATAAGCCGGAGGAAGAGCTTATTGAAACGTTGTCTGAGTTTTATTGGTTTAAACAGATGTATGAGGCAGCTAAATCCTTTTACTGTATTATTACAGGTACGGAAACTGACAAACTAATAAGATGGATGAAAGAATTTTGGAATACAAATTTACAAACCCTAAAAACTTTTTTATTAGGAATAAGGAAAGATTACAAAGCGATCAAAAACACAATCAAGTACAATATTACCAATGGGATTACTGAGGGCTTCGTTAACAAACTAAAGGTAGTGAAGCGAAGCATGTATGGAAGGGCAGGATTAGAGTTACTCAAAATAAAGATGGTTATGGAAAATGTACTTTTCAACTAAATTGAAGAAGAACCATAAGAGTGTACATTATTGTATTGCGAAAGTGTACATTCTTGCGTGTATAAAGTGTACACTTTTGTTTTAGAGGAATCAGTTTAAAATAAATGCTTGTCATGGTGGATGATAATTTGTTACAATGAAATGAATCCTCTTCTTGGGTGTTTATGGAAAAATGTAATGTCTTATAAATTTTCGGACTGTTTGTCGTAGAGAAAACGTTCGAAACTCTACGAGGAATTGAGTGTTTCTCGTAGAGTTTTGGGTCGTTCCTCGTATACTCTATTAAAACCAAATGTTTCC
>OGPN01002351.1_pt1 | contig 11077 bp, 8 predicted proteins | sample 1552941 | NCBI WGS metagenome assembly OGPN01 (sample SAMEA2580220, study PRJEB22360) | human gut metagenome | biome: human gut; feature: human-associated habitat; material: faeces | place: Denmark | collected 2008/2010
AGGGAGCCCGACACGTACTGGGATGGAAGTCGCCCGGCTATGTTTATGCCAATGCGCTCGACCAGCGCTTGAGGCTGTTGCTGCGCAATTACAAGCTCTCGGACGACATCGCGTTCCGTTTCTCCAACCGAGGGTGGGACCAATGGCCTCTCACGGCGGAAAAATACACGGGGTGGCTCGCTTCGGACGAGCTGGAGGGGGATGTGGTCAATCTCTTCATGGATTACGAAACCTTCGGCGAGCACCAGCGTGCCGATACGGGTATTTTCGACTTTATGAAGGCGCTCGTTCCGGCTGTTCTGAAGCGGGAGGGGTTGGAGTTCGCTACGGTGAGCGAAGCCGCTGCGAAATACCAGCCCGTCGCCGTACTCCATTGTCCGCACGTGATGTCTTGGGCGGACGAGGAACGTGACATCACGGCGTGGCTGGGCAACGAATTGCAGAACGAAGCTTTCGGAAAACTGTATGCCCTGCGGGATAAGATCGCCCGGCTGAAGGATCCCGATTTCGACCACGTGTGGAACTTCATGCAGGCTTCGGATCATTTCTATTATATGGCGACCAAGTGGTTGTCGGACGGGGACGTACATGCCTATTTCAATCCTTACGAATCGTCCTACGATGCCTTTATCAACTATATGAACGTGCTTTCGGATTTCGAGATCGAAGTGGAGAAGGCGTTCGACCGGAAGCCGCCGGTCCGCAAGACCAAACCGTCGCCGAGGAAAAAGGGTTCCGATCGGGAGAAAGCCGGGGTGCGATAATCTTTCGGTCGAAAAAGGCGGTGCGTCATAACAGGCAAACTGCTTCGTTATTATCGGTGTCACGGCTCGATCATGTGCGTCGGTACACACTCTTCGCCGTGAACCTCGATGCCTTGTATTTTACCTGTTTTTACATACCTGAAAAGGGATGCGCCGAATTTCTCGATTTGACACGTCCCTTTTTTATTCCGGGATGCCTCGGTCCGTCAGCTGCCCTTGCGCTTGAACCGCGACGGGCTGTAGCCCGTGTGTTGTTTGAAATATTTGCCGAAGAACGACTGGGTCGAGAAGTTGAGGTGATAGGCGATCTCCTGGATGCTCATGCCCGAATAGCGCAGCAGGCTTTTTGCCTCGAGGATCACCGCTTCGTCGATCCACCGGGCGGCGGTTTTGCCGCTCACGTCCTTGGAAACGGTCGAAAGGTATTTGGGGGTGATGTTGAGGCGGCGGGCATAGAACCGGACGTTCCTCTCCTGTTTGCTGTATTGCCGGACTAATTCCATGAACTCTTCGAAGATCACCTCGCCGCGCCCCAACTTGACCGTGTTTTTCTGCTCGCGCATGTTCAGCTCGGTGATGATGTAGAAGACTGCGGTGAACAGGCAGCGGATGATCTCCTGTCTGTAATGTTCCTTGTCGCTGGCAAGAATCGTCTTGATGAGTTGGAACACCTGTCGGATCTCGTGCGTGTCCTGGGGTGTCACCCGCAGGCAGGGTTGTTTGCCGAAACGCATATAGACGGGCAGCGAGGCCGAAAGGTCTATCTGGATCTCGTTGATGAACGATTTGGAACAGGCGACGAAATAGGCCGCCGCATCGCTGGTGCTGGCCACCGTGCGGATCACGCGGTCGGGGCTGAAGAAGACGATCGTGTCGGGCACGACTTCGTACTCTTCCGTATCGATCGCTACGACGGCCGAACCGCTGGCCATGATGATCGCCGAGAAGCCGTCGATCAGGGCGGGGTAGTTGCCCAGCGTATCGCGGTGGATGTCGAACGAAGCGATCACCAGGTCGTCCGACAGGTAATAAACGTCCCGCATCTCCTGCTTGATGCGGGAGATCGAAACTTTTTGCAGGGTTATCTCGTCCGCCACCATGCCAGTTTGCTGATCAGATTCTTGAAATAGGCGAACCGGCCCCGGCGGGGTGCCTCCGATAGCGGGCAGACGACGCGGAGCTCGTTGTGCAGACATTCGATATGCAGCGGGAAATCGGCCCCCTTCTGTCCGTCCATGTCGGTAGGTTCGTTGATCGGCGAGGTGATGTCGAGCGTGCGGGCTCGGAAATGTTTCACCTGCGAGGGCCGACCGCCCAGCAGGTGACGGAGCATCGATACGACCGAGAAGAGCATGTTGCGCCTTTGCAGCAACAGACAGTCGAACATGCCGTCCTTAATGCTCGAGCGGGGGGCAAGGTGGAATCCTCCGGCCGTTTCTCCGTTGAATATCAAGGCCATGAGCGATTCGATGTCGAAGGCTTTGCCGTCGGCGAGAATTTGCAGCGGAATGCCGTGTACCGAGCGGAACTCCTTCACGCCCTCGATCAGGTAGGCCAGCTTGCCGATCTGGTGCTTGCGTTTGTCCGGCGTGCGCTGGGACGTGGTGGTGAAGATGCCGAAACTGAAGATATTGACGAAATAGTGGTCGTTCACGCGTCCGCAATCGACCCGCTCTTCCGTGCCGCCGAGGAGCTGCGCCGCCGCCTTGACCGGGTTTTTCTCCATGCCGAGCGCTCCGGCGAAGTCGTTGGCCGTACCTGCCGGGATGATTCCCAGCAGCAGGTCGAGGTGCTTCTCCTTCATCCGATTGACCACGTAATTGACCGTGCCGTCGCCGCCCGCCACGACCACCAGATCGACCGTTTCGTGTCCATTGAAAGGGTTGCGGCTGAAATCGATCGGGCCGTCCACGATCGAGTAGCCGGCCTGCCGGAACATTTCGCCGATGGCTTGGGAATCTTTTTCGATTTTTCCTTTCCCCGACTGGGGATTATAGAGAAATAGAGCTTGTTTCATTCGTACGCAATGGGATTATTCTGGAATCATCATTTCTTGCATCGCCGGCGAGCAGTAAATTTCGTAGCCGTCTTTCCCGTCGTCGAGGATAAAATAGACCTTCGCGTCGGGAATTTTCCGGGAGAGGGCGATGGCCTTGTCCGCGCCCAGGCTCAAATACATGGTCGCCATGGCGTCGGCTTCGGCGCAGTTGTCCGCGACCACGGTGGCGGAAAGCAATCGCGACGTGACGCTGCGGCCCGTTGTCGGGTCGATCGTGTGGGATATCTTATTGCCTGCGGCGTCACGGTAGAAGCGGCGGTAGTTGCCCGAAGTGGCCAGGCCTCCTTCGCTCATGCGGATACGTCCGGTGAGATAGGCGCCGTCGGACATATTGCCGTCGAAGGGAGTTTCTATGCCGATCCGCCAGGGAATGCCTTTGCTGCTGACACCCTGGCAGCGGCATTCGCCGCCGATCTCCACCAGATAGTTCTTCGCGCCGCAGCGCTCCATGAGGGCCGCGACCAGATCGACCGTATAGCCCTTGGCGATCGAGTTGAAATCGAGCTGTACGCGGGGATCGTCCTTCACGAGCCTGCCGTCCCGGATATGGACGCGCCGGTAACCTACGAATTGCAGGAGCGAATCGAGGTTCGGGGTGCGTTCCGCCTCGTGCCCGGCGAATCCCCAGGTATCGACCAGCGGCTTGACCGTCACGTCGTAGTGGCCTTCGCTCAAGCGGCTGAACCGTTCGGCCAGACGGAGGTTGTAGATGATATGTTCGTCGAGCGAGTCGGTCTCTCCCCGGTTGATGCGGCTCAGCAGGGAGGTGGAGTCGAAAATCGACATCGAAGCCTTGGCTTCGGCGTCGATTTGCATAATGGCCCGGTAGAGTTCCTGTGCGGTGCAGTCTGTGATGTCGCCCGTTGCCTGGAAAGTCGTGCCCAGCATCGCGCCGCTTGCCGTAAGGTACTCTGCGCGGCGGTCGCAGCTCGCTGCAAGGACCAGAACGATAACGGTGTAGAGCAGCAGGGCGATCTTTTTCATGTTCTATGTGTCTTCTTTTTTGGCAAAAATAGTGTTTTTCGCTCCGGTTTGCAAAAAAAGAGGGCTCTTCAGCTAAAAAATTGTATTCGTTTAAGTTGGTTATTGTGAATTAAGTTCGTACCTTTGCGCCACGCTCTGGCGTTATTCACGGTAAGGGGAATGCGTCGTAGAGTGGAACTAAATAAACTTTTGAAAATGGGTTATTTATCAGCTGAAAAAAAGCAGGAGCTTTTCGGTAAGTACGGAAAGTCCAACACCGACACGGGTTCTCCCGAGAGCCAGATCGCGCTGTTCTCGTTCCGTATCAACCACCTTACGGAACACCTTCGTAGCAACAAACACGACTTCGGTACACAGCGTGCGTTGCTGCGTCTGGTCGGCAAGCGCCGCCAGTTGCTGGAGTATTTGAAAGAGGTCGATATCGAGCGCTACCGAGCAATCATCAAGACGCTCAATCTCCGTAAATAGTCCCGGAGGCAGAAAAATGGGGTTGGCCAAAGTTTCTTTTGGCAGCCCCATTTGTAATTTGGAACATACATTTTGACGTAAAAAATATCTATGGAAGAAAAGAAGTTGTACAATGCAGTCCGGAAGACGATCACGCTGGCAGACGGCCGCGAAATCATGATCGAAACGGGCAAACTGGCCAAGCAGGCCGACGGCTCCGTCGTGGTGAAGATGGGAGATACGATGCTCCTGGGAACGGTGGTAGCCGCCAAGAAACCCGACACTGATTTTATGCCGCTCCAGGTGGAGTATAAGGAGAAATATGCCGCTTGCGGTCGCTATCCCGGCGGTTTCATGAAGCGTGAGGGCAAGGCTAACGACAGCGAGATCCTCGTAGCCCGTCTGATCGACCGTGCGTTGCGTCCCCTGTTTCCGTCGGACTATCACGCCGAGGTATATGTGACCGTAAACCTGATTTCGGCGGACAAAGATATTCAGCCCGATGCTCCGGCTGCACTGGCCGTTTCGGACATCCCGTTCGGCGGTCCGATTTCGGAGGTGCGTGTGGCCCGTATCGGCGGTCAGTATGTCATCAACCCGGCCTTCTCGCAGATGCAGGACGCCGATCTGGACATCATGGTCGGCGGTACCATCGACAATATTCTGATGGTCGAGGGCGAGATGAAGGAGGTGTCCGAGGAGGTGATGCTCGGAGCTATCAAGTTCGCTCACGAAGAGATCAAGAAACACTGTGCCGTGCAGATCGAGCTTTCGAAGGAGCTGGGCAAGGACGTGAAACGGACCTATTGCCACGAGGTGAATGATGAAGAGCTGCGTCAGACCATCATTCGGGAGCTTTACGACAAGGCTTACGCCATCGCCACCAGCGGTACGATGAAGCATGAGCGCGAAGATGCCTTCAATGCGCTGGAGGCCGAGTTCGCCGCCCGTTTTTCGGAAGAGGAGCTGGTCGAGAAGGCACCGCTGATTCACAAATATTTCCACGACGACGTACAGAAGAAGGCCATGCGCAACATGATCCTCGACGAGGGCAAGCGCTTGGACGGCCGCCGAAATCCGTCCCATCTGGTGCGAGGTGGGCTATCTGCCCGCCGCTCATGGTTCGGCGATCTTCACGCGCGGTGAAACGCAGTCGCTGACCACGGTGACCCTCGGTACGAAGATGGACGAAAAGGTCAAGGACGAAGTGCTGGTACAGGGTACCGAGCAGTTCGTGTTGCACTATAATTTCCCGCCTTTCTCGACGGGCGAGGCCAAAGCCGCCCGCGGCCTGAGCCGCCGCGAGATCGGTCATGGCCACTTGGCATGGCGCGCACTGAAGCCAATGGTTCCCGTCGGAGAGGAGAATCCTTATGCCGTGCGTGTGGTGTCGGATATTCTCGAGTCGAACGGCTCGTCGTCGATGGCGACGGTTTGTGCCGGTACGCTGGCGCTGATGGATGCCGGAGTGAAACTCAAGAAACCCGTTTCGGGTATCGCCATGGGTCTGATTTCGGATTCCGCTACCGGTCGTTGGGCGGTGCTTTCCGACATCCTGGGCGATGAGGACCACCTGGGCGACATGGACTTCAAGGTGACGGGTACCAAGGACGGTATCACGGCTACCCAGATGGATATCAAGGTCGATGGCCTTTCGTACGAGGTGCTGGCCAAGGCGCTGGAACAGGCTCGCGTGGGCCGTATGCACATTCTGGGTAAGCTGACGGAGTGTATCGCTGAGCCGCGTGCGGATTACCGTCCGTTCGTGCCGCGTATCGTACAGATCACCATCCCGCAGGATATGATCGGTGCCGTGATCGGTCCCGGCGGCAAGGTGATCCAGGATATTCAGAAGACGACGGGTACGACCATTACCATCACCGAAACCGACAACAAGGGCGTCGTGGATATCTTCGGTCTGGACAAGGAGGCGATGGATGCAGCCCTGTCCCGCATCAAGAGCATCGTGGCGCAGCCCGAGGTCGGCGATGTATATAACGGCAAGGTTCGTTCGATCATGCCGTTCGGTGCGTTCGTCGAGATCATGCCGGGCAAGGACGCCCTGCTGCACATCTCGGAGATCGACTACAAGCGTTTCGAAACGATGGAGGAGACCGGCCTGAAAGAGGGGGATATGATCGAGGTGAAAGTCATCGGCATCGATCCCAAGACCAACAAGCTCAAGCTGTCGCACCGCGTGCTGATTCCGCAGCCCGAAGGCTGGACGGAGCCGGAGCGCCGTCCCCGCGAGCGCGGCGATCGCCCGCGCCGCCGTCCTGAGCACAAGGAGTAGAACTCTGCGGGTCCGGATCGCTGCTACGGAGATAATTTCGGTTTTGTTCGGAAATTTTGGCCGGAATATTGTACAATATTTGTAGATAATTTTTATATTTGCATTACTCCGTAGCTTTTGTGGGGCAGATAAAACAGGCATAAATAGAAAAAGAAAGGATTTAACATTTAATTTTTAAAAGATTAGTTTATGAAAAAGCTGATGAAATTGAGCTTGTTGCTCGTGGTCGTTGCTTTGACGTTTTCGAGCTGTAACTGCTTCAAGAAGATGGCAAAGAACAGCGATGATGTATCGCTGACGTGTGCACCTGAAGTGCTGGTACTGAATAACGGTGTGGTTGCCGCCGACATTACGGCACAGTTCCCCGTGAAGTACTTCAACCCCAAAGCTATCGTGAAGGTTACTCCGGTCATGGTATTCGAGGGCGGAGAAGTCGCCGGTACCCCGAAATTCTTCCAGGGTTCGAAGGTGAACGAGAACTATACGGTCGTTGATAAGAAGACGGGCGGTGTGTTCACCATGCATGTCGAGTTCCCCTACGATGAGCGTATGCAGATTTCCGAACTCCAGTTGCGTGTCGAGGCTAAATGTCCGGGTAGCGACGAGTTTACACTGGTTAATGCCAATACGGGCAAGGTCGTGAAGGCCAAGGAGCTCGAGGCTAACCCCGCGATCGTACGCGAGTGCGGTCTGGTCGTTGCCGAGGGTGTGAACACCCTGCAGCAGGATCTGGCTTACGCCGATGCGATGGCTGCTCTGCCGAGCGACTACAAACGCGTAACCACCAGCGTGGACAAGACCGAGATCCTCTATGCGATCAACAAGGCTAACGTAACTAAGAAAGCGCTGAAAGACGCCGATCTGGAGGCTTTCCAGGCAAATGTGGATGAGAACCTGAAAAACGACCGTGCTACCCAGCATGTTGCCGTGAAGGGTTATGCTTCTCCCGACGGTCCCGTGAAGTTCAACGACACGCTGTCGAAGGAGCGTAGTGAATCGGGTGATAAAGTTCTTGCGAAGCTGCTGAAGAATTCCGGTCTGGATATCGACGTTGCCGCTTACGGTGAGGACTGGGAAGGCTTCAAGGAGCTGGTTTCGGAGTCGAACATCAAGGACAAGGATCTGATTCTTCAGGTTTTGAGCATGTACTCCTCTTCGACGCAGCGCGAGGATGAGATCAAGAACATGTCTTCCGTATTCAACGAGCTGAAGAAAGACATTCTGCCGCAGCTCCGTCGTTCGGTGATCGTGAACACCATCGACCTGGAGGGTAAGACCGACGCCGAGATGATGGCGCTTGTCGAGGCTGGCAAGCTGGATCAGCTCAACCTGAACGAGCTGCTCTTCGTTGCGGAGTCGATCGCACAGGACAACGCTACCAAGAACATCGTACTGGCTTATGCTGCCGAGAAGTATAACGACGCCCGCGCTTACAACAACCTGGGTATCGTTCTTACGGAGGAAGGCCGTACGGCTGATGCTTTGAAATGCTTCCAGAAGGCCGCTCAGTTGGGCGAGGCTTCCGAGGCGCTGAACACCAACCTGGCTCTTGCCAACCTGGCGAACGGCAATATGGCAGAGGCTCAGAAGTATGCCAAGGGCGCTGATGCAAAGGCGAAGAGCCTGGTCAATGCAGCACAGGGTAACTACAACGACGCTGCCAAGCAGCTCGACGGTATGAATGCCGCTATCGCTAACACGATGAACAAGGACTATGCGGCTGCAAAGCGTGCTATCGCTAAAGATATGAGCGCAGAGGCTGATTACCTGCGTGCCGTGATCGCTTCGGATGAGGGCGATATGAGAACGGCAGAGGCACAGTTGAAGAGCGCCGTGAAGAAGGATGAGAAGATGGCGAAGAAAGCCATGAAGGATATCCACTTCAAGAAACTCTTCGAAGAGGGCCTGAAGTTCTAATCCGTTCGGATTCGATGAAAAATATCCGCACCGGAAACGGTGCGGATATTTTTTGTCTTTCCATGTACCCCTTGTCCGACGGTTGAAGCATCGAACCCGGGGACGCTTGTTCGCAGTCCGTGGCTGCGTCTGTAATGCTGACCATCCCTGAATCCTTTTACCGGGAAGGGGATTTGGAAAACTACGCTCCCAAAAAGTATATAATTGCATTTTTTTGGAGTTTATACTTTCGTGTATCAAGATCGTTTTTTTGTCGGTTTCGGCGGCGGCTTACAGCTTTGCGGGCCGTTATTCAATGCTTGCCCCTACCTTGCGCCTTTCCCTTTGGGTGGTTTTGAGGAAGGTCGGTCGGCATCGGATCGGTAATTGTGATACATAATCGGATTTTGCGATGATAGATCGCTCGATCTTGCATGAGCGATGGTCGTCTTTTCCGGTTTGGGAAAGTTCGATTGCCTCCTCTCGAACAGGATTCTCGGAAGGGGCGGTTCGTAAACACGGCTTGCGACTTAAAGCGATGGTCGTCGGATTTCGGAGTCCGAAACGGGGAGTTCCTGAAGATGGGATGGCCATTTTCAGACGCGGATCGTCCGGGTAGGATCGGATGCGCACGAAATTTGCGGTATATTGGAAGAAATATGAAAAAGATCTAAATTTTTTATATTTTTGTCGAAAGCGAATCGGTGTCGGCTCTATTTGTTTGTCTTTGCAGCACTTTTGATCGTTTGGAAAACGGGCCTTTCTGGGTTGAAATGATATTTTACAACGGGTAACGGTCGTGTTTTTACCGATGGAAGGTTGCGTTTTGCACGAGGCTTGTTATGGATTTTATGTATGTGGGGACGGTTCGATATTGACTTTTTGTTTTGCGCTTTGAAGGCGAACCGTCTGTGTAAATAATAGGAAAGTTATGGAATACGCGAATCATTTGAAAGAATATGCGCCGGCAATGAGCGAGGCTCAGGTGGCCGAGGAAGTGGATCGTATCCGTAAAGCTGCGGTACGAAACCATACTCCGGAAGTTTACAAGCTCTGTTATTCGGCGGTGGATTTAACCACGCTGTCGTGTACGGACTCCGTGGAGTCGGTTACGGAATTTGCCGGCAAAGCCGTCAAGTTTTACCAACAGTTTCCCCATCTTCCCAACGTGGCGTCGATCTGCATCTATCCGCCGTTCGTCGAAACGGTCGGTGTGGTGGTCGATGGTACGGATATGCGTATCACGAGCGTTGCGGGCGGATTTCCTTCTTCGCAGACGTTTCTCGAGGTGAAGGTTCTCGAAGTAGCCATGGCTGTCGAGAACGGAGCCGACGAGATCGATATCGTCTTGAACGTGGGTAAGATGTTGGAGGGGCATTACGACGAGGTCGCTAACGAGGTCGAGGTGATTCGTACCGAGACGAGTCCCGAGGTCGTGTTAAAGGTCATTATCGAGTCCGGAGCTTTGAAAACTCCCGATCTGATCCGCAAGGCATCGTTGCTTTCGATGTTCGCCGGGGCCGATTTCGTCAAGACTTCGACCGGCAAGATCGATGTGTCCGCCACGCCCGAAGCGGCGGTGGTGATGTGCCAGGCGATCCGGGATTACTATCGGAAAACGGGACGTAAGGTGGGCTTCAAGCCGGCCGGCGGTGTCCGGAGTGCCGAAGATGCCGCTTTGTATTATACGATCGTCGAGGAGATTTTGGGCAAGGAGTGGCTTACGCCCGAATTGTTTCGTATCGGAGCTTCGTCGGCGGCCAACAATCTGCTTACGGCTATCGAAGGTCGGGAAGTCAAGTTTTTCTGATCCGAATGGGCGATGGATTAAAAAAGAGCGGCACGTTAAGTGCCGCTCTTTTTCTTGGGAAAGGTTGGGGAAATTACCGCATCGGCACCTCGATCAGAAGCAGGCTGGCTTTCCCGTCCGTATGGAGGGGGATGTCGTTCTGCTCCCAAATACCCATGCCGTCCCGGGGGGCCAGCTTTTCGTTCTCGACCGTTACGTCGCCTTCGAGGACGAAGACGTAAAGACCGTTTCCTTGCCGGCGCATAGCGTATTCATAGGTATTTCTCTCTAGGCCGAGGGTGTGGAACCAGGCCGACTGATGAATCCAGGCCGTATGCTCGGAACCATTGCCTTCGGGAGCCACGAGCGTGCGCAGCTCATTGGTGCGTGCCGGAGCGAGCGTGATCTCCTCGTAGCGGGTCGGCAGCCCGTGTCGATCCGGGAAGATCCATATCTGGAGGAATTTGACAGGACGGTTGGGGCTGTTGTTGAATTCGCTGTGAATGATTCCCGTTCCGGCCGTCATCACTTGGATTTCCCCGGTGCGCAGCACCGAAGTATGCCCCATGCTGTCCTGATGTCGTAGTTCGCCCTCGAGCGGGATGGAAACGATCTCCATGTTGTCGTGGGGATGCATGCCGAACCCGCCGTGCGGGTCGAACCGGTCGTCGTTGACCACGCGCAGCGCGCCGAACTTGATGTTATCGGGTTTGTAGTACTCGGCGAACGAGAAATGGAACAGGCTGTGCAGCCATCCCCGGTCGCTTCTGCCCATGTTCTCGTGCTTGATGACCTTGATCATGGCCCATCGCTCCTTCTTGTTGTTTGATGAAGCGATGATAGCG
>OGPN01002384.1_pt1 | contig 10987 bp, 9 predicted proteins | sample 1552941 | NCBI WGS metagenome assembly OGPN01 (sample SAMEA2580220, study PRJEB22360) | human gut metagenome | biome: human gut; feature: human-associated habitat; material: faeces | place: Denmark | collected 2008/2010
ATATTTTACTTTAAATGATGCTTCACATAATTTTTCCAAGGATAGAAATAAATTCGGTTATTATCACTCAATAGTAATAGACCCACATCATGATCTAGTCTTTAGAACTTATAGAAAAGGGGAACATTCTCCTTATGATGGATTACAAGTTTACCAACAAAACTGTTTAATTGCAGATTATCAAACTCCTAAAAATTTCACATTCCTAGGATACATATCTCCTTGGTTTTATGATAACGAGCAAATGATTATTTACCGTTTCAATTTAAATGATTTATGAAATCAATTTTTTTATTCACAATTCTTCTGTGTACATTGGGAAATAATCTCATTTGTTTTGGGTCGAATACAAGTCCAATATCCATAAACATAAGAGTAATAGATTCTCAAAAGCAAAGGCTTCCTGGAGTATATTTATTACAAAATAGTACAAAATACTTACTTGAGACAACCAATGAGGACGGTGAGTGCATAATCAATATAGAAAATTTTAATTCTAAAGATTCTGTTCAATTACAAGCATTAGGCTATTATTCAGTTCTTATACCTATTTCCGAACTTTTGCATGACACAACAATTACACTTCAAGAAAAACAATATTTATTAACCGAAGCCAATGTAAAAGGAATTCATCCAACTAAAATTTTAAAAAAAGCAGCTAGTTATCTGAAATCTCATCCAACAGGCCATACATATTCTATATATGGTAGAGGGCTGTATATGAAAATTACAGAATGTAAAAATAAAGCAGTAGAATTACGAAAAGAATATGGTTATTTTTTTACTACCGGAAATACAAAAGCGAAAGGTAAATGGGATTTGAATTACAAATTTTCATTCGTACCTGAATACACGGCCAGAAGTTATAATTTAGAACCTAACGGTTCTGATACACTACATCATATCGCAATAAATGGTTCAGTTATAAACTACGACGCTGGTGTCCAAAAAATATTTACATTAATTAGAGCAACATTAAAATTCGGTCCTTTATTCTTTCAAAATTCCAGTTACAATTACCACTTGATCGAATATGAAAATGAAAATTACGTTTTTTCTTTTCAAACAAAAAAAGATGCATTTCCCTCCAATACACGTATTTTTTGTAATGGGACACTCACAATTTGTCAAGGACGTTTAAAAAAAATACAGTTTGATAATATTGAATACAATTTAATATTATTGACAAATCTAAAAAGGGCAAATCCCCCCTTTCTCACTCAAGCAGAAATCAGCATTGAATATGATGCTAACAATTATCCTTATATAGCATCTTGTTTACAAAAAACAATATGGAAACATAACATGAGTAATAAATTTGTCGCCATCGAAAAACCGTCAAGACGTAATCCTGCGAAAAATTGTTTACAAGAAAAAGAAGCATTTGTATGTCAAACATACAAACCAATAACTTTCCATACCAACAAACAATTCGAAAATATAATAAAATATGCAGCAATAAATCCATGTGGCAAATACAATTCTGAAATATTTCAACATCTACCAGAACCTATCCCAACGCAAAAAGCCATTCAAGAACTTAATTGCTATATGGACATTGAGCAACAATTCAATGATCATAGTAGCAAACCCTATTATCCTGAACAATATATTTTGGAATACCTTCATAATAGTAGTGATACACAATTTTTACAAAGGATTCAACACGCACAAAAGAAAATTTTTAATTTATTAAACGATAATTGAATCATGAAATTAAAATATTTTAAAATATTCCTTTTTTTTCTTTGTATTTCATGTGGTTATACAAATAAAGAAATATCTCAAATAGTAAGAGAATGGCAAAATAAAGAAATTATTTTTCCATATTCACTCCAATCAAAAATCATGGGTAAAGATACTGCATGTAATTATTTACTCAACAAGAAATATAAAATTCTTTTATATGTTGATTCCACAGCATGTACAGAATGTAAACTCCAGTTATACGAATGGTATAAATTAATTAAAGAAAGTCAAAAATATACCGATAGTTTATCGTTTATCTTTGTTGTGCAAACTCCTAATCCCAAAAAAATTGATATCATATGTAAAAAAAATAAATTCGATTACCCTATATTTTATGACAGCAAAAATAATATCAATAAAATCAACAATTTTCCAGAGCAAATAGAATATCAAACATTTTTACTTAATCAAGATAATCGGGTCTTAATTATTGGAAACCCAATAAAAAATGAAAAACTTTGGAATCTATATTTAAGAACAATAAATAATTCTGCCAAATAACTATTACTAGCCTACATAACAAAGAAATGATCGTCTTTACCAAGATACTTTTTGGAATTGGAATGAAAATTTAATAAAAAGGTATAAAATACTGGAGCCTGTTGATTTATATTGTATCTCAAATGATGCGAAAGTATTTTACGGTTAAAGGCACGCGAAGATAATTTTCAAATCCTCAAAGCTTATTTAGACAATTAAATCGCATGATAACCGATTAAAAACAATAGCTTTCATTTGGAAACGTAAAAAAACTTTTTTTTGTTTATATTTGAAATGAAAAACATAAAGGATAAAAGAATATGCCAATCAAAAGTTGGAGAACAGGCTGGATTTTCGGATGTTGCTTATTTATATGGATAAGCTGTAATCGGACAGGAAACGATAATCCCCGTCTGGAAAAAGCATTGAGTCTAAGCGGCTCTAACCGCCAGGAACTGGAAAAGGTATTACATCATTTCTCTCAAAATCCATCGGATAGTCTGTACTTAAAAGCTGCAATTTTCCTGATTGAAAACATGCCCGGTCATTGGAGCCCCTCACCGAAAGACTTTCAATCTTATTTAAAACGGCTGGATACGCTGAAAAACCTGTCACCTCTCACCCGGAAAATACTTTTGACTTATCCGGCAGAACATCCTGGTTTGTGTCCCGATTTTACACCGGTTGAGGATATCAAACAGATAAAAGCCGACTTTTTAATCCGGCATATTCGAGCCGTTTTTGCCTTAAAGACTTCCTGCCCCTGGCTCGCTCATATCGATTTCGAAACTTTTTGTGAATATCTTCTGCCTTACCGGATCGGCCGTGAAATGCCCGAAGAACTGAGCACACTCCTATTGGATTCCACCTTCCGGCAAAGCATCGAATATGCCAAATGTTACTACGACGATTGCCGGCATTCCATCCAGGCCCTTAATCAATATCTGGCAAAACAGAATTTTTCTTCCTTTCCTCCACAAAACGACAAGGAACTCTACAATCTGCTAATGTTGGACCCGAACAATACAAAAGCCTCTTTGATACAATACAGGGTTGCCGGTATTCCGGCTGCAACCGACTTTTCAGCTATCCAGCGACGCCAGGATAAAGTCACTTATTGGCTTTACACCCAAGACCCGCGGATCAATCATATCAATACGAGTTCTATAGCCAATTTACGAATCGGTAAAATCTACCGGCAAACCTTTTCCTCAAATCCCCTGCCGGAGACCAAGGAATATGTCCCTCCTTTTTTTAAGGATCCTTTCAATAAAGATGTTACCGATCTTTATCTGCATACGGCAGACATCAGTATCGATATTCCGGCAACCGTCCATACTGAGTATGCTTATCTGGCAGTTTACGATGATGTAACCTGGCAGCCTGTAGCCTATAGCCCTATCCAAAAGGGAAAGGGATATTTCAACAAACTGGGACGAAATTGTATCTATTTACCGGTATATTATCCCGATAACCGGATACAAGCTTTCGCCCCACCGTTTATACTGAACAATAACGGCCAAATTACACCGTTCCGAACTGATAAAACTCATTTGCAAGCTCTGCATATCAGGAGGTTACAACCCTATTCCGCCGAAACCGATTATATGGGATATTACCTGAAGAATGCCCGTATCGAATGCGCAGACGACAGTGCTTTTCTCCACGCTGACACCGTATTTACCATCCAGGAATCACCTTATTATTACCAGGATACCATACGCCCCGACAAGCATTATAAAAAACGCTATTGGCGGATCAGTCCACAGTTCGGAATTTCGAATCTCGCCGAACTCCATTTCTATGACTCTTCAGGCGAAGCACTTCATGGCGTTCCTATCGGTCCGGACACGACCTTCTATCGTAATCTGACCGACCACGACCCCGCTAGCAATAAGGCCATCCGGAAATGGTTCGGCTATGATTTCGGCCATCCGGTATCCGTTTCGGAGATCGTTTATCTGAACTTCAACGACGGCGAGAACATTTGTGTCGGTCACGAATACGAGCTATGTTATTTTGACGAAGGCCAATGGCAAACAGCAGGAGTAACAACCGCTACCGACCATGTCATCGAATTCAATCGAGTCCCCTCATCAGCCCTTTTTCAGGTAAAAGACAGAACCCGAAACAGAAACGGTAGCCTGTTTACTTATGAAAATGGAAAAATCAGATTTTGGTAAAACCGAACGATATGAAAAAAAAGACAATTATACTTCTCTGGTTAGTGACCGCCTATAGCTGCAGCAACTATTCTTCCCGTCTGAAAGCTGTACTGGATTACAGCGGTACGAACAGGGCAGAACTGGAAAAAGTACTCGACCATTATTCTCAAGATCCTGCCGACAGCCTGAAACTGAAAGCAAGTATCTTTCTGATCGAGAATATGCCCGGTCATTATACCTTCGGCGGTCCATACATGAAATCCTATAACGAGCAACTCGGTTTACTCAAAAATTGTCCCTATTATGAAAAAAAAATCATCCAAATGGTCCCCTTCGATCATATCGGCTATAGGCAACAACTGGATATACAAGAAGATGTCAAATACATAAAAGCCGATTTTCTGATCCATCAAATCGAACTCGCTTTTAACCAATGGCAAACCCGGCCCTGGAATGAAGGTGTCGATTTCGAAAATTTCAAGGAATATCTCCTGCCTTACCGGGTTGAAAACGAACCGCTCGATTATTGGCGCGATTCAATCTCTCCTCTGCAAAAGAACCTGGAAACCTACTCGACTTATTACGATAATTTTCGTCATTCGATCTCTCAAATCGAAAACAGATTTCGCACTTTTCTATTCATGTTAGACAAAAAAATCCCGGAACCCGATTTAAAGAATTTTAAATCAGACTGCATCCCGACCAGTAAAGCCAATTTGTTTGTATTACGGATACTGGGCGTACCGTCTGCAATCGATTTTATTCCCCATTTCGCAAATCGAAACGGTCGTCACTATTGGGCTACCGCTATCGATCCCCGAATCAACTCCACCCAGGTATATCAGGTGGGAATCTATAAAGCACCCAAAATTTACCGACGGACCTATTCACATAATCCGACAGCTAAACCGGGGAAAAGAGAATATGTTCCCTATTTTTTTCTCGATCCCTTCAATAAAGACGTCACAGACCTTTATATCCCCACTTCCGAAATCAGATTGTCAGCCCCGGGGATCAGGAATATTCGACACGGTTATCTCGCTATTTTCAACGATTTAAGCTGGCAGCCCATTGCCTGCAGCAACCCCGCCGGACAGGAGATTATCTTTCCCAAAATGGGAAAAGATATTGTCTACCTGCCGGTTCATTATACAAACAAAAAAGAAATGGTCCCCTTTGCTCCTCCTCTCATATTATACTCTGACGGAACTGTGCATCCGATTATTGCCAACAAAGACTCTTTACAGTATATGAAGCTCGTCAGGAAATATCCTAACAGAGGAGAAAGCGACTATTGGTACTCCGCTTTTATCGATTCACATTTCGAAGCCGCCGACAATCCGGATTTCAAATCCCCTCATTCCATCTGCACGATCCGCCACAAGCCCGATTATCGCTATCAATTTATTCCGATCGATACCACTTTGTCTTACAGGTACTGGCGATTCGTAGCCAATGAGGCCTGGAGGGCCCATCTGTCGGACCTTCGCTTTTACGATAAGCACAAGCAAGAAATAAAAGGAAAAATCATCGGAATGGATTCGACTAAAACAAACGAACTCTTCGATCCGGACCCGCTCAGTATGTGTATGATTCCGGAATGGGTGGGCATGGATTTCGGTAAACCTGTGGCCTTATCACAAATCCGGTATCTCCCGCGGAATGATGCCAATGGGATTTTCCCTGATAATCAATATGAATTATTTTATTATGATTTCCCCCAAGGATGGATTTCTATGGGCATAAAAACAGCTACCGGCACTTACATCGAATACGACGACGTCCCCAGCAACGGATTATATTGGTTGCGCAACCATACCCTGGGACAGGAAGAACGGATTTTTACGTGGGAAAACGGAAAAGCACACTTTTGGTGATTTAAGGTGGAGGATACTGGATTTATTGCATTAAAATATTTTTAATCCCGGAGGAAGGACCTCTTCTTTACGGACTAAAAACACAGAAGGAAAACTTTAAAATCCTAAACGCTCATTTAATTTCACAAAAATAAAATTCGCGTCAATTCCCGCTTTAGCAAAATCCACAGGAAATCTGCGGTTAAAGATTGTTAAACCCTCACCGATTAGTCGCTTCCTGATTATATTTGTTACACGATAATACTTCGTGTCGAACAAAAGGTTACTAAAAAGGTGCAATATGGATGTTGTGGTTGAAAATCTGACAAAGTCTTTCGGCTATCAGAAAGCAGTAGACTCTGTGAGCTTCGAAGTCAAAAAAGGAGAGATTCTGGGATTTCTGGGACCGAACGGTGCCGGTAAAACCACCACCCTGAAGATCATGTCGTGCTTTCTATTTCCGGATTATGGAAACATCCGTATCGGTAAATATTCCATCCATAAAAACCCCTATAAAATCAAACAAATCATCGGTTATCTACCCGAGCACAATCCACTCTACGAAGAGATGAATGTGATCGATTTTCTGGATTTCATCGCCCGGGTACACAATATTCCCAAATATAAGATCATCCCCAAAGTCATGGACATGATCCGGATGTGTGGCCTGGACAATGAAAAACACAAAACCATCCGGGAGTTATCCAAAGGCTATCGCCAGCGGGTAGGATTGGCCCAGGCGTTGATCCATGATCCGGAGGTATTGCTGCTCGACGAACCGACCACCGGACTCGATCCGAATCAGATCGTCGAAATCAGGGAACTGATCAAAAATATCGGCAGGGGAAAAAAGGGGGGCAAGAGATCACAAAACCTCGTAGCCCGCTAAGCGACCTGTGACCGGGTGCTGATCATCAATAAAGGAAAAATCGTCGCTGACGGAACTTCTGCCGAACTGCGCAACAAATCCGATAAAGGCAAGCTACTGAAGATTTGTATTCAGGGCGGAGAAGACGAAGATATCTACAACGAACTGGCATTGATTCCGGAACTGGAAAACATCATTTCCTCCACTCCGCATCATTTTGAAATCCAATGTGAGCGGGCTACTGAAATTGAGAAAAAGATTTTCGATATTTGTTGCCAAAATAACTGGTATATCAGCGAAATGACTCCCGTGGAAACTCGTCTGGAAGATATCTTCCGCCAGGTAACTAAAAATTAAAATGGTTATGAATACGGTTAAAATACTCGTTCATAAAGAATTAGCCACAACATTCAATTCATGGAGTATCTATATCGGGTATACCCTGTTTTTCTGTGTTTGCGGATTTTTTTCATGGCTTTCCAGTAATAATCTTTTATACATCGGACAGGCCAATATGATGCAGGTATTCGGTATTATCAACTGGACACAGTTTTTTCTGATTCCAGCCCTCACCATGAAAAGTATTGCCGACGAAAAAAGAAACGGAACGATCGAATTAATGCTGACCAAGCCTATAAAAACAGCCGACCTGCTTTGTAGTAAATTCTTTTCCAATTTAATTATCACGACACTGGCATTGGCCCTGACACTACCCTATTATATTACGCTCTCTTTCTTAGGAGAGGTGGATCATGGAGCAGTCCTTTTAGGCTATCTGGGCCTGATCGAGATGAGTGCATGTTATATCTGTATCGGCATCTTCTCCTCTTCCTTGTCCCGTACTGCCGTATCGGCTTTTTTCATCAGCCTCGGTATCGGTTTGTGTTTCCAATTTTTATTCGGCATGTTTGCTGAACAGATCGGGACCGGCATTTTTGCAGATCTATTCAGTTATCTCTCTATGGAAGAACATTTTGATTCGTTGTCAAGAGGCATACTGGATTCCCGGGATATTATTTATTTCGGATCGGTCATCACGGTTTTTCTGGCTTTATCGAAGTTTTTCATATGTAAGAGCCGATTTTAATATTTCAATCTTTACAATGTCACGATCTGTATGAAGAAAATTATAAAAGATATTATATCCATTCTCACAGTAATATTACTCGTGAATATTTTCTCTTTTTTCATTTTTTTCCGTTGGGATTTTACCAAAACCAAACGTTATTCCCTGAGTAAAGTCAGCAAGACCAGTATCCGTAATAACGTCGAACCCATTGTTGTCGATTTTTATGTCACCGAAGATCTGCCCCAGGATACGAAAAAACTGGTAAAAGAATTCCGTTCATTGCTGAAGGAATATAAATCTCTCAGTAATGTCAGTTTTACGATAAACACCATTTACCCGGATAACACAGAAAAGGAATTTAAAGCGACCCAGGAAGGAATTATCCCGTCATTCAACGAGATCCGGGAAAGGGATCTGGAGAAAATCCAGAAAATTTATTGCGGAGCTGTATTTCATATCGGCAACAACAAGACCGTACTCCCCAACATTTCATTCAATACACCCATTGAATATGAAATTACCCGGATGTTGAAACAAGCCTCCGATACCATCAAACCCCGGATCGGTTTTGTTCGCGGACACGGCGAAACGACCCTTAACTTAATGTCGGAACTGGTCGACGAACTATCTCATCTGACGGACATTACGGTTGTAGATCTGAATCTGAACACTTATGAAGATTGTAATGTACTCTGCCTGATCAATCCCAAAGACAACTTTTCCCCCTATGAAATCGCCCAACTGGAAAAATTTCTTTCCAAAGGCGGACGGCTTTTCATCGCTTTGAATCATGCAATCGGACTGTTGGATCATCCGAACAATGGATACATCAATTCCACAGGCGTGGAAGATATGCTCGAGAAAAAAGGACTGAAAATCAGGAACGACTTTATCATCGACAATAATTGCGGGGTATGTAATTTCGAACAACAATACGGTTATCTGAAATTCCAGCGTAGTGTCAGTTTCCCGTATTGCCCGGTGATCACCAATTTCAGCAAGCATACGATTACTTACGGCCTACGGTCCATGCTACTCATGTTTGCCAGCAGTATAGAACAGATCAAAACCCCGACGCCTTATATTTTCACTCCTCTGGCACAAAGTTCCTCCATTTCGGGAGTGCAGCAAGCTCCGGTATGTTTCGATCTGGAAAAGCAATGGACCCAGCGCGATTTCAACCGTCCGCACAATATCGTCGCAGCCTTACTGACGAACGACGATAACAACAGTGCCATCGTCACCATCACCGATGCCGATTTCCTGATCAACCAGTCGGCTATCGACGGCCATACGGACAACATCACTTTTGCTTTAAATTCTATCGAATGGCTGGCAGACAATTCCGGGCTGATTCAGTTGCGAAATAAATTCACCACCTTCCCGGTACTGGAACCTGTCGGAGACACCAGCCGGGAAGTGTTGAAGTACATCAATTTCCTTTTACCGATCCTGATTATTCTGGGAATCGCCTTTTACCGATACAAACGTAACCTGAGAAAACGGGAGGACCGTTCTCATCCAGGTTATATCGATTAATGAAGTTTCAACAGTCCGATGATTTTATTATAAAGAGCGTCACTCACCGGAGTTAAAGGTAAACGCAGGGTATTTTGACGAATAATGCCGGCAGCATGTAAAGCAGCCTTTATGCCTGCCGGATTTCCTTCTTCAAATAAAGCTTTACAAAGTTCGGCCCTGTCCAAATGGATGCGACGGGCAGTCGGATAATCTCCCTGCAACGCACTTTTCACCAGACAGGCATAATCGTTCGGAAGTACATTGGCAATCACCGAGATCACGCCTTCGAATCCCAGTGACATCAGAGGCAACAACAGTGCATCTTCACCGGACAAAGCAGCGAAATCGGCCCGTTTGGATTTTAGAATAGCCGTAGCCTGATCGAAACGGCCGGAAGCTTCCTTCACAGCGATAATGTTGGGACAATCGTGTGACAAAGCCGCTACAGTCGCAGCTTCCATATTCACCCCACTCCTCCCCGGAACATTGTATAAACACAAAGGCAGCGGCGAAGCAGCGGCAATCGCTTTAAAATGTTCGTAAAGCCCCCTTTGAGTCGGTTTGTTATAACAAGGAGTTATGCTCAGTATACCCTGACAAGCTTTCAACCAGGTGGCCGTTTGAAGTTCACGGATCACCTCCGCCGTATTATTCCCTCCGATACCGGCAATCACGGGAAGACGCCCCTGATTGGCTTCGAGAATCGTATGTACCACCACCGCTCTTTCGTCGGCCGATAAAGTCGCAGTCTCTGCCGTAGTTCCCAATGCCACCAAAAAATCCACCCCACCGTCGATGACATAATTCACCAGACGGTACAGAGATTCCCGGTCTATTCGTTGCTGTTCGTCGAATGGAGTAACCAAGGCCACTCCTGTACCGATAAGTCTGTCCATGTTAGTATTTGTTTATCCCCGATAATATTACGTTCAATTTATTTACAAGGCCGAAAGGTTCGGTCACTTCGTCGATCACAATATCGGCCACTCCTCCCTCCTTTTTCATCCCTACAATACAAGAAGCCTGAGTATGTTGTAATACAAATTTGATTAATGCAGTTGTTTCCTTATTCAGATCGATAAACAAATCATATTTACAGCCCAGCATAGCGATCAAACGCCCGTTCCGTATCTTGCCACCGAATCCTAAATCAGCATTCCGTACCGCCACCCAATCATCCGTTTCCAGCATCTCGATCCCATCCGGAATAAAACACAGTTTATCCATTTTCACCCCGGCAAAATCGGATTCCAATTTCCGGAACCATTTGTTCTGATCG
>OGPN01002389.1_pt1 | contig 10973 bp, 10 predicted proteins | sample 1552941 | NCBI WGS metagenome assembly OGPN01 (sample SAMEA2580220, study PRJEB22360) | human gut metagenome | biome: human gut; feature: human-associated habitat; material: faeces | place: Denmark | collected 2008/2010
GGGAAAATATGAATTAAACAAAAACCTTGCACAGATGTTAAAAGGTGGAGTGATCATGGATGTGACTAATGCAGAGCAGGCAAAAATTGCTGAGGCAGCAGGAGCTTGTGCCGTAATGGCATTAGAGAGAGTACCGGCAGATATCCGTCGTGACGGTGGAGTTGCCCGGATGTCCGATCCGCAGATGATCAAAGCCATTCAGAAAGCTGTTTCTATTCCGGTGATGGCCAAAGTGAGAATCGGTCATTTTGTGGAAGCTCAGATATTGGAAGCCATCGGTATCGACTTTATCGATGAAAGTGAAGTATTGACGCCTGCCGACGAACTTTATCATGTAGATAAAACAGCCTTCAAAGTGCCGTTCGTATGTGGAGCACGTAATTTGGGTGAAGCTTTACGGCGTATCGGTGAAGGGGCTGCTATGATTCGTACCAAGGGAGAAGCTGGAACCGGAAATGTCGTTGAAGCGGTGACTCATATGCGCCAGATCAACGATGATATGCGGCGGGTGAAAAATGCCGGAATGGAAGAATTGATGAGTCTGGCAAAAGAATTCGGAGCTCCTTATGAATTAGTGAAATATGTACACGAAAATGGGAAATTACCTGTCGTGAATTTTGCTGCCGGTGGTATCGCCACTCCTGCCGACGCTGCCTTGATGATGCAGTTGGGCTCCGAAGGGGTATTCGTAGGTTCCGGAATCTTCAAATCCGGTGATCCGGCAAAACGGGCAAGAGCTATTGTTCAGGCTGTTACCTATTATAACGATCCGGTGAAATTGGCAGAACTGTCGGAAAACCTCGGAGAGGCTATGTCAGGACTCGAGATTAAAACATTGGAGAATAAATATGCTGAGAGAGGTTGGTAAATCCGATATATCCATTTAAACTCAGTAACTTTTTACATGAAAATAGGAATTTTGGGTTTTCAGGGTGCTGTCATCGAACACCAGCGACACATCGAACAATTGGGGCAGGAAGCTGTCGTTGTCCGCTATACGGAACAATTGGCCGAGATCGATGGTATTATTTTACCCGGAGGGGAGAGTACTACCATGGGAAAATTACTAAACAGGACCGGAATGATGGAACCGTTCCGTGAAAAAATTCAGCAGGGGATGCCGGTTTGGGGTACGTGTGCAGGCATGATCCTGTTGGCAAAGGAGTTGGATCAGGATCCGGTTGTGCATTTGGGAATGATGGATATCACGGTCAGACGGAATGCTTACGGTACGCAAATCGATAGTTTCGATACTCAGGTGGTGATTCCGGAGGTAAGCGATGAACAGATTCCGCTGGTATTTATCCGGGCTCCTTATATTGTCCGTACAGGAGAACGAGTAAAAGTATTGTGTGAAGTGGAAAGACATGTCGTCGCTGCCCGCGAAAAGAATATGCTGGCGACTTCTTTTCATCCGGAGTTGACCGGAAATGCCGCATTTCATCAGTACTTTATCGGTATGTGTAGCGGTAAGTAAAAAAGCCTGTTCCCTTTCTGAAAATATTCGTTTCGGCAGGGAACAGGATTTTTTATTTTTGTTGTACTAATTCTTCGATGGTAAGCGTAGCTGTACCGACTTTCTTCACGACGATACCTGCTGCAATATTGGCTGTTCTCATCGCTTCGCTGATTTCAAAACCTGCCGCCAGGCAAAGTCCGAGTGTCGCTACGACAGTATCTCCTGCACCACTGACGTCGAAAACTTCTTCGGAATGGGTCGGGATATGAATGGGGGGAATGGGACCGATCAGGCTCATGCCTTTATCACTGCGGGTGACTAGTAAGGCGGTCAGGTGATTGTTCGTAATCGCTTCCCGGGCTGCTTTTTCAATGGCCCGGTCGGTATTGGGTACCGTATAACCGACGATATCACTCAGCTCTTTAACGTTGGGAGTGACGATATCGGCGCCTGAATATTTCTCCCAGTTTTTCCCTTTGGGATCGATAATGACTTTTTTATCGTATTTGTGAGCTAACTTAATCAGATAACGGCATAAATCTTCGGATATCAAGCCCTTGCCGTAATCTGAGATCACCAGGATATCGTATTCCGGTAAAATCCGGCTGATCGTGTCCCGGAATAGCTTTTTATTGTCCGCATTCAATTCGCTTTTATCTTCATAGTCTACCCGGACGATTTGCTGTTTTCCGCCGATAATCCGTGCTTTGGTGATTGTCGGGGAGGAAGTTTTCAACAGAAAGGTGTCGATATTTTTGTGGCGGCTGATCCGTTCGATTTCTTTACCGAAAAGATCATGGCCGATAACACCACATAATAAACTATGTCCTCCCAGACTGACAATGTTGTTGGCGACATTCGAAGCACCTCCCAACCGGGATTCTTCTTTTTGAATGTTGACGATGGGGACCGGAGCTTCCGGAGAGATACGGTCTACTTTGCCGAAATAATATTTATCCAGCATGACATCTCCGACAATCAGAATTTTACTGTTTGAAAAATCTAACATCTTAGGCTAATTTATTCGACACCTCCGAATTCCATCAGGTAGGCTTTTATGAAACCGTCGATTTTACCATCCATGACTCCGCCGACATCGGAGGTCTGAAAATTAGTCCGGTGATCTTTTACCCGGCGGTCATCGAAAACGTAACTCCTGATTTGTGAACCCCACTCAATTTTTTTCTTATTACTCTCGATCTTCTGTTGTTCTGCCATCCGTCTTTGTAATTCCATATCATACAACATAGAACGCAACAGACGCATAGCGTTTTCACGATTGTCCAGCTGAGAACGGGTTTCGGTATTTTCAATCAGGATTTCGCGGGTTTCACCGGTATCCGGATCTTTGTAATTGTAACGTAGGCGTACACCCGTTTCTACTTTATTTACATTCTGTCCGCCGGCTCCTCCCGAACGGAAAGTATCCCAACTGATATCCGCCGCATTGATGGCTATCTCTATTGAATCATCCACCAATGGTGTCACGAATACAGAAGCAAAAGAAGTCATTCGTTTACCTTGGGCATTGAAAGGAGAGACCCTGACTAAACGATGGACGCCGTTTTCACCTTTCAGGTAACCGTAGGCGAAATCGCCTTCCAGCTGCAACGTAACCGTCTTGATTCCGGCTTCATCGCCTTCCTGAATGTTACTGACCGTCAATTTGTAGTTATTGGCTTCTGCCCAGCGCATATACATTCGCATCAGCATGGAAGCCCAGTCCTGACTTTCTGTTCCACCGGCACCGGAATTGATTTTAAGGATGCAGCTCATCTGATCGGCTTCACCCCGTAACATATTCTTTAATTCCAGCTCTTCCACCAATTGCAGGGTTTCTGCATAGTGGGTATCCACCTCTTCTTCGGTAGCTTCGCCTTCTTTGGCGAAGTCAAAGAGGACGTTCAGGTCGTCTACCGAACGGGATACAGCTTCACAGCCTTCTATCCAGCCTTTCAATTCGCGTACCTGTTTCATCACCTTTTCCGCTTGCTTCGCATCGTTCCAGAAATCAGGAGCTTGGGTACGCATTTCTACTTCTTCGAGCTCTATTTTTTTACGATCGATGTCAAAGATACCTCCTCAGAGCGCCACTGCGTTCTTCAACTGCTTTCAGTTGATCTGTTGTTATCATAATATCGTTTTTTTTTGTGTGTATATTTTATGCTGCATATCATCCGGTATGCAGCATAAAATGAATTATTATTTCCCGGCTTTGTCCGCCGTATCCTTCATCAACGGTTTATCGGGAGAAATATGTGAAGGATTATATAATCTCAATACTTTGTCCTGCAATTCCTGTGCCAGTTCTTTTTGTCCTGCCTGGGTGGCAAAAGCCAATAATTGCTTGATCACTTCGATGCTGAGTCTTTCCTCTTGTTGTATACTCGGAGTATTGGCAAATTTCGGCTCGAGTGAATTGGCATATTTCAACATCTGATAGTTGTTCGTTGCCAGTTCGTTGAGCAAGTGGTTCGCCTTTTCGGTTTCTCCCAGTTCGTAATACATCGGTATATAGAACAGCATACTATTGTCTGCCGGTACCTGATACAGTGGAATTTCTTCCAATGACTTATCCAGAACGGCGACCGCTTCGGCTTGTTTACCTTCGTCATACAGTTTCTGGGCCAACCGAAGGAAGGTATTCCGGTATTTCATGACGGCGATGGTCTGATCGTGGAAGAAGTCGATGTTTACTTTCGGATCTTTGATATTTCCCCATTCGAATTTATTCATGATATTATCGTAGAGGATATCGCTGTCGATCCGTCCGTAATCATAGAATTCGGCTTCTTTCGTTTCGATAGGTACGACGCGGTAGGCCGCCCCTTCGAGCTGGAAGTATTTTTCCAATCCCATATAGGCATCCGAACCCATACCGATTCCGAAATATACCGGACGTTCCCAGTTGTTCGTCGATAAAATATCCAGGACCATCAGTTGTGATTTGGTCAAGCCTTGCATCGGCAAATGCAGTCTCAGGTCTTTGACGATCTGATCTGCATCCTGGGGTTTAACCGTCCCATTGGCGATTACTTTGGCCGAATCTACCGGAAGGATAACGTTACGTGTCGGTATAAAATCGAGTTCCTTGATATATCCCTGTAATTTTGTCTGAGGCAGGTCGCTGGCGACAAACTCCATGACATCTTTCAGGTTTCCTTCTTTGAACTGATCCCTGATCAATACATAGTCCCGTTTCCCATCCCGGTATTGTTCATGAGTGAACGAAATCGGCACTCCGGAAGATTCATAAGCTTTCCGTTTCATCTGGTCGATATACCAGGAACCGGATAACAAACTTAAATTGACGACCCGGACATCCCGCCGTACTCCTTCCACTTCTTGTACATACCACAGTGGGAAAGTATCGTTATCTCCATAAGTAAATAAAATTGCATTCGGAGCACACGAATTGAGGTAATTACGGGCATGGGCTGTCGTGGCATAACGGGCATGACGGTTGTGGTCGTCCCAGTTTTGGGCGGCCATATTGACCGGAATGGCGAACAGACAGACCGTAGTAACGGCAATGGCCGATACCCGTGGATCTATATTTTTGATCTTTTTATTCAGAAATTCCCAGATAGAAAGCACACCCAGGCCGATCCAGATGGCATAGGCATAGAAAGAACCTGCATAAGCATAGTCCCGTTCCCGGGGTTCCATCGGAGTCTGATTTAAAAAGACGATGATGGCTATACCGGTCATGATGAACAAGAGCATGACTACCCAAAAATCCTGTTTTCCGGTTTTCCCCTTCCGGTATTGGTAAAACATCCCCAACAGACCGAGCAGAAAAGGCAACATATAATATTTATTGTTTGCTTTTTCATTTTTCAAATTGTCGGGTAATTCATCCTGATTTCCCAGGCGTAATTCATCCAGAAATTTAATGCCGGTGATCCAGTTGCCGTGCATGATGTCGCCATATCCCTGGATATCGTTTTGGCGTCCGGAGAAATTCCACATGAAATACCTCCAGTACATATGCCCTAACTGATAATTGAAGAAATAACGCATGTTATTACCGAAACTCGGGCGGGTGATGGTCTCGCCGTTGACCGTATAGGTCGGACCGTTGTTTCTTCCTGCCCAAGCCTGGTATTGATTGGCAAAGTTGGGCCGGGTATCGCTGTACATACGTGGGAAGAAACCACAAAACCGTTTGTCGTATTCATAGATGGTTTTGTTACCGATTTTTTCATAGACCCCGGTTTCTTTGTTCTGATAATAGATCGGTTCGCCCTCCTTCGTCCCTACTTGGGGAGCATTGAAATACTGGCCGTAGAGTAAAGGAGCGTCACCGTATTGGTCACGGTTGATGTATGACAATAAAGAGAATACATTGTCAGGGCTTCCTTCGTCGATAGGAGGATCGCTTAATGAACGGATAACGATCATCGAATAAGAAGAATAACCGATCAGAATCACCATAAAACAAGTCAGGATGGTATTCCAGACAGGCATCCCTTTTTTCAGCGTATAACGGATACCCCAGACTAAAGCCCCGATAATCAGTAATACATAGATGATCACTCCGGTATTGAAAGGAGCCCCCATTCCGTTGACGAAAGTCAGCTCGAACCAACCGGCTACTTTGATCACGCCCGGAATGATTCCGAAATTAACTACACCCAGGATAAATACCGAAAGAATGCCTGTTTTGATAAATCCCCGTACGGTGGGTGTATATTTTTTGAAATAATAAACAAACACGATTGCCGGGATTGCCAGCAAGTTCAATAAGTGTACTCCGATAGACAGTCCGATCAGGTAAGCGATCAGGATCAGCCAGCGGTTGGCATAACGTTCGAAAGCGACATTTTCCCATTTCAGGATAGCCCAGAAAACTACCGCAGTAAATAAAGAAGACATCGCATACACTTCGCCTTCTACGGCTGAGAACCAGAACGTATCTGTGAAAGTATAAGTCAAAGAACCGATCAGCGAAGCTCCTAATATCGCAAACATTTGTCCCATAGTCATTTCTTCACCTTCTTTTACAATAAGCTTACGGGCCAGGTGAGTGATCGACCAGAACAGGAATAAAATGGTCAGCCCGGAACAAATGGCCGACATACAGTTGATCATATAGGCTTGGGTATCTGCCGATGGAGCAAATATCGCAAACAACCGCGAAATAATCATAAATAACGGTGCTCCGGGGGGATGTCCCACCTGTAAGCCCACAGACGTGGTGATGAACTCTCCGCAATCCCATAGGCTGGCCGTTGACTCAGCTGTGAGTATGTAAGTCATACTCGCGATAACGAAAGTGACCCAACCGGTAACCCTGTTAATCAGCTTGAAGCTTAAATTAGGATGATCTTTGATTTTATACATATTCATTAATTAAGATAAATTTGCGATTATTATGTGCGTAAAAAATCATTATTTCCTCCGTTTTGAAGCTTTCTTGCCCTTGGGGCGTATTTGAATAAATAGACATAAAGTGTTAAGTGTCTGGTTATCAAAAGATGACTTCATAACGAAACAACTAATGAAGCACGAAAATAATTATTTTACTCGAATTTTCCTCATTTTTTTTGTTGGAAAAAAAAAAGGTCATATATTTGCACCGTCAAAAATGACACTATCAATGATTGTCCCATTGTGTAATGGCAGCACAGCAGGTTTTGGTTCTGTCAGTCCAGGTTCGAATCCTGGTGGGCCAGCTGAAGAGCACTACATTATGTAGTGCTTTTTGTTTTATAAAAGATAAGAATAAGAAAGGACACGGTAATGTACGAATTTGACAGCAGAGTAAGATACAGTGAGACAGATGCGCAAGGCCGGATGACATGGCTGGCGCTTATGGATTACTTTCAGGATTGCAGCGTATTTCATTCAGAGGCCGTGAACCTTGGTGTGGAAGTATGGACCGATGCACAAAAGGCGTGGATCTTATCTTCCTGGCAGATCTGTCTGAACCGGATGCCGCGGCTGGGCGAACAGGTTACGACACAGACATGGGCATATGGAATGAAAGGCTTTTACGGTTACCGGAATTTCTCCATGAACAGCAGGGATGGGGAACGGATGGCATATGCAAATTCCGTATGGGTACTGATGGATACAAAGAAGGGGATTCCGGTCAGAGTGACAAAAGAAATCTCGGATGCATACGGATTGGACCCACAGCTTCCCATGCAGTGCAGCGAGCGGAAAATTATGCTGCCGGAAAAATATGAAGAAAAAGATTCATTGGTAGTTCCTTCTTATTTCATAGATACCAATCACCATATGAACAATACCAGATATGTACAGGTGGCGATGGAATATGTTCCGAAGGAGTTTCGGACAATGGAAGTCCGGGTAGAATATAAAAAAGCTGCGATGTGTAAAGATGTAATTGTGCCGCATGTGACGATAGAAGATCCCCGTGTGACGGTTGCACTGTGTGCACCGGATGGGCAGCCATATGCAGTTGTTGTTTTTTTTGAAAGCGTAGGAAAAAGATGAAATTAGCAGAATATCAGGATTTGTATTATGTAAAAAAAGTAGACTTCGGAGTATATCTGGCAGAGGATATGGGCGGTGAGACACATGTGCTACTTCCGTCAAAACAGGTGCCGGAAGATGCAAAACCGGGGGAAAAGATAAGGGTCTTTTTATATAAAGATTCCAAAGACCGGTTGATTGCAACAACCAACACACCGAAGCTGACACTGGGAGAATATGCACCGCTTGTGGTGAAAGAAGTTGGAAAGATCGGTGCTTTTCTGGATTGGGGACTGGAAAAAGATCTGTTTCTGCCATATAAAGAGATGACTTCACGGGTAGAAGCAGGAGACGAGATTCTTGTAACCCTTTATATTGATAAAAGCAAGCGGCTTTGTGCCAGCATGAAGGGACTGTACGATCTGCTTTCCAAGGATTCACCGTATCAGAAAGATCAGATGGTAACCGGAAGGGTGTATGAGTTTTCCGATAACTTTGGTGCTTTTGTGGCAGTGGATGATCGCTTTTCCGCAAGAATACCAAATTCAGAGGATCACAGTTTCCTGAAAATCGGAGATGTGATTGAGGCGAAAGTTACTGCAGTAAAACCGGATGGAAAGTTAGATCTTACACTGCGGGAAAAAGCTTATATTCAGATGGACACGGATGCAGAGAAAATACTTGAATTGCTGGATTCCTATGCAGGAGTGCTTCCGTTTTCGGAAAAAGCGAGTCCAGAGGTGATTAAGAGGGAAACCGGATTGAGTAAAGCTGCGTTTAAACGTGCCATCGGACACTTGTATAAAGAAAGAAAAATTACACTGGATGGTGGAAAAATTCGCAAGAGTTTCGTATAATGCAGGTAAAGGCAAAAGGAGGAATATAAAATGAAAAACGTAATCAGTACAGATAAAGCACCAGCCGCAATCGGACCGTACTCACAGGCGATTGAAGTGAACGGAACGGTATACACATCCGGCATTATCCCGGTTGTTCCTGCTACCGGAGAAATTCCGGAAGGATCTGTGGCACAGGCGCAGCAGGCATTTGAAAATCTGTCAAATCTGCTTGAGGCAGCCGGAACCGGAATGGATAAGGTAGTAAAAACCACTGTTTTTATCAAGGAAATGAATGATTTTGCAGCAATTAATGAAGTTTATGCAAAATTTTTCCCGTCACCATTTCCATCCAGAAGCTGTGTGGAAGTGGCACGTCTTCCGAAAGATGTTATGCTTGAAATTGAAGCCATTGCTGTAAAATAAAGAAAAGATCAAAAACGAAAAGAGATCTGTGCATTGCACAGATCTCTTTTGTTGTCTTTGCGGTTCTTTTTCCGGTTAGACGGAAACGTCAATGTTACTTCCTAAATTAGGATAAACAGAGTTCTCCATCATTTTTGCCAGCCCAACACCAAGCGATTCATTCGATGAGATGGCATTGTCAAGCATTTTAATGCTGACGGCATTTGCCAGAGAGCCGGGATCGGAACTGTTTACGGAAAGAAGCGCAGAACTGATACTTGAAATATCCATATGACAGATCTCCTTTTAAAATACTCGGTATACGTGTTTTTCTTTATTACATCTTTATTATGGCATAAATATACGAAAAATTCAATTGAATTCTGTGGATGGAAAAGGGGTTGACACATATCCGTGCCTTTGCTATAATGACAATGTAATAATTGTAACAAATTCGTAATAAAGAAGTACAAAAGTCATTGGAGGCGAAAATGAAACGTAAAACATTATTAAAATTGACCGCATGTGGGTTAGTTGGGGCACTGACCATTGGCAATTTTACTGTAGCAGCTTACGCAGCACCAACTGCTGGAGTCGCAAGCCTTGCTTCCGATATTGCAACAACATCATCTGCACCGACTGCAGGATTTTCACTGGCACTCAGTGAAGTCGCAGAAAAAGTGGAAGATGAGGCAACCGTTGCAAGTGCACAGCCGGAAGTAAAAGAAGTTGAAGCACCAGTTGTAAAGTCTGAGTATGAAGACAAAGCGGTAGCTGTTGTGGAGGATTACGTGAACGTTCGTAAGAAACCAACTACAGACAGCAAGGCTGTAGGAAAATTATATAAGAATAACGTAGGAACCGTCATCGGGGAGAAGGATGGCTGGTACAAAATCAAGTCTGGATCGGTAACAGGTTATGTAAAATCTGAATTCGTATCCGTTGGTGATGAGAAAAAATTAAAGAAAGCAGGAAGAAGAGTTGCTCTTGTAGAGACAGAGACATTAAAAGTCCGCAAGGGAGCTTCCCAGAAGGCAGAAGTAATTACTCTGGTGCCGGAAGGAGACGATCTGACAGTACTGGATGAGTCAAAGGATGGATGGGCAAGGGTTTCTGTAGATGAAGGCAAAGGCTATGTATCTACAGATTATGTCACATTATCTACAGAATACACATATGCAGAGTCTGCTGCAGAAGAAAAGGCAAGATTACAGAAGGAAAAAGAGGAGCGTGAGGCTGCGGACAGAGCAGCACAGAAAGCAGAGAGTGCATCTCAGACAACCTCTTCAGGTTCTTCACAGTCACAAAGCTCAGATTCTTCCGTACAGGATTCATCAAGCGCATCTTCAACAGGATCAGCGGTTGCAAGTTATGCAGGACAGTTTGTAGGAAATCCATATGTATATGGTGGGACAAGCCTTACAAACGGAACGGATTGTTCCGGATTTGTAATGTCTGTATACGCACATTTCGGTGTCAGCCTTCCACACAGCTCAAGTGCTTTAAGAAGTGTAGGATATGGCGTCAGCACATCAAACATGCAGCCGGGTGATATCGTATGTTACAGCGGACATGTTGCAATCTATGTTGGAAACAATACGATTGTACATGCAAGCAATGCAAGAGACGGTATTAAATATACTTCTCCTGCAAATTACAGAACCATTCTTGCAGTTCGAAGAATTTTCTAACAATTAAGATAACATAAGTATAACAGGAGCACTTGCGAAAGCAAGTGCTTTTTTCAGTTATATTCGCCTTCGGCGAGTTATATTGCTTCGCAGTGATATTTAGACTACGCCTAAGTGATATTGCCTTTTGGGCAGTTA
>OGPN01002390.1_pt1 | contig 10970 bp, 9 predicted proteins | sample 1552941 | NCBI WGS metagenome assembly OGPN01 (sample SAMEA2580220, study PRJEB22360) | human gut metagenome | biome: human gut; feature: human-associated habitat; material: faeces | place: Denmark | collected 2008/2010
CGAGGGATTTCCTCCCTCATAGAGACGGACAGCTAGGTGGGCGAAACGGAACCCCGCACGGAGAAAAACACTAGAAACCGGAAGAGAGAATCTCTTTCAGGTTCTCTCGCGCAAGACTGATGCTGCGTCTCACTGCGCGATCGGAGCACCTCTCTACTTCGGCTATCTTCGCCGTGGGCATACCAAGCAAGTGCCTCATCAGAAAACGCCTGCGTTGTGCGGCGGGTATCTGCTGGAACGCTTGAAACAGCGCTTCGGATTCCAGCTTCTCCATAAAGATTAACTCTGGGTCTTTTTCGGGATTGTTGGGGGCAAGAGAGGCTTCGTCCATCGACGCCAAGTGTAGTGAGTGTCTTGTCTCGCGGCGCTCCGTTCGCCAGAACTCACGCTGAAGTTCCTCTATGCCCTCGAATACTTGCCTGGGCAGATTTATCTCGGTTCGTTTGCCGTCAGGCGTCCTCACCACAATGCGATATTGGGCTTGGGAGTCGTCAATGTTCCTGCTTTCGTAAAATCGGGCCATATATTGCTCCTTCGGTTCAGACCCGCAGGAGCAACCGGCCGAAAGCGCAAAAAAGGACGGGCAGGACGTTTGGCTCCTGTCCGTCTGGCGGATCGGCGGGTATTTATTTACATCCTCAAAGATGTGCTACGTTTTGGGCAAATTCGTTATGCGCATAGTCCCATTGCTCTCGAACGTAAGCACGGTAAGCTGGCCCTTGCGTACTATTTCTACGCGACGCAGCTTTCTATCTGCCCGACAGACGAGCTTGCCGAGCGCATTCCTTACGTCTTGCATACAGCCACCTCCTCTCTGACGGAGCATGATGTCATGTTTGACCACATAGCGTCCCGACTTGAAAAGTCAAAATTCTGTCTGGTTCGACAATGGTGCTCCGCAGACTGTCGATCTTGGGGTGCTCTACGAGACGGATGGGTAATGCATCGTCACCGCTAAACTGACGGAAGATTCTCGCTCGGTCTATCGGTTCGCAAGTGTTTAGGGTTGTTGCGGGAGATTTTGCTTACGCCACAACAACCCCTTGGGCGTCATGCTGCAGCACAATGCATAAATATCCAATATTTTGTCTTAAAGGTTGTTGGAGCGATTCTGCTACTTTTCGGTCTTTGGCATGAAGCTGGAACGGAATATCGAGCGGGAGTTTAACTCGATATCCTTTTCGACAAGCTTTAACAAGAAAGAAATGAATTGCATTATGATGCAAAGAGCCAAGCGATAGTCCTGATGAACGAAGTACAAAGCGCGACTTTAATCTGAGGGTGAAATCTGCGACTTGCGCTAAACTGCGAATGTCGACAGTTATAATACGGAGTGACGTATCGAATCAAGATTCCGTCAAAGAGCCTGCTGTTGTCGTTATGAGGAGATTGAAAAATGGCACAAATGCCCATTGTCCGTTGCAGGAATATGATCTTTTTGATTTAAGCAGTTGGGCATGGTAGCGCCCAACAACCAGTTCTTTGGGTTGGTTGTTGGGACGATGTGAATCCAGATAAAACATGACCTCGCAATCAGTAAAATCGAGCCACTTCCCATACGTTGGAAACCATGCCTTGTAGACAGATTCTTTCGCGCTGAAAGTCAGCCTATCCCAAGATATATTTGGCTGACTGCAGGTAAGCTCACCCATCTGTTTTATCTCCTTCTTGCTCATTATCAAACTGTATATCTCTGATTCAATGGGGTTATTCGGCTCGGCGTCAATCCCGATAGTTCGAAATCGGTAATCTGAGGTGACTGCGGCAGCGGCATATCCTCTGCAGTGCGTAATGCTCCCGCATATGTTTTTGGGCCAAATCGGTTCTCGGTTGGTACCGATGAGGATAGGAGGGTCATTGAAGCCCAGATGCGAGAGAGCGTTGCGAGCACATTTGCGCCCAACGGAAAACTCTTTCAAGCGTTTAGCGGAAAAACTTCGTGAGACTTCCTTTTCTTCCCCAATAAGAGGAAAACTGTAAAAAGGTCCCAGATATTCCGAGGAAAACACTTCCTCCGGTAGTAAGGAGGCCAAAAAACCAGAGTTGAATCTAGGAAAGCTAATCACAGCGCTACCCCTTGCATGAACTATACGCCCTTGCGTGCATTTTAGAAGTTCCAGGAGTTCGTGTACTTGATCTGGTCTTTGGTGAGTTCGCCGATGGTGCTGCTGAGGGTTTCGGCTTCACGCGGGTCACGTCCTCGTCGATGGCAGTTGGAACGCCGTACGCCTTGTTCTCCAGTTCGCTCTTATGCTGGAATAGGCGCTCGATGGTCAGCGCTTGGTTCTCGAAGCTCATGTCCATGACCGAGGCTGGATGTCCCTCTGCGCACGATAGGTTCACGAGGCGCCCTGCGTCAGCACGATCGCCGTGCGGCCGTCGGTCAGCTCGATGTCTTTGATGTCGTGGTTTTTGGGCATGGTATCCTTCTTATGTTATCGACTGATTCTATGTCTGGTTTGGTATTAGTTAATCCTCAAGCAAATTCAGTAGAGAAATGTCGTTCGCCCGTATCGGACAGCAAAATGGCCTCTATCTTACCCTAACCAAGTTGCCGAGCAAGCCGACGTGTGGCAACCGCATTCGTACCGCTCGATACGCCGCAAAGCAAATCCTCCTCACGAGCAAGCGCGCGGGCCTCGTTGATAGCCTCTTCGTCGGAAACCGCGCAGATATGTCATAGATTCCCCGATCAAGGATATCGGGAATAAACCCATCGCTGGTATCCATCTATAGATGCGTACTGACGCTACCACCCGAAAGATTGCTGCGTTCTCCGGCTCGACGGCTCAAATGCATACATCGGAAAAGACGTTTGAGTACCTGTTCTATATCGAAAATAGTACCGCCCGTGCCAATGTCCGAGTAGAACTATATATGGGCTCCTTTACGTCCTCTATGATCTCAAGTGCAGTATGTAATTTCAGTCGGAATGCCAAGGTTAGTAAGAACCTTGAAGAAGAAGCAATGGCGGTCGTAAACTCTTTCAGCGATTTTGCGTCCCCCATTTGAAAGGCGAACTAAACCTCGAGGCCTAAATTCAACATATCCTTCCGCGCTCAATGAGGACATAGCTTTTGATATGCTCGCCTTGGAAAAACCCATTCTACTGGCCATATCCTCTTGCCTTACAAAACCACCAGAACGAGTTTCGAGAATAAGCAGGTTTTCTAGATAGTCTTCCCTTGACTCACTCAAAGTCATCAGTTCCACCTCACTTAATTCAAAATCCGACCCGTCGACGACTGAAGCTCCACCATTTTCTTGAACAGGCTGTCTTCGCGCTCCATGAGCTCCGACGGCTTTCCTTGCTCGGCAACGCGGCCTCCATCCAGCACCACGATTTTGTCGGCGCTCATCACGGTTCTCATCCGGTGCGCGATGACCAGCACGGTTTTGCGTTCAAGGAGACACGATAGCGCCTCCTGCACCTTCGTCTCGTTTTCAACGTCAAGTGAAGCGGTCGCCTCATCCAGAAGAACAATGGGGGCGTTTTTGAGGATCGCCCGGGCAATCGATATGCGCTGGCGCTCGCCTCCGGACAAAAGCGCGCCGTTCTCGCCTATCCTCGTTTCATAGCCCTTCGGCATGCGGGAGACAAAATCATCGCAGTTCGCCGCGCGAGCCGCCGCAAACACCTCCTCATCCGTGGCATCTGGCCTACCGAGTCGGATGTTCTGCATGATCGTGTCGTCGAACAGAACCACATCCTGGAACACTTGGGCGAAATCGACGAGAAGGGCCTCGGGGTCGACGGTCGAAACGTCCACGCCTCCGATGCTCACAACGCCATCGTCGGTATCCCAGAAACGGGCAGCCAGCTTGGCCGCGGTGGACTTGCCGCCCCCGCTCGGACCGACCAAGGCGGTCACCTCGCCCTCCTTCGCAACAAATGAGACGTTCGAGAGAACCTTCTCGCCTCCTTCGTACGAAAAAGTCACGTTGTCGAAAGAAATGTCGTGATTCGCCGGCTCGAATTCCATCGACCCGGTTTGAGGCCGCTCGTGCTCGATGGAGTGCATGCGCTTGATTCCGAGCTTGAGATTGAGAAGCTCCGTCACAACTTCAAGCACGGTGTTGATCGGATCGTAGAATCTCGTCACCACAAGAAGGAAGCAGAAGTACACCATGAACTCTAGTTCCCCCGATGCCAAAAGCAGAGCTCCGACGAGGACGGTCGAAGCTATTCCGAGCTTGAGGAACGCTTGCGCGGCCGACACGGGAACGGCACTCGAAAGCTCCGAGACGATCTGGGCCTTCTCCGCGCGATCGATCTTCTGATCCAGTTGCTCGAGATACGTTTCCGATTGGTTCGCCGCCGTGATCTCTTGGGCGCATTCGAGGTACTCCTGCAAGCCGTCCGCAACGTCAAGCTGGCGGTCGATGAGAAACTGCCCCTTCGCATCTTGGCTCTTCCGAGAGAAGGCGATGATGAGCAAGGCGATGGGAAGAACCCAGAGGGCGGCGATGGCCATCTTCCAGTTGAAGAGCAGAAGCATGATCGAGATCAAGATGGTCGACGCGCCGGTTCCGAACAAAAGGGGCATGATATGGGAGAACATGCGCTCCTGATCGGCGCAGTCCTTCATGATGGTGGTGGTGAGGTCCGAGAGGTCGCGCCTTCCGAAAAAGGAAAGGGGCAATCTGCGCAGCACCTCGGCAAGCTCGATCCGCTTTCTGGCACTCTCGCCGTACACGACATTGTAGGTGAAATGGTATTCGAGCCATTGGGTCAGCAGCATGAGCAGGAGTATGACGACGATGGCTGCAAGATAGCCACCAAGAGCAGGGAGGGGCTTCGAGGGGTCGAGCAGATGATCCAGGTAGTCGTTGGTCGCCATGCACAGCACGCCAATGGGTGCCATCATGACGAGGTTGGCGAGAGCGCAGAAGAACGCGCCTCTCTTGAACTCGAAAGCACCCCGCTCGGTCAAAGCGAACTTCTCACGCAGCATCGTTGGCACCCCCTCCGATTCTCCAAGAGACTGATTTCTGATAGTCCTCCCACATCCGGCGATACACTCCCTTGCTTTCGACAAGATCCCCGTGGGTTCCCGATTCCGAGACGGTCCCGTTCTCCACGACGCAGATCTTGTCCGCTCCCACCACGGTCGATAGCCGGTGCGCAATCATGAGAACGGTCTTGCCGTGCGTAAGACGCGCGAGCGCACGTTGGATAAGGGCTTCGTTTTCCGGATCGGCGAACGCTGTGGCCTCGTCCAAGACCACGATAGGCGCATCTTTCAGAATGGCCCGGGCAAGCGCGATACGCTGGCATTCGCCGCCCGACAGGTAGACGCCCTTCGCGCCGACCACCGTGTCCAAGCTCTCGGGCAGCTTCGCGATGATGTCGTCGCATTGCGCCGCGTGCGCGGCCGCCTCCACCTCCGCGCGCGTAGCCGACGGGCGCGCGAATCTGATGTTGTCAATGAGGCTGCGCTTGAAAAGCCGTGTGTTTTGGAAGACGAAGGAGACGGAATCCATCAGTTCCGAACGGGGAACATCCCGCACATCAACACCGCCGACAAGCACCCGTCCTTCATCGACGTCCCAGAACCTCGGAACAAGGCTTGCAATGGTGCTCTTGCCTCCTCCCGACGGCCCGACGAGCGCCATCGTTTCTCCTTCGGGAATCGCAAAGCTCACGTTCTTGACGGCAGGTGCGTCAGCACCCGGATACGTGAAAGACACCCCTTCAAAAACGATATCGCGCGTCCCGATCGCCCTCCCGCCTTTCGCAGAACAACAAGGCATCTCCGGCGTGGATAGGATCCCCTCGATTCGCATCACGGCATCTTGGGCCATCGCCGCAGCTTCAGAGGCGTACAGTATCTTGGTCATCATCGATGTCGTCACCGCGCTGAACACCACGTAGAAGAGGAAGTCCGTGAAGAACGACGCGAAGTCCCCTGCCGCCCCCGCAAGCAGGATGCTGGCGGGAACCAGCACCGCAAAGGTCGAGTTGATCGCCGCGATCTGTACGACCTGCGGTTTTTCGCACAACTTCGAATAGCCATGGGCCATATCCCGGTACTGCAGGATGGCCTCCTTGAATGCGTTGAACGAATCGACCGTTTGCTGGAACACTTTGACGACGGGCATGCCTCGAACATATTCGGTCGCAGCGGCGTTCATTCGGTTCAATGCCTGCTGGTAGTTCGACACGAAAGTCAGGTAGCTTGAGTTCTCGTCGCTGCCTCCCCCTCCCATCATCCTCCAAATGCACGCGAAGGACACCGCAATGGGAACCAGGCACGCCAAACCCATGGCCCAGTCGAAGATGAACATCACGACGACAAACACAACGGGGGTGACGAGGGCTCCCACGAAATCAGGGAACTTATGGGCGAGCACGGACTCGGTCTGGCCAGCGCAGCCGTCAATCACCCTCCTTAGTTCGCCGGTCGAATGCGCGTCGTAGTAGCCAAGAGGAACCTTGGAGAGGTGGTAGGTCGCGGCCTTCCTCATGTTGTTGCCGGTTCGGAATGCCGCGATATGAGTGCACATCAACGCCGCGAAGTACACCACCACTCCGGCCACTGCGAATCCGACTGCCAGCCATGCGTAAAAAGCCGCGCCACTCGCTTCGCTCCATTGAGGAGCCACTGCGACAAACTGCGACATGATAAACCAGACGCACACAAGGGGCATCACGGCAAGCAGCGAATGCAGACCAGCCAAGGCGCAGCCCACCACGGTGAGGACTTTGTAAGGCCCTGCGAAGTCAAGCAACCTGAACAGCGGATGGGGTGCTTTGCGTTTCGACTTTTTGTTCTCTGGGCTTTGTTCCGTCATTTCTCCTCCTGCTCTATTACCAGGACGTTGTTTTGCACTTGCAGCGACTTGAATATTTCCGCAAACTGACCGCGTTACGCTGGGGGTGCAAAAAAATGGTATTCTGTCGCAACCAGCAAATAGAAAGGTGCTGAATATGGGGTCGACGCGCCAGACAGCCGGCTTGCCAGCAATTGACGTGACTTCTATCTGCGATGCCGCCTTGAAGCTCACCAAAGAATTTGGCATAGATGGTTGGTCTATTCGTCAACTGGCTAAAGAAATTAACGCGTACCCAGGTGTCATTAATTGCCACGTTGGTCGAAGAGAAGATGTGGTACATCTTGTTATCGAGCACGTTAATGCCGAAATCGACCTTCCTGAGCCTCGCGAGAATTGGAAACGATGGTTCAAGCTTCTTCTTGAGGGGATGCGTTCCACCCTGAGAAAATACCCCGGAGTCGCTCGTAGACTCGCTGCCGTAGGTCCTGGCCTTGGGGAATCCGACCGCATTATCAATTGCGGCATTCAAGTGCTGAGAGATGCTGGGTTTGGCGATTGGTCCACTCTTGTTTATTCCGTTTTGCTTTGCCAAACTTGCGCGTTCGTTGCTACCGAGGATGACAGGGACAAAATGGACGATGTGCGCAAAGAGGTGGGGGGTTCGTATGCGAGTGCGCTTTCTGCGTCCGATCCCGGTATTGCCGCTTTGGCAAAAACGGTCAAACTCCTGACTGAAGAAGAAAGCCTGAGGAGAAGTTTTTTTGATCATCAGTTCTCAGTCCTCCTCGATGCTCTTCTCAGCGGATTGGAAGAGATTTTTTTAAAGGGCTGACTAGCGTATCGAGGTCTTAAGAGCATTTAAATCAATTTTTCCTATGGGGGTCAGGGGCAACAACTCACGAATCTCTACTCTGTCTGGATGCTTGAATGGGGCGATTCCTATGTTGTTTAAAAACTCCCTTATGGATTCCAAGTTGGGCGCATCGCCGCTGCAAACGATAAACGCACACGTCTTTTCGCCAAGGGCTTGATCCGGTATCCCGCAGACGGCTACGTCTACGATGCCGGGCATTTCTCTAAGACTTGCCTCTACGTCTTCCGCCGAGAAAGTCTCACCGCCACGGTTTATTGTGTTTTTCAGACGTCCCGTGATTTTGAAGTTGCCGCAGGGATCCCTCACCGCTAAATCCCCCGTATGATAAAATCCTTCCGAATCAAAAGAGCGCAGAGTAGAATATTCATCTTCGTAATATCCACTCATCAGATACGGTCCTTTCCATATCAATTCCCCTTCTTCGCCGTCTGCGCAAGGTTGCCCATCTTGTCCGATGATAAGAGGGCGATCGTTTTCGGAAAGGGGGAAGCCTTGGGTGGTAAAGGCGATTTCCTCTGGCGCTTCAGGGCTTGTCAGCGTCAATATTCCTTCAGTCATGCCGTATGATTGCTGGACAGCGCAAGAGAAAGCGGCAGAAAGCCTCTTGGCATCTTTTGCGGTAAATCGCGCACCTCCTACATGGATGGACTCAAGGCTTGAAAGATCAACAGGATACCAGTCGAGTGCGTCCATCCAGAGGTTTACCGCCGATGGAACTGCTGTTATTGTCGTTACTTTTGCAGAAGAGATCAATGGAAACACTTCATCGGGACTCACGCTTTCCGCCAAAATGACGGTGCCTCCTTTTTCTAGCGCACCAAGTGCGCCGGGGCATGCGAGCGGCAAATTATGGCATATCGACAAAGCTGCTAGGTATTTTGTTTTTTCGGAAAAAAGCGATCGGGAAGCCGCTTCCACGAAATTGTACACATAGCTGAAATTTGAGCGAGGAATAAGTTTAGGAAGTCCTGTTGTACCACCCGACGGAAGCAGGAACAAAATTGATGAGGAGTGGGGTGCTGTGACTTGCCAGAGCTCTCCGCGCATATCCGAAACTGATCGATATTGATCGGAAGATCCGATGACAAAACATTTTAGCCTTGGATTGTCCTTTTTGATGGTTTTTGCTAAGGACTCGTAATCATAAGCCGGGGAAGAACACGGAACAATTAGGCAGGATGCATTTGACTTTGAGCAGAAATGAGAGATTTCCGCTTTGCGATGAGTCGGCAAAGCAAGTACGGGGATGCATCCTCTCATTACTGACCCGAACAAGATTATAAGAGATTCAGCTTTGTTCGGAAGCTGAAGGACGATCTTGTCCCCAGCTTCTATCCCCTCCGAAGCAAGGCAAGAGGCGAATCGCCTTGCCGCATCAAATAGCTCAGTGTAAGTATACGTGGTTTCTCTGTCGCGAACCGCAATATTTGCCCCATATTCACGCTCCCATTGCGCAATACGTTCAACAAGAGTGAAACCAACGTCGGTTGCCCTTCTCATAAAACCCCCTTCTGCCATCCGAAGCCTTAGAAGATATTTGCGCAATATTTGCAAACAACAACCCTTTCGCTATAAGTATACTATAGCTAACTTTATGTTAGTATGCCTTATATTCAAAAACTTAATGCTTGAAAGCGCGGTTGGCATGTCTGAAGTATGCGTGGAGCTAGTTGGAAAGCTTGTTGAGGAAATGCTCGGACTGTCAAAAGAAGAACTAAGCCCTTCGGATAATCTTATCAGTTTGGGGCTAGGATCTCTTGACATTATGAGAATAGCTGGGTTGCTAACAAAGAATGGCTGCAATGTTACCTTTTCAGAATTGGTTTCGAATCCCTGTATGGCTTCTTGGATAAATTTTGCAAGAGAGAGGTCTGCGAGAAGCTCGTCTAATGGTAGCCCTCTCCTCGGTTCCGCAAATTACAGCAAAGGCGACCCCTTTCCGATCACGTCCGTCCAACATGCCTATATGGTTGGAAGGCGAGACGGACAGGAGCTAGGGGGAACCGCTTGTCACGCTTATATGGAATTCGAATGCGGATCTCTCGATGCGGCCAAACTCGAACGCGCAGTGGAACTTCTTATTCTAAGGCATCCCATGCTGCGCGCCCGGTTCTCTGATGACGGAACAGCCCGCATCGAAGACAAAGTAGCCTGGAAGGGGCTAACCATCTACGGAGTGGAAAGAACAGGCAATCCCGACTCGAGGATTGAAGGTATTCGCCAAGAATTAAGTCACCTACGTTTCGACATCGAGCAAGACGATCTCATAGATGTACGCCTTACTGTCGTATCACCGAAACGCACTATCATGCATATCAACGTCGACCTTCTTGCAGCTGATGTGCTTAGCATCCAAGTTCTCTTAGAGGATCTAGCGCATCTCTACGACGGAACGGATCTCGCCCCCATCGAGATAGACTTCATGGAGTATGCGAGAAGAACCGGAATCGGAGAAGACGCACGAAACGAGGATAGAGAATACTGGCTGAATCGAATAGACAACATGCCAGGCGGCCCCTCTTTGCCACTGAAAGCCCCTATGGAGAGTGTCAAAAGATCTCAATTCACTCGTATGGAGTACTTAATTGATTCTAAGTCTTGGAAGAACTTCACCGAGAAAGGACGGCAAATCGGGGTTACCCAATCTATGGGCATCGCCGCTGTTTATGCCAAGGCTCTTTCTCGATGGAGCGAAGACAAGAAATTTCTTCTCAACCTTCCGCTGTTCAACAGAAAACCAATTCACCCAGACGTTGACAAGATCGTATCCGACTTCACCTCTCTTATCCTTCTTGAGGCTGATTGCGCAAACGCAATTTCCCTTCTTGAACTAGCTTCTCAAATGCAAGGACGCTTTCAGCAGGATGTTGCGCACTCTTCATTTGGAGCTGTAGAGGTTTTGAGAGAGCTTTCTCACCGTTGCCCAAACGATCCCAAGAAAGCCCCTGTTGTATTCGCTAGCAATATCGGCACCCAATTTATCTCCAACAAAGTGGAAGATGTTTTCGGTCCCTTGTCGAAGATGCTAGCAGAAACACCACAGGTATTGCTGGATCATCAGATATACGATCATAAAAACGGGTTGCTTTTGGCGTGGGATTACGTTTCCGAATTGCTTGATGACAAAATAGCCAAACAGATGTTTGAGGCATATTGCACAGCAGTGCGCTTCTACTGCGAAAACGACTGGTCGGAGCCGTTCCCCGACCTGCTGCCCCCTTCGCAGCGCGCGGCGCGCGCCGAGGCGAACTCGGAGGGGGCCGACCTCGGCGGCGGGACGCTCCACGGACGGTTCTTCGCCCGCGCCCAGGCCGAGCCG
>OGPN01002391.1_pt1 | contig 10962 bp, 10 predicted proteins | sample 1552941 | NCBI WGS metagenome assembly OGPN01 (sample SAMEA2580220, study PRJEB22360) | human gut metagenome | biome: human gut; feature: human-associated habitat; material: faeces | place: Denmark | collected 2008/2010
CGGCAACAAGCTGGAGTGTCGTGTGGATTACGGGGTTAGCCGTAGCCGTTCCGCAGACCGCAGTATACAAACGATGCGGCACGGGACCAGATAAAGGTGATGAAGCACTGATAAGCGTTCCAGACGTTGATCATGTTGTTGAACGCATCAGACGGTGTGCTGACCTGGAAATGGTTCAGCTTGCTGTGCCAGTATTCCTTCAGAGCCTCTACTTCGCTGTCGACCTTGCCGGCAGCTTCATAGGAAGCGAGGATTTCGTTTGCCTGTGCATTGTCTTTCTGACCCAGTACGAAGATCAGTTCCTTGGATTCGCCCGGCTGGAGGGTGATGTCACTCTGGAGAGCACCGCAGGCATTGCTGTTGTAGTTCATCTCACCGGTGCACTTGCCCTGTTCTACAGCGATCGGGTTGGAATAGGTGCGGTACGGACCAATGAAGCTGTCCAGATTGCCGTTATAGCCGGAGATCGGAGCACCTACCATGCCGAAGAAACGCTCTCTGTGGTTGGAACCGGTAGCGTCCTTGTCGTCATTTTCGTTGATGTGCTGGAGAATCTTGTTGCCCTCAAAGCTGGTACGGGTGATGAACAGGGTGTACTGGAGGTTGACCTGATCCTGTTCGTAGTTGTTGTCGTTGGTGAACTCTACGAAACCGAATGTGGACAGGTTTCTCGGCTTGTCGCTGTTGTTGGTGATGACTGCACGCCATACCTCATAAGTTGCCCCGATGGGTACATAATAAGTGACTTCGGAGGAAATGCCGGCATAGTCTGCGGAAATTACGGTGTAAGCAGTACCGTGGCGGCAGACGCTCTTGTAGGAATCCAGCGGCTTGCCTACCGGCTGCCATGTAGCAGACCAGTAATCCTTGGTGTCGTTATCCCGCAGGTAAATGTAGCGTCCGGGCAGTGCCATCATGGAGTTGAAGCGGAAACGGCTGATTCTGCCGTTTGCACCGGACTTGACAAAGCTGTATCCGGCAGCGTTGTTGGAGATCATTGCACCGTATTCCGGAGAGCCGAGGTAGTTTACCCAGGGTGCCGGCGTATCCGGTCGGTCGATCACGTATTCTTTGTTTTTCAGGTCAAAATAACCATACTGCATAGGGAGTATCTCCTTTACATCTGTATTTTCAATGTCAAATGACCATCACCGATAAAGACAGTGTGGTCGTACATTTATCATACCATACCACAGAAGATTTTGCAAGGGATTTGCGAAAAAAATTGCAGGAAATGTGGTATGGCTTCTGTGGGCTTTGCAGATTGTGCAGTATTGTCAAAAAGTTTTCCCGCCGGCTTGACAGACAAGCTTTTGTGTGCTATAATGTGCTTATTGAACCAGTACAATTAGCACAAAGGAGGGGAGCCCGTGGAAATTATCATCAGCGGCAACAGCAGCAAGCCCATTTACGCCCAGATCACGGAGCAGCTGAAAGCCCAGATCATGGATGGCACGCTGCATGCCGGCGAATCGTTGCCGTCTATGCGAAGTCTGGCGAAGTCCCTGCATGTCAGCGTGATTACGGTACAGCGGGCGTATGAGGAACTACAGCGGGACGGATTTCTGGAAACGACAGTCGGGCGGGGCAGCTTTGTGGCTGCCCAGAATCCGGAGATCTATCGGGAAGAACAGCAGCGAAAGGCGGAGGAGTACCTGCTGGCGGCGGCGGAAATTGCCCGTGTCAGCGGCATTTCGCTGGAATCGCTGGTGCAGGCACTGACCATTTTTTATCGGGAGGAAGAATAGCCATGCAGAATATTTTAGAAGTACGGGATCTGGGGCGTTCCTATGTGAATTTCCGGCTGGAACACATCAGCTTTTCCATTGCCGGTGGAACGATCATGGGCTTAGTAGGCGAAAACGGAGCCGGAAAAAGCACTACCATTCGGGGCATTCTGGGGCTGATCCGGCGGGAGTGCGGGGAGGTGCTGTTCTGCGGCGAACCGCTGAACACAGACAGCGTTGCCATGAAGGAGCAGATCGGCGTGGTGTTTGACAGTCTTTGCTTTTCACCGGAACTGACGGTGGAAAAGGCGGGGAAGATCTGCCGCAGTATCTATTCCAACTGGGACGAAGCCTATTTTCAGGAACTGTTGCAGCAGTTCTCCCTGCTGCCCAAGCAGAAGGTCAAGGAACTGTCCCGCGGCATGAGCATGAAGCTTTCGCTGGTGCTGGCATTTGCCCACCACCCGAAGCTGCTGATCCTGGACGAGCCTACCAGCGGACTGGATCCTGTGGTGCGGGACGACCTGTTGGATTTGTTTCTGGAATTCGTGCAGGACGAGGAGCATGCCATTCTGATTTCCACCCACATCACCAGTGATCTGGAAAAGGTGGCGGATTATGTGACATTTCTCCATGCGGGAAAGCTGCTGCTTTCCAAGCCCAAGGACGAACTGCTCTGGCAGTACGGCATTCTCCGCTGCGGAGAAGCGTTATTCCAGAAGCTGGAATCGTCAGAGGTGCTGGCGTGGCGGAAAAAGGACTATTCCTATGATGTGCTCGTGCCGGATTGGAAGGCAATTTTGCGGAAGTATCCGGAGGCTGTCATAGATCAGGTCACAATGGACGAGATCCTGTTGTTGTATGTGAAGGGAGTGCAGGGCAAATGAAAGGACTGCTTTTGAAAGATTTCTATACCATATGGAAAGGCGGACGAATTTTCCTCATTCTGTACGTCTTTATGGCGGCTGTTTCCGGCGTGAATATCCAGAACGGCTGGTCTTACATGGGCTTCTGGCTGGTGATGATGGACTCGCAGACCTCAAGCACTTTTTCCTATGATCATTCCTGCAACTGGAACCGCTTTGCACTGACAATGCCCGTCACGCGAAAAGACGTGGTGCGGTCGAAATTCCTGTTGCAGCTGCTGATTGTATGCGGCAGTACACTGGCGTATCTCGTGCTGGCAGCCATTGTCAGTCTGGTGCTGCGGACGTTTGAAGTCAAGGCGTTCTGCAATATGCTGTTTGCCGCATGGCTCGTGCTCTGGGTCGTGCTGCTCATGGGCAGCGTTTCCACACTGCTGCTGTTCCGGTTCCCGCCGGAATACGCACGGCTGATCTCCATTTTGATCTATGTGATTCCGGCGTGTGCTTTCATGGGTGCGGGCAGCGTTTTCATGCAGGAAATGACAGACAATCTTGCCACCCTGCCTGCGGAATTTTCCGCAATGCTGCTGCCGGCGGCGATTGCCATGCCGGTGCTGTCGCTGGTGGTTTCCGGACTGTGCTATGTCTTTAGCTGCCGGATCTTCCAGAAGAAAGATCTGGCGTAATTCCGTGATGCAGCAGCATCTCCGCAGAAAGGACTGTTATTGTGAAACCTATTGCTCATATTGAAAACGATTTCCCCACCAAGTTCGGCATTCCCCGCCAGAGTGGACTGGTCAACAGTCTGCATGCCCGCATTGTCATGGAGCCGGAATACCGGAATCCCGATGCGTTTCGGGGGCTGGAGGATTACTCCCACATCTGGCTGATCTGGGAATTCTCTCAGGCAGTGCGCCAGAGCTGGTCCCCAACAGTGCGGCCTCCCAGACTCGGGGGAAATGTGCGCATGGGCGTTTTTGCGACACGCTCACCGTTTCGTCCCAATCCGCTGGGGCTGTCGGTGGTGCAGCTGGAAGAAATCGTGCTGCACGGGGCGAATGCTCCCTACCTGACGGTTTCCGGTGCCGACCTGATGCACGGCACGCCCATTTACGACATCAAACCCTACATTCCCTATGCGGATTGCCGCCCGGAGGCCCGGGGAGGCTTTGCCCAGGAGCACCGGGAGGACGCGCTGGCCGGCAGCGGCTCATCGTCTGGAAGTTCGCTTTCCGGAAGTCTGGCTGGAGAAAGTGCCGGAATCCCTGCGGGCAGGGCTGACCGAGGTGCTGGCACAAGACCCCCGTCCGTCCTACCAGCACGACGCCGATCGGGTGTATGGCTTCCCGTTCGCCGGTCTGGAAGTCCGCTTTACTGTGGACGGCGAAGTGCTGACGGTGTGCGAAATTCTGGAAGCAACGGTATAAACTTACGACATCTGCACATACTTCAGGCAGTATCACATAAAGCGTATGTGGTGCTGCCTGAAAGTGTTTCCGTAGAAAAAATTTCGTCGGATACTTGACAAGGCGACGGTTCTGTGGTACAATGTCTTTAGTTAGAGATAACTAACTTCAAAATGAACATGCGTAATGGAGAAGGAAACACGGTATAAAGCTTGTGTACACAGCCGAAAGGCGGGATTTGTACAGTGCTTCCGCGATACGTAAAGGAGTATTCTACTATGAGTTATTTGCAGATCGAAAAAGTTGTCGGCAGAGAGATTCTGGATTCCAGAGGCAATCCGACTGTAGAAGCAGAAGTCACACTGGTTGACGGTACTGTTGCAAGAGGTACTGCCCCCAGCGGTGCTTCCACCGGCGAATTCGAAGCACTGGAACTGCGTGACGGCGACAAGGCTCGCTATCTGGGCAAGGGCGTGACCAAGGCTGTAGAAAACATCAATACCGTTATCAACGAAACTATCACTGGTATGGACGCATCTGATCTGTACGCAGTAGACAAGGCAATGATCGCCGCAGATGGCACCAAGGACAAGTCCAATCTGGGTGCCAATGCGATTCTGGCAGTTTCCATTGCCACAGCAAGAGCCGCGGCAACTGCACTGGACATTCCGCTGTATCGTTTTCTGGGCGGCGTATCCGGCACTCGTCTGCCGGTTCCGATGATGAACATTCTGAACGGCGGTGCTCATGCCACCAATACGGTAGACACACAGGAATTCATGATCATGCCGGTAGGAGCTCCCAGCTTTAAGGAAGCCCTGCGTTGGTGTGCAGAAGTGTTCCACAATCTGGCGAAGATCCTGAAGTCCAAGGGACTGGCAACTTCTGTCGGCGACGAGGGCGGCTTTGCTCCGAACCTGTCCAGCGATGACGAAACCATTGAAACCATTCTGGAAGCGGTAAAGGCAGCGGGCTATGAGCCGGGCAGGGATTTCATGATCGCGATGGACGCTGCTTCTTCTGAGTGGAAAAGCGAAAAGGGCAAGGGCTTCTATCACCAGCCGAAGTCCGGCAGAGATTTTACTTCCGACGAACTGATTCAGCACTGGGCTGATCTGGTAGAGAAGTATCCGATCATCTCGATCGAAGACGCTCTGGACGAAGAAGACTGGGAAGGCTGGCAGAAGCTGACGGCAAAGCTGGGCAGCAAGGTACAGCTGGTTGGCGACGACCTGTTCGTTACCAATACTGAACGTCTGAAGAAGGGCATCGAACTGGGCTGCGGCAACTCCATTCTGATCAAGCTGAACCAGATCGGTTCTGTTTCCGAAACACTGGAAGCGATCCAGATGGCTCACAATGCAGGCTACACTGCAATTTCTTCTCACCGTTCCGGCGAAACCGCAGATACGACCATTGCTGATCTGGCAGTTGCACTGAATACCTGCCAGATCAAGACCGGTGCTCCCAGCCGTTCGGAGCGTGTGGCAAAGTACAACCAGCTGCTCCGCATCGAAGAAGAACTGGGCGACAGTGCCGTATATCCGGGCATGGCAGCATTCCACGTCAAGTGATTCTAATGTCATTTCCCACACAACATTTGCTTTCCTTTCAGGGTGAGATTTCACCCGCTTTTAGAACTCTTTCATAACCTTATGAGAAAACGGTACGCACTGGCAACAGACGTACCGTTTTTTCTTGTAAGTTGTTACAATTTTTATTGTGCAAATCATACAAAATATATAAAATAGCTTGACGTTCCACTGGAAAAATGATATAATTTTTATAAAGGTTTTCCTTTTTATTTTCAATAGCATATTATTATTTTAGAAAGCGAGGTCGATTTTTATGAAAAGAAGAACAAGGATAATTTCTGCTGTTTGTGCAGCTGCACTGTTGGGAAGTGCAATGACGATGCCGGCAGCAGCATACCCCATGCATATGAATGGGGAAGCTGAAGTGCCGCTGGCACAGGTGCTGCAGATGCTGGAAAATGACAAGACGGCATATGTGGAAAAGGGCGAAAGCATGTACTATGGCTTGAAAGATCCCACACCGGCAGGCATGTATGACAACATTTTTTATGCAACGGCGGAACAAGATGATTTGATTCAGCTCAACGAGTATGCATATCGGATTCAGCTGGAGCAGGACGTGGCAGATGTGCGGGAACTGACAGAACAGCTTTGCGGTCTGCTGACCAAAAAGGAAAATGCAGAGGAGCCGACTGCCGATCAGGCATTGAGTACCGAAGAATCGGAAACACGCCAGCTGACTATGACCGCAGAGGGAAACGGAGCATATACGCTGCGATTCAGCACATCATCGTATCGTCTGGACGAGGAAAAACTTTGTCAGTTTCTCCAGACCTTGTCCGGTTTTGTATCGGTACAGCAGGAAGTCTGGGGCGTTTCTTTAAAGGAAAACAATATCGCACCAATCTGGAATTATCAAGACAGTTTTGGTATTTGCTGCGTTACTCTGAAAGAAGGAGCTACTCTGACACCGGAAGATTTTGCTCCGGACTTTGATGTGGAAATCAAACAGAATGAAAACGGTACGTATGCCGTTATTCCTAAGGAATTTTTTAATACGCAGCAACGTTATCAGCTACTGAGGAAAATTTCTCTCATGCTGGAAGATGAAGAAAAATTTAATCAAGCAAATGCTTCCTATACAGTAAATGCTTCCTATGGAGTGAATGAATCTGCCCTCAATACAGCGGCAGAGTCGGACGGCTCCATACAGCTGATGGGGCGGGGCGACTGCGACGGCAGCAAGGAACTCGACAGTTCTGATGTTTTCGAACTGTTGCAGCACACGGCAAATGTCGGTGCCGGAAACGAGGGCACGCTGACCGGCAAGGAACTGCTTGCGGCTGACATTGACGGCAACGGCAGCGTAGATTCTACCGATCTCTTTGAACTGCTCCGCTACTGTGCAGAAAAGGGTGCCGGCTTGCAGCCCACCTGGACGGAACTTCTGGGCTGATTGCAGGGCTTCGCATGTTGATACGAATCATACAAAACAGTTTATATGCGGATTAAAATTATGAAGCAAGGCAAAGAAGTCGCCCCTGAAAGGGGAGATGTCACGAAGTGACAGAGGGGTTTTTACACTTAGATTTTCTTGCGATGCTGATACAGACTTTGAAATATTGCTGTAAATAGAAATATTCCCACGGGGTGTTCCCTGTGGGAATATTTTTTTGTGCGGTATTGCCTTTGGTTATTTTTCTCGTTGTGTCCCGATCTGTTTCCCCAGAAGCAGCAGCCCCAGCAGGTTCGGCACTGCCATAAGCCCGTTGGCAATGTCGGAGAGTGCCCACACCGACCGCAGGGAAACCACAGCCCCTACGCCTGCCGCCAGACAGAACAACACCCGATAGGGCAGCCGCCACGCTTCGCCGCCCAGATACCGCACCGCCTGTTCCCCGCAGCAGCACCAGCCGATCAGCGTACAGAATGCAAACAGTGCGGTGATGCCTGCCATCAGTTCCGGTGCGGCTTGCCCGAAAACGCCTGAAAATGCGGCAGAAATGATGCCGCCGGCGTTGTCTGCCTGCGTCATGGCTCCGCTGGTGAGAACTGCCAGAGCCGTCAGCGTGCAGCACACCAGCGTATCCAACGCCACCTCCACCATGCTCCACATGCCCTGTAGCTGGGCATCTTCGGAACTGCCGCCGGCGTGGACAAGGGCACTGCTCCCCAGTCCGGCTTCGTTGGAAAATACCCCGTGCCGCAGACCAGTCTGCACAGCACGCTGTAAAACAGCACCGGAGATTCCGCCGCCTACGGCATGCAGCCCGAATGCTTCGCGGAAAATCTGCCCGAATGCTGCCGGCAGTGCGGCGGCGTTCCGGAAGATCACTCCCAGTGCCGCCAGCAGATACACCGCCGACAGCACCGGCATGAGCCACTGAATGACCTTGCCGGTGGAGCGTGTGCCGCGGAGCAAAATAATTCCCAGCAGAAGTGTGACACCGATTCCTGTCCACAGCGGCGGCAGGGAGAACGCCTCCGCGGCAAGGGTGGAAATGGCACTGCTCTGTGTCATGTTGCCCATGCCCAGCGAAGCACCGATGCAGCAAAGACTGTAAAATACTGCCAGAACGGGACTGTGCAGCCCGAACCGGAGGTACGCCATGGGGCCGCCTGCCTTGGTGCCGTCGGGGAGTGTGCGGGCATACCGCAGAGCCAGTACATTTTCGCTGTAAGTCAGAGCCATGCCTAGCAGGGCGGATACCCACATCCAGAAAATTGCACCGGCACCGCCCAGACAGAGAGCCGCCGCCACGCCCAGAATGTTTCCCGTGCCCATCGCAGCGGCAAGAGCAGTGGAAAAGGTCTGGAACTGAGTAAGGGAAGTGCCGCCCTTGCCGGACTTGGTACGCAGGCTGCCGAACGTCCGCCGCAGAATGGTTTTCCAGCCCCAGAACTGGAAGAACCGCAGCCGGAAACTCAGGCACAGCCCTGTCCCCAGCAGCAGCACCAGCAGTCCTGTCCCCCAGATGTATGATGCTACGCGTTCCAGCATAATTTCCCTCCTGATAGTATATCCATAGTTTATCATGATCTGTCTGCACAAAACGGTTTATATGCGGTATTGGAATAAAAAGGATTTGTGTGCAATCTATTCGCATTCTCTTGACGAAAATGTGTTCTCGGGGTATAATAGAAACAGAGCAGATCGCTCTACTAGGGGGTGTTGACACTATAATGATATGCGAATTTTGTGAGGTGATTTTTCTCCGTTCTAGGCAAAAATTCGCAGGCGTGCTTTCGCACGGCAAGGATTTTTAACGACGAACGGGGAAAAATCACCCCAAAAGACACGTGTCAGGCTTAGTGTCAACACACCCTAATGTATATGAATGTAGGAACCCCGATTATGTCTGTAGGAGGAATCCATGAAGCAGTATACTGCGGATAAACATGCACAATATACGCTGCAAATTGCAACACCGATCGTGACGGCGGTGCTGATCGGTTTGATATGGTACTTTCTGGCGGTACTGCCCCATTGGCTGCTGTGGACACTGACGGCAGTGCTGGCGGCGGCGGCGATCCTGCTGTCCACACTGCTGCTGCCCATGTGGTTCTGCACTGTGATCTATTGTGTATCGGCGACCCATATCACCCGAAAATGCGGCATTTTTTTCATACAGGAGCAAGTCATGCGGACACAGGCGTTGCAGTTCAGCAGCATTTTTCAGGCACCCTTTGCCGATGCCACCGGCATGAATTTTATCCCGCTGCATGCCTATGGCGGCACGGTCATTCTGTCGTTTTTGAGCAGTTCTGACGCGGCGGAGATACAGGCGTTTCTGCAAAAGACGGTCTACAGCCACAGCCAGCGGACACTGGAAGTGCCTGTCACCGGAAATCCCGCAGACATTCCGCAGGAGCCGCAGTTCGATGCGTTTGAAAGTGCGGTGCAGCCGCCGGCAGGAACTGGCAGCAATGCGGAAGATCCGCCGGAAAGGAGCAGCCCATGATGCGGCTTGGGAATGCCGGTGAGGCAGTGTATCGGGAACACCCGATCAAGATTTTACGCTACAGTGCCAAGAACCTGTGGCTGTTGATTTTCCCGCTGCTGCGAAGCCTGCGGTTCTATCCGTTCTCACTTCAGAAACTTATCGACTGGGGAGCCGGTGCGTGGTTTGACCTGCTGGTTGCCCTGCTGATTCTGGGCATCGGTACGCTTCGCTGGCATGCCTGCACATATTATTTCGACGAAGTTTCCATTCGTTCCCAAAGCGGACTCCTCCTGCGGCGGGGGACGGAGATCCCGCTGGAACGTATTGCCTCCACGGTGGGGGGACACCCGTTTTACCTCCGCCCTCTGCGGGCAGCCTGTTTGCAGATCAGCACCGCAGCCGGTGCTGTGCCGGAAGCGGATATGCACCTGACCTTGTATCTGCGGGATCTGCACCGGCTGCGGCAGCACATTCCCGTGCTGCAAAATGGCAGCACCGGTGCGGTGGCGTATCACACGCCGGCGTGGCGAATGCTGTTGTTCTCGGCGTTGTTCTCCAGCAGCTTTTCCGGTGCGATATACATTGCCACCATCTGCTTTCAGGGCGGACGCATCACTTCCGATCTGGTAAAGCAGTTTCAGGCACAGCAAATTCTGGAAGATGCCACCGACAAAGCGTCGACAGCGTTCCACGGCGTGCCGCGAATCGCCATTACGATTGGCATTGTGATTCTGGCGTTGTGGCTGATCTCGTTCGGACGGAACCTGCTGCGGTACGGCAGATTCCGCATGCGGTTCGGGGAGGAGTTCATCTCGGTGCATACAGGAATTCTCACCCGCCGGCGGTATCATCTGCGGGACAACGCCATTATTTTCCCCGACCTGCGGCAGAATCTGCTGATGAAGATATTCGGCATGGTATCCCTCCACATTCGCTGCCCCGGCTGTCGACGGTCCCCCCCCACACCCGCTGCCCCGGCTACGGCAGCCGGCGGGATACGCTGCCGGTGCTGATTCCGCTGGTTCGGAAAAAAAACTCACAGGCACTGCTGGAAAAGCTGCACGCGGTACCGGTCATGGAGCACCCGAAACTTCATGCACGCTCCAATATCCGGTTTTTCTGGTCCTTTGTGTGGCCGCCGGTGATCGGGCTTTGTGCGATTCTGCCGGCACGGTTTATTCTGCTGTGGCTGCTGCCGAATCTGGGGGCGATCATTCGGTTCTGTTCCGTGATGCTGATTATTCCGCTGGTGTGGCTGCTGTGTATCCGCATTGTGGCGATGTTCACAGAATCGGTCACCATGGACGACCAGCATTTGCAGATGCATTTTTGCAGTTGGTTCACGTTCCACACCATTACGGTGAACCACGCCCGCATTGTCCGCACGGACCTGATGCAGACACCCGCACAGAAGATGTACGGCGTTTGTCATCTGTATATCACCTGTAACGGGCCCCGCCAGCCGCGGTTCAAGCTGACGGCTC
>OGPN01002393.1_pt1 | contig 10960 bp, 9 predicted proteins | sample 1552941 | NCBI WGS metagenome assembly OGPN01 (sample SAMEA2580220, study PRJEB22360) | human gut metagenome | biome: human gut; feature: human-associated habitat; material: faeces | place: Denmark | collected 2008/2010
AGAAATACAAAACTGTACCGCCTGATGACGACCAAGCCGGGCGAAGCGTAAGAGCGGGACAAGCCGGGACTGGAGGTGAGAGATGAAGGATATCAAAACCAAAGAAGTTACAACAAAACCAAAGACCAAAAATCCTGCCTCCAGAATCCCCAAGGAGCTGATGCGGACGGCCATACTGGAGAGCAAGGAAAAATCCCAGACCATCGCAAATGCCAGGGACAATGACATGGGAGAACAGTCCCCATCCGAATATGCCAGTGGGAAAGTCACATCCGCAGAGGAATGGGCTGCAAGAAAGACAGGCAGAACTGTAACCAGAGCCGGAAAGACAGCCGCACAGACTTCCTACGAGAAGATCAAACAGAGAGCCGCTGGCAAAAAAGAAGCGGAGAAAGAAACCGCCAGAGGAACAGGGGACACACAGACCGCCGATCCTGCTAGCCGGGAAACACCTGAGCAGAAGAGCCGGGAAGTACAGATTCAGAAAGCCCAGCGGCAAAAGGCGGTTTCAGATGCCGTCAAAACGAAAGAGCAGAAAATCCGGGCTGCCAGGGAGACACCAAGAATCCAGAACGGACAGGAGATAGCAGAAATGAAGCAGCTCTCCATCCGAGAACAGAGTCGGAAGAAGGAAGCAAAAGATACAGTAAGGCAGACCGCCATCCGTCAGAAACAGCCGGAAACCATTCGGATCAAGGAAAAACCAAGGAAACAGCCGGAGCCGAAAACCATACAGAAGCGTACCATCAAGACGGCTCCCCAGTCTGCGAAGATCAGCGTCCAGCCAGAGCAGAAGCTCCGTGCGACCAGTTCCAACGCCCTGACGGTCCGGATGCAGAAGCAGATGGAACGAAGGGCAGCGAAGCAGGCGGCAAAGAAAGCTGCCATGCAGACTTCCAACAGCGTCCGCCGGATGCAGAAAACGGCAAGGGCAGGGCAGAATACCTTCAAGGCAGCCAAGGCCGCCGTGGAAGCGGCAGCGAAAACCGTGCAGTCCATGATGGCTGCACTGGGAGCCGCCGGAGCAGTTATCGTTCTTCTCTTGGTCATCATGGTTGGAATCGTTGGCGGTGCGGCATTTTCTGGAAGCTCGGAGAGCAGCGAAGCACTCAGCCAGGAAGTCCTTTCCTATACGGCAACCATACAGAAATATGCCAACCAGTACGGAATCCCCGAATATGTCTCCGTGATACAGGCGATCATGATGCAGGAATCCGGCGGCCGGGGAACCGATCCTATGCAGAGTAGTGAGTGTCCATACAACACCCGGTACGCAAACAGTCCAAATGCTATCCAGGATACAGACTACTCCATACAGGTAGGAATCCAGTATTATGCGGACTGCCTGAAGGAAGCCGGATGCACCAGTCCACAGGATATGGATAAGCTGAAGCTGTCCCTGCAAGGATATAACTACGGCAACGGATACATAACATGGGCGATACGGAAGTATGGCGGTTACAGTGCAGAAAACGCCCTGCAGTTTTCCAATGAGCAGGCAGCTTCACATGGATGGAGTGCCTATGGCGATCCAGAGTACGTTCCGCACGTCCTGCGGTATTATTCCAGCGGAGGATTGTTTGCCGGCCTGTTTGGTGGCAACGGACAGATTGTATCCGTGGCACTTACCCAGCTTGGAAATGAAGGTGGTCAGAAGTTCTGGTCGTGGTATGGCTTTGACAGTCATGTGGCATGGTGTGCCTGCTTTGCCAGCTGGTGTGGGGATCAGGCAGGACTGATCGAGAGCGGTAAGATGCCAAAGTTCTCTCTGTGCGATGACGGAATCGCATGGTTCCAGAGCAAGGAAAAGTGGAAAAGCCGGGGATATTCCCCAGCACCCGGAACCCTGATCTTCTTTGACTGGAACGGGGACGGAACCTCAGACCATGTGGGAATCGTGGAGAAAACAGAAGGCAGTACCGTATACACCGTAGAAGGAAACTCCAGCAATGCCGTGAACCAGAGAAGCTATAATATTAATAACGGAACAATCATGGGATATGGTATACTTTGAAAATAAAAATATAAGTTATAACCTATGAAGAGAAATTTGATATGTACAAGTTGACTTTTTTATTTGATTGAAATTTTAATTTTATATGAAATGAAAAGAACCAGTGAGAGAATCGTTAAATTTCACTCACTGGCTCAATTCGTTTCAAATTTCTCGGACAATCGAGTTTGTCTTTGGCAATCCATGATAATGAGGGGGAGTTTGTGCTGCAAGTAAAAAAGAATTGCCCGGCACTTTATGAGGAAGTGATGGAACTGTTTAACGGGCTGTCAGAAGAACAGGAAAATGACAAAAAAGGATTTCTGGATAAATATGGCGATCATTACAGCGAGATTGAGACCTCGGAAAAGAACCGGGAGAGATATGAATACAGGAAATGTCAGTCATACAGCGATCCGGACGGGATAAAAGGACTTCAGGAAGAACCCCCTCATGTTGCAAGTGTAGGAAGGATGTTTCAGGTGCGTATCATGCAGGTCCAGGATGAATTTGGGAATGATATCACACCGTGCCTGACGGATTTTTTGGAGAAAGGGAGCAGGAAGCAGCAAAAGCCAAAAGCCGGGGATGAACTGGGGAATGACATACAATGGGCAGGCCTTGTGTCAAGCAGATCGTTGACAGCAGAAGAAATGCTGGAATACAAAAGACAGCATTGGACTGTAGAGAACCGACTTCACTATGTATTGGATGAAACATTTGGTGAGGATAAAAGTACGATAAAAAAGGGGAAAAATACAATGTCTACCTTGCGCAAATGTAGCTACAACATAGTACGGCTGCTTCAAATGAAAGATCAGAAAGGAAGGGAATATGTACCAGATATTATTGACGATATCTGCGATGATTTAGAAATTGACTTAAGAATGATCTTCAGTCCGATACCAAGCTTCTACTGATATTGAACATTGACAGCAAAACCCCAAAAACGGATCAACAGGGATTTTATGCCCTTTTTTAGATAGAAAATACAAACAATGCATTGTATTAATGAGAATTAAATATGACATCAGGTTCAATTCTTTCGTGAAACAGCCCTAAAAGAGAAAAGTAGCCTCTTGACAAATAAATCTTCTCTGCTATAATAAAAACAGTGTTTTCGATACGACGTTTTAAAAACAATGTTTTGATAAGAAGGGGAGATGAAAGATGGCAAGCAGGGTTGAAGGATTTGACAAGAAAATTCTTGCCTGCGCAAAAGAAGAATTTTTGGAAAAAGGCTATACGGATGCTTCAATACGGACGATTGCCCAAAATGCTGGTGTCAGCACCAGCACAATATATACGCGGTATTCAGATAAAGAGGGATTATTTCGATTTCTTGTGGAACCAGCAGCTAACGGGCTGAAAGAGTTGCTGCGGCAGTCATTAAATGGTTTTTCTTCTTTGACGGAGTGCGAGCAGAACGAAAAAATTATGGAATACTCAGATCGTGGGTTTGAAGGTGTGATTGCATATATCTATGAGTATTTTTCTGAATTTAAGCTGCTGATTACCAGAGCACCGGGAAACTACTATCAGGATTTTTTAGAAGGATTAGTAGAACTGGATACGGGCTGCACAAAAAAATTCTTGATTCAAGCTGGAAGTAAAGCTCTGGCAGAGGGACGCATTACAGATGGATTTTTACACGTTGTTTCCAGTGCTTTTTACTCCGGCATCTTTGAGGTAGTAATCCATGATATGCCGATGGAAGAAGCAAAGAAGTATATCAATGAATTGCGCTCTTTTTATGGGAATGGCTGGAAAGAATATTATCGAAAATAGGAAAGAAGGTGTGAAGGAAATGCAGAAAACAAAAGACTTTTGTGTGGACGAAAGCGGATGGATACACTGCCCTTTTTGTAAATGCAGAACGCGGACAAAGATACGAGCAGACACTTCACTAAAGAACTTTCCAATATTTTGTCCCAAATGCAAACAGGAATGTTTGATAGATGCTGACAATATGAAAATACGATTATCAGTAGTGCCAGACGCTAAGACGCAGAGCCGATAATTTGTTTGTGTAAATCACATGACAGATTATCGGCTTATTCTTTTGAATAAGAGTTAGCAAAATCTAACCGAAGGAGGGATTTATATGAATCAGTCGCAGGGCGGCAATCCATTTGGCAGGCTTGTAGAGTTTGCAAGACCGCATAAGACTGGCTACATCGTTTCTGTTGTTCTTGCTGTGTTGGGAGTTGCCTTTGGCATTGTTCCCTATTTTGCAACAGCCAGAATGACGATTGAGTTGCTCTCCGGGAATCGGGATTTATCATTTTATATGATGTGGTGTTTGATTTCCGGCGGTGGCTTTGTCCTAAAAGCGATATTGATGGGGATTTCCACAAGGGCATCCCATGAAGCAACCTTTGCAGTGCTGTCCGAGGCAAGGAGGAAAATTGCCTCAAAACTTACCAGAGTGCCGATGGGCTATATTCTCAACACTCCGTCCGGGCAGCTAAAAAATGGCATGGTGGAACGAATTGAACAGTTAGAGGTTCCCCTTGCTCATGTAATTCCGGAAATGACCTCAAATCTTCTCGTACCAATCGCAATCATCATTTATCTGTTCATTCTGGACTGGAGAATGGCGTTAGTATCGCTGATTACCATTCCTGTTGGAATGATGTGCTACATGGGAATGATGAAAGAATATCCCAAGAAGTATGGGGAAGTTGTAAAAGCCGGAAATCACATGAGCGCAACAACGGTAGAATACATCGGCGGTATTGAAGTCATTAAGGCGTTTAATCAGGCGGATAATTCCTATCAGAAATTTACAGATGCCGTCCATGCAAACGCCGACCTGATTTTAGACTGGATGAAAGACACACAAAAATATTCGGCAATTATGATGAGTGTATGGCCTGCGGCGTTGATTAGTGTACTTCCAGTTGGATGCCTGTTTTACATGAATGGTTCCCTGTCATCCGCTACCTTTATTACGGTTATTGTCCTGTCATTGGGAATTGCAGGCCCGCTTGTAGCCGCAATGTTCTTTACTGATGATATTGCAAAAATAGGCACCGTAATGGGCGAGATTGACGGGATATTAAACCAGCCGGAGCTTGTCCGGTCAGAGGGAAAATACGATTTGCCAAACCTTGATATTTCTCTGGAAAATGTCTATTTTGCATACGACGAAAAAGAGGTCTTGAAAGGAATTAATCTGACAATTCCCCAAGGAAAGATTACAGCTTTTGTAGGTCCGTCCGGCAGCGGAAAATCAACGATTGCAAAATTGATCGCGTCCTTTTGGGATGTGACCGGGGGATTGATTACGATTGGTGGTAAAAGCGTAAAAGAAATTTCTACCGACCAACTGAACGATTTAATTTCCTATGTATCGCAGGATAATTATCTGTTTAACGACACGGTGCGTAACAATATCCGTATGGGCAAACCGGAGGCAAGCGATTCCGAAGTGGAGCAGATTGCAAAGGCTTCCGGCTGCCACGAGTTTATTATGAATCTTGAACATGGATATGAAACCGTGGTTGGCGGTGCCGGAGGGCACTTGTCCGGTGGAGAACGCCAGAGAATTGCGATTGCCAGAGCTATGCTAAAAAACGCCCCGATTGTGATTCTTGATGAAGCAACTTCCTATACTGACCCAGAAAATGAAGCGGTAATACAGGAGGCCATCAGCCGATTGACAAAGGGAAAAACATTGATTGTAATTGCTCACCGCCTGTCCACAATAACGGATGCCGACCAGATTGTTGTTGTAAAGGATGGAACAATCCAAGCGAAGGGAACGCATGAGGAATTATTAAAAGAGTGCAGTCTTTATCATACGATGTGGACAGCCCATATGGGTGCAAAGGAGGTGAAAACAGTATGATACATTCTTTTAGAAAATTTTTTGAATTTGCGGGCCGCCAGAGCCGAAACTGGTATTTAGGACTCTTTTATGAAATCATACGGTGCATTTTAGAGGCTCTGCAATTTGCTGCCCTTCTGGTAGTGCTGGACGGATTAGTCCATGATAATATCACCGCACAGACTGCGCTTCTAGCCTTCGGTATTATGCTGGTCAGTGTGATCGGCACCGCTATTTTCTGGTATCTGGCGCATGGAAAAGAAGGCGAAGGCAGCTACCGAATGTGTGAGGATAAGAGGATTCAAATTGGCAACCGTATGAAATATATGCCGATGGGTTATTTTAATAGCCATAGTCTGGGCAACCTCACATCCGTTTCAACAGCGACTATGAGCGACCTTGAAAGCATGTCCTTTGCTGTTATCGTACGGACTTTGGTTGGTGTAATCCACGCAAGTATCTTTTCTGTTGCCATGAGCTATTTTAGCTGGAAGATCAGTTTGATTTTTTTAACTGGCGTAATTTTGTTCATGGTAATTAACACAATGCTCCTGCGCTGCTCCAAAAGATTATCTCCCATACGGTTAGATGCACAAACAGAATTTATGGACGCTGTACTAGAATACATACAGGGAATGAGCGTTGTGCGAGCGTTCCACATGGCAAAGCAATCAAATACTACACTGGAAAAGTCTATTGACGAAACACAGAGGAAAAACCAGCTTATTGAAAGACAGCGGATTCCCTATATAGCTGCCGAGCAGGTTGTCCTTCGGATTGCCAGTGCCACCGCTGCTTTCTGTTCTATCGCGCTTTTTATAAATGGTGCGTTGGAATTAACATATTGTCTGATCATTTTGGTATCGGCGTTCATGGTATATAGCCAGTTGGAAAGCGCGGGAGAAATGTTCTTTATGCTTTCCATGATCGACGCTTCTATTGATCGTGTGGAGGAAATCAACCAGAGTCCTCAGATTGACATTGACGGCAAAGAGCAGATCCCAGACCGGCTGGATATTGAAATGCAGAATATAAGTTTTTCCTATGGGGATAAAAAAGTGATCGACCATGTATCGCTTACAATCCCACAAGGAACCACAACGGCGATTGTCGGTCCGTCGGGTTCTGGAAAAACAACACTGGTAAATCTAATCGCACGCTTTTGGGATGTTGACAGTGGAAGTGTTCGTATCGGCGGCATTGATGTCAAAGATTACAAGCTGGACAGCTTAATGAAAAATATCAGCATGGTATTCCAGAATGTGTATCTGTTCCCAGATACGATTGAGAACAATATCAAATTCGGTTCCCCTAACGCCACCCATGAAGAGATAGTGAAGGCAGCAAAGGCGGCAAGGTGCCATGACTTCATTTCAGCATTGCCGAAGGGCTACCAGACGGTAATCGGAGAAAGCGGTGCGACTATTTCCGGCGGCGAAAAGCAGAGGATTTCTATTGCAAGAGCGATTATGAAAGATGCGCCCATCATTATTCTTGACGAGGCCACAGCAAATGTCGATCCTGAAAATGAAGCAGAGCTTCAGAAGGCGATTGAAGCACTGACTCAGGGAAAAACAATTATTATGATCGCCCATCGCTTGAAAACCGTAAAAAATGCGGATCAAATCATCGTTATCGACCGGGGTAAAATCTCTCAGCAAGGTACGCATGATGAGCTTATCAAACAAGCAGGTATTTACGCGGATTTTGTTGGCATGAGAGAAAAAGCTATCGGTTGGAAAATCAAGGCAGACAGCCTTGCATAAAAGAAAGGAGTTCATACAATGGACAAGAAAAAATTGAATGCAAAAGACTTTATCAACATCGGTATCTTTACTGTCATCTACTTTGTTATGTTTTTCATTACGGGTATGATGGGTTATATTCCTATCTTTGCAGTGATTATACCACTGGTTCTAGGAATACTGGGCGGTATCCCGTTCATGCTGTTTCTGACAAAGACCGGGAAATTCGGTGCGGCAACTATTATGGGTACGCTGGTCAGCGTCCTCTGCTTTCTGATGGGACAAAGCTGGATTTCTATTCCGTTTGGAATCGTATTCGGTTTCCTTGCTGATTTAATTTTCAAGGCTGGCGAATATAAAAGCTGGAAACATACTGTACTGGGATATTGCGTGTTTACTGAATGGGTAATCGGTTCCATGCTGCCTATGTGGATTATGAGAGATACTTTCTTTGAGGCGTACAGAAGCAGAGGCGGTACAGACGAATACATCAATGCCATTATGGGCCTTACTGCTAACTGGATGCTTCCGGTAGTCATTGTTTTAGGCATTGTTGGCGGAGTGATCGGCGCATATTTAGGAAAGGCAATTTTGAAGAAGCATTTTGTAAAGGCGGGCATTGTTTAATGAAACCAGAATTATTACTGTCAGTTGATTCGGAGCGACGTTTCTGGCTTGATCCAAGAACAAAGCTATATATGCTTGTAATATTCAGTATTGTAATGATTGACGGAAAAACGGACGGTATTAGTTTCTGGTTAAAGCCGATTCTGGCATTGGTACCCTTTTTCCTCCTGCTTTCGGGCAGTAGGAAAAAGGTTGCCATCATCTATCTGATTGTTTTTGTTGTTTCATGGGCGGTGAACATATTTCTTGTTCCGTATATGGGACTAATAGGAACAATTATAATATCGCTGCTGGCTCAATTTGGAACACGATGGTTTCCAAGCGCCATGATGGGCTATTATCTTCTCTCGACTACAAAGGTTAGTGAATTTGTCCTTGCTATGCAGCGTATGCATATACCAGAAGCATTCATTATCCCGTTTTCTGTTATGTTCCGGTTCTTCCCTACAATTTCCGAAGAAGCGGGATCTATTGGAAACGCTATGCGTATGAGAGGAATCACGGGGAAAAATTTTTTCAAGAATCCACAAGCAGTATTAGAATATCGAATTGTCCCTCTTATGATGTCTGTAGTAACAATAGGGAATGACCTGTCTGCGGCAGCTTTGACAAGAGGATTAGGAAACGGAAAAAAGCGTACAAGCATTTGTAAGATCGGTTTCCATTGGAAAGATTTTGCGCTTATGATTATTGTTACTGCTGCCCTGTTGGTGTTCCTGCTTTTTTAGGAGGGCTGAAATGATAGAGTTTAAGGATGTAGCCTTTCAATATGAGCAAGGCAGTTCAAAAGGAAAAATCGAAAATATAAATTTGACTATCCATGACGGAGAGGTTGTTTTGATCTGCGGAGAATCCGGCTGCGGAAAGACTACACTCACACGTTTAATAAATGGGCTTATCCCGCATTATTACGAAGGAACGCTTACCGGGCAGACGATTGTAGAAGGGATAGATGTAAAAAATGTATCCCTTTATGCTTTGTCTGGTGTGGTTGGTTCTGTTTTTCAAAATCCAAGGACACAATTTTTTACAGTGGATACTACCAGTGAAATTGCATTTGGATGTGAGAATTTGGCAATCGACGCAGACGAAATCAATTTGCGGATAGAAAAAACGGTAGGCGCGTTAAAAATCGAAGATTTACTGAATAGGAGCTTATTTGCACTGTCCGGTGGCGAAAAACAGAAAATTGCCTGTGCGTCCGTTTCCGCAATGGAACCGGATATATTTGTACTGGACGAGCCATCTTCCAATTTGGATATTAAATCAATCAGAGAATTAAAAGATGTATTGCGGAAATGGAAAGCACAGGGGAAAACGATTGTGATTGCGGAACATCGCCTGTATTACCTGATGGATATTGCAGATCGCGTTCTATATATGCAGGGCGGGCAAATAAAAGAAAACCTTTCCATCTCCGACTTCAAAAAGAAATCTACAGGCGAATTGCACGCGCTGGGTCTTAGAACTTTACAGTCTGAAGATTTTAGTAAAATGCAGAGCACAGTGTGTGCGACAAAGCAGCTATATATCAGGGACTTTGAAGTTTCTTATAAAAATGCTTCCGGAGGTAAGAAGAAAAAGCGGAAGGTGCTGGATATATCAGATTTGATGATTCCGCAAGGTTCGGTGGTTGGAGTAGTCGGCAACAATGGAGCCGGGAAAACGACTTTTGCTAACAATTTATGCGGATTGCTCAAAACCGCAAAAGGCTGTATGAGCATGGATGGAAAAACTTATATGGCAAATCAGAGAATTAAGACCTGCTATATGGTTATGCAGGACGTAAACCACCAACTTTTTACGGAAAGTGTAATGGATGAAATCTTGCTTAGTCTGGATAATTCAGATGAAGAAAAAGCGGCGCATGAGGCAGAAAGTATTATGGAAAGTCTGCACATTTCAGAATTTAGAGACGCCCATCCTATGTCGTTGTCCGGCGGACAGAAACAGAGGGTAGCGATTGCCAGCGCGATTGCGTCTGATAAACAGGTTATTGTTTTTGACGAGCCTACAAGCGGATTGGATTATCGGCACATGAAAAAAGTGGCAGAGAATTTGCGGGAATTGAGTTCGTTGGGGAAAACCTTGTTTATTGTTACTCATGATCCGGAGCTGATTGCGGAGTGCTGCAATTACTTTGTCTTTATAGAAAACGGAAAAGTGCTATGGAGTGATGGATGGAACAGAATAAGCCGGGAACGGTTGCAAAAGTTCTTTGCCTTTGAGGATGACTAAAGATGAAGATTCATGCATCTGGGGAGGACTATCTGGAAGCTGTATTGGTACTTCAAAAGAAGCTCGGTATGGTGCGTTCGGTGGATGTTGCCCGGTACATGGAGGTTTCAAAACCCAGCGTATGTTATGCAGTAGGAACTTTGCGAGAGGGCGGTTTTTTGACAATGGATGAAAAGCATTATCTGCACCTGACAGAACTTGGCCGGGATATGGCTGAAAAAATTTACGAACGCCATTGTTTTTTTACTCATCAACTTATATCCGTTGGAGTTAATCCACAAATTGCAGAAGTTGATGCTTGTCGCATGGAACATGCAGTCAGTGATGAAAGTTTTCAAAAACTGAAAGAGCATGCGATGAGAGGGATTGCTGCACAAAAAATTGACAATACATTTGATAATTTTCCTGTGAAGAAATAGAAAATGTTGCTTTGCTAAAATAGATTAAATATGAAAGACACAAAATACAAGATATTAGCATATTTTGACAATCAATCATATCGAAAACTATTCAATGAGGTAAACT
>OGPN01002394.1_pt1 | contig 10960 bp, 6 predicted proteins | sample 1552941 | NCBI WGS metagenome assembly OGPN01 (sample SAMEA2580220, study PRJEB22360) | human gut metagenome | biome: human gut; feature: human-associated habitat; material: faeces | place: Denmark | collected 2008/2010
TCCGGCAGGCGGAACAGTTCGATGAACGACTCCTGCGTGCGTGCCGGAAGCGGGGTCCACTCCTTGACGAAGGCCTTGTCCGTCTTGTCCCCGTATTTGCCGGCCAGTTCGAGCGCATAGCATACGGCGTTGTACCACAAGGCGTTCACTTCGACCTGATAGCCGTTGCGCGGGGTCACGGGGCGTCCGTCGATCGTCGAATTCATCCACGTCAGGGGCACCTCTTCCGATGAAGCCCATATCAGCCCGTTGTCGTGCAGCGCCACGCGGCCGCCTATTCCCTGCCGGTAGCTCTCCAGTATGTCTTTCATGGCCGGGCCGTAGCTCGCCCATATCTCCTTGGCCCCCACCTCGCGTTCGAGCTGCTGGAGGGTCCAGAAAAACCAGAGGGGAGCGTCCGCCGCGACTTCGGCCGAGGCGCTGCCGGTGAACATGCCGTCGCGCATCTCCCGCACCAGCGTATCCAGCGCGTCGATGCAGTCCTCCTTGTGTCCCTGTTCGAGCGTGATGCCCGGCAGCGAGATGAAGGTCTGGCGGCCCGAAACCCCGTGCCACGGATATCCCGACACCACTTCGGTCCGGTCGCCCGGACGGCGGATCAGGAACTGCCGCGCCGAGTGTTCGAGGCAGCTGATGAAGTCGATCTTATGCGTACGCCGCGCGATGGATGCGGCGAAAACCTCTTCGATGGTCTTGGTCGAGCCCATTTCGTCGAGCGACGCCGAGAAGATGATGCTCTCGCCCTTCTTGAGCTCCGCTTCGAAATAGCCCGTCGTGAGCAGGTCTTCGTACCCTTCGTATCCGCGGGCCAGCTCCTGCTGGTATTCGAATCCGTAATACCAGTCGGGCGCGGGCACGAACTCCGTGCCGGGTTTGCTCGTCTGGAGATAGAGCCACGGGAACGAGTTGTAGAGACGGCACTTCACGCCGTTCACGGCGGGGTAGGAGTGTCCGTCGGCCTCCATGTTGGCGTGCGTCAGCGCATGCTTGTCGCGGAAGGCGAGGAACGGCCTCAGCCGCAGCCGGGTCTCGGAGGGGGCGTCCACGAGCGTGTAGCGGATCATCAGCTGCGTCCGCTTGTGGATCCAGAGCATCTCCTTTTTGAGGATTACGCCGCCCACGCGGTAGGTGATCGTCGGCGTCGGCGTATACTCGAAATCGGTGATATACTTGTGCCCGCGCGGCTCGTATACCCCCTTGAAACGGTGCAGCGCCAGATTGAACGTCTGGTCGTGCTGCACCACGGTCTCGTCGAGCGACGAGAGCAGGACGTAGGTCCGGCCGCTGTCATCGATGGGAGCCACCATCAGTCCGTGATAGCGGCGGGTGTTGCAGCAGACGATCGTCGTACTCATGTAGCCGCCGATACGGTCCGTCGAGAGCATTTCGCGCTGGAGGGAGTACTCCAGATTGCCCAATTCGCTTTTGTCGAAAGTAAGTGCTGACATATCTTTCTTAAAAATGCAGTTCGTCCTATAAAGATATTAAAATTTTCAGATAAATAATACCCGATAACAGTAAATTAATACCTTTTTTAACATTATTCACGCCAAATTTGCTAAGCCCACTTTACCAATGCAAAATCCATGCGGTGCGGCAGGTGGGGATTGTAGGGATAGAGACGCAGCGCCACGTCGAACGTGCCGGCCTCGCCGGGAACGTAATCCAGTGCATAGGTCACGCGGCTGCCGTCGGTTTTGGTGTGTTTCAGCCCGATGGTGCGGGTTACGTTCACCTTGCCGCCGCCGACGATCTGCTGGGCGATGACCATCTCGACGCCGATATCCTCAGGCCGGAGGTTGGCGATGTCCACCGTCACTTCGAAGTGGTACTTCTCGCCGACGAAGATCGCCTCGTCGTCGATCCTCACGCGCTGGACGTCGATCACGCGGACCTTGTCCCATGCGGCCGAAACCTTGCGCTTCCACGCCGCGATCTCGCGGGCCAGCTTGTAGCCGCCTTCGACGATCTCGCGCTTGCGGGCCGCGAGCTTGTTGTAGAACCGCTCCTCGTAATCCCCCAGCATGCGGTTGGTCGTGAAGTTCGACGCGATGTCGGCGACGCACTTTTTGACCGAATCCACCCACTGGTGAGGAATGCCGTCGCTGCCGCGGTCGTAGTATTTCGGCACGATCTGCTCTTCGATGGTGTTGTAAATCATCTCGGCGTCGAGTTCGTCCTGATAGCCCTGATCGGCGAACGTGCGTTCCATGGGCAGCATCCATCCCGCGCCCTCCTTGTAGCCTTCGACCCACCATCCGTCGAGTACCGAGAACTGGAGCACGCCGTTCATGACGCACTTCTCGCCCGACGTACCCGACGCTTCGAGCGGACGGGTCGGGGTGTTGAGCCACACGTCCACGCCCTGCACCATGCGGCGGGCCAGCTCCATGTCGTAATTCTGCAGGAAGAGGATCTTGCCTACGAACTGCGGCATGGCGGCCACCTCGACGATGCGTTTGATGAGGTCCTGACCCGGCTTGTCGTTGGGGTGCGCCTTGCCCGCGAAGATGAACTGCACGGGACGCTCCTTGTTGTTGACGATCGCCGACAGCCGGTCGAGGTTGGTGAACAGCAGGTAGGCGCGCTTGTAGGTGGCGAAGCGGCGGGCGAAACCGATGGTCAGCACGTCGGGCTTGATGCCCTCGATGATCTGAATCATCTGGCGCGGCGAGTCGAGACGCACCTGATTGGGGTCGCTGTAGCGGCGGCGGATATGCTTTACGAGCTTGTTCTTGAGATACATGCGTTCGTTCCACAGCTCCTCGTCGGGAATTTGGTGGACCTTCTGCCATGCCGGAATGTCGTAGGTGTGCCCCTCGAATCCGTCGGCGAAATAGCGGGCGTACAGGCGGCGCATGCTGGTCGCGATCCACGTCGGGAAGTGCACGCCGTTGGTGACGTACCCGATGTGAAGCTCGTTTTTGAAGTAGCCCGGCCACATGCTGCCCAGAATATCCTTCGACACCTCGCCGTGGAGCCACGACACGCCGTTCACCTCCTGCGAGAGGTTGCAGGCCAGCACCGACATCGAGAACTTCTCGTTGGGGTCGTTGGGGTTGGTCTTGCCGAGGTTGATATACTGTTCCCACGTGATTCCCAGCACGTCGGGATAGTGCGACATGTACTGGCGGATCATCGATTCGGGGAATGCGTCGTGGCCTGCGGGAACCGGCGTATGGGTCGTGAAGAGCGACGACGAGCGGATCACCTCCAGCGCCTCCGAGAAGGAGAGCTTCTTGTGGGTCACCAGATCGCGGATGCGCTCGATGCCGATGAATGCGGCGTGTCCCTCGTTGCAGTGGAATACGTCGTGTTTGATGCCCAGCTTGCGCAGCGCGCGGATACCGCCGATGCCGAGCAGCATCTCCTGCTTGAGCCGGTTTTCCCAGTCGCCGTCGCACTATTCCCCCGGCTTGGCCCGGTCCTCCCAGTCGCCGCCGTAGAGGTGGTGCGTAATCTGCCGGTCCTCTTCGAGGTTGGCCTCGAAGTCCGCGTCGAGCAGGTAGAGGTCCGTGCGTCCCACCTGACATTTCCAGACGCGCGCCCAGAGCGTACGTCCGGGGAAGGCGATGGTGACCGTCATCCAGTTGCCGGCTTCGTCGCGCACGGGCGAGATCGGCAGCTTGTAGAAGTTCTGCGCTTCGTAGGTCGCCTCCTGCGCGCCCTGCGACGAGAGCCGCTGCGTGAAGTAGCCGTAACGGTACAGCAGGCCCACGGCCGCCATCGGAACGTTCTTGTCCGACGCCTCCTTGAGGTAGTCGCCGGCCAGAATGCCCAGACCGCCGGAGTAAATCTTGAGCGACGAATGCAGGCCGTACTCCATCGAGAAGTAGGAGATCGAGGTCGCCTTCGGATCGGGTTTCTCGTTCATGTAGTCGCGGAACTGCGCATATACGGCGTCGAGCTGGCTGAGGAAATTCGTATCCTGTTCAAGCTCCTTCATGCGCTCCACGCTCATTTTGTCGAGGAATGCGATCGGATTGCGTTCGCACTCGGCCCACAACGCATGGTCGATGCTTTCGAACAGGTCGCGCGTGCCGGGATTCCAGCACCACCAGAGGTTGCGCGACAGCTCTTCGAGGGCGTGCAGCCGTTTGGGCAGGGTCTTGTCCACCATCATGCGGTTCCAGTTGGGCTTCTCGGCGAAAAGCTGCTGGCGCACGAAGTTGATCTGCTCGTTGCGGTTTCCGCCCTCGTCCAGCACGGCGCGGTTGGTGCGGATGACCGAACTTTCGACAGCCTCGGAGTAAGCCTGCTCGTAGGCGGCGAAGAGGTGTTCCCAAAGCGCCGTTTCGGAGATTTCGTAGGCCGACACGCGCATCTCGTTCACGTGCTTGTCGTCCAGCAGGCTGAAGTGCAGCAGCGACTCGGCGATCTTCTCTTCGACCTCCTGATCGTTGTAGTCGTCGCGCAGAACGATCTCCACGCCCGCATGCTCGCGCTGTTTGGCCGCCCAGAGACCGAATCCGGCCAGCGTCGTGGTGATCGTCGGCACGGAGAAGGCCACCGATTCGAGCGGCGTGTATCCCCACGGTTCGTAGTAGGAGGGGAATACGGTCATGTCCATGCCGACCAGCAGTTCGTAGTAATCCTTGCCGAAGATGCCGTCGGCCTTGTTGAGGTAGGTCGGGACGAAGATCACCTTCACCTTCGAATCGGGCGTGGTCAGAATACTGCTGTTGAGGGCGTTAACGATCGGGTCGCTGCTCTGGTATTCGAGGTAGTGGGTCGTGTATTTGTACTGCCCGCCGTCGATGGGTTTCGACGGGTCGGCCAGATGCGCCTGCAGGTCCGCGCGCGGACCGCGGTTGGCGGCGGGCACGGTGATGTAGGCCAGCACCTGACGTTTGAGCCGGGGCGATGCGGCCAGTTTCTTGAGCGATTCGATGAATACGTCGATGCCCTTGTTGCGGAATTCGTAGCGTCCGCTGGTGCCGACGATCAGCGGCTCCTCGGCGAACTTTTCGCCCAGACACGCTTCGGCCACCGAGATCATCGTTTTGCGGGCTTCGGCGCGCTTCGCGTCGTACTCCTCGCCGGTCCAGACGAAGTCGTTTTCGAAGCCGTTGGGCGTGATGCAGTCAGGCTCGCGGCCCAGCAGGAATTTGCACTCGTTGGCCGTGATGTCGCTGACCGTGACGAATGCGTCGTGGTAGGCAGCGGCGGCCTTCTCGATCGAGTGTTTGGCCACGACGTTGAACTGGCGTGCCAGCTCGTCGGCATTGAACTTGGTCAGGTCGGTGTAGAGCGGCAGGTGGTTGCCCGCGATGCAGCGGCCCATGACCGTGGCGTGCGTGGTGAAGAGCGTCGCCACATAGGGTGCGTGGCGGCGCAGGTAGAGACCGCCCGCCGCGGTCATCCATTCGTGGAAATGGGCGGCGATCTTGTCGGTCGCGGTGCAGAAGTTCTCGACATAGGAGGCGATCACCGCGCCTGCGGCGTAGCCGAAGAGTACGGGTTCGATGTAGTCCCACTGACCCGAAATCGAATCGACGTGGTAGGCCTCCCAGAGTTTCTTGAGTATTTCGTCCTTGCGGGGAATCAGCGAGGTGAAGTCCACCAGTATCGCCGTCGGTTCGCCCTTGATTTTCCAGTGTCCCACGCGGATGCGGATGCCTTCGGCGTAAAGCCCCTGACGCCATGTCTTCAGCAGGTTGGGATCCTCCTCGAATTCGGGGTTTACGCCTTCGTGCTGCAGGTCGGGTCCGATGAGGATATAGCGCTCGTTGAATTTCCGGATGGCCGTTTGCGCTTTGGTCGAGACTACCGTATGGATGCCGCCGATTTTGTTGCAGACCTCCCAACTTACCTCGAACAGGTAATCGGGGGTTAGTTTTGCATTGCTCATATTTGTGATGCTTGTTTGTAATTTACTTGTCGAATCGGTTGAAAACCGGTGCAAAGGTAATACTTATATTTATATTAACAATCTCGAAAGGGTAATTAGTAAAAAAATTTAAGAATAACTTAACATTTCAGTTTCACTTGGTTGCGCGCGTCGTTATGTTTCGAAAAGGGCCTCGATCACGGCGTCCGAGATCAGAAACCGCTCCGGGGGAACCGCCAGCCGTCCGCCTGCGTCGCGGAGCGCGCCGCTTTGCAGATAGGGGGCCGCCTCTTCGCGCATCCGCTCCAGCCGTTTCGTGCCGAAACGGGCCGCGACCTCCCGCGTGTCGATTCCTTCGGCGGTTCGGAGCGCCGTCATGACGTACTCGTTGAAACGGTCCCTGTTCGTGAGGAGTTCGCGTTCCGCCGGATCGCCCGCGATGTACCGCTCCACCGAACCTACGTTCCAGTGCCGCTCCTCGCCGTCGAACGAGTGCGCCGCCGGACCGATGCCGAGGTACTTCGCGCCGTGCCAGTACGCCGCGTTGTGGCGGGCGCGGAAGCCCGGAAGGGCGAAATTCGAGACTTCGTAGTGTTCGAATCCCGCTCCGGTCAGCGTGTCGTGGACCGTGAGGAACTCCGTTTCGCTGATCTGCTCGTCCACGGCCCGGAATTCGCCCCGCGCGGCGCGCCGTCCGAAAGCCGTATCGGGTTCGACGGTCAAATGGTATGCCGAAATATGCTGTACGCCGAGCGAAAGGGCCGCATCGAGCGAGCGGCGCAGCGTATCGCCGCCGAAACCCGGCATGCCGAAGATCAGATCGACGGTGATGTTGCCGAATCCGGCGCGCTGCGCAGCGCGGACCGCTTCGGCCGCCTGCGCGGCCGTGTGGCGGCGGTTCATCAGTTTCAGACAGTCGTCGTCGAACGACTGTACGCCGATCGAAAGGCGGTCGATGCCCGCTTCGAGCAGCCCGTCGAGGTACTCGGCCGTCAGGTCGTCGGGATTGGCTTCGAGCGTCGTCTCTTCGGCGCCGGAGCAGTCGAAGAGTTGTGCGGCGTGGTCCAGCAGTCCCCTGATCGCTTCGGGTGTGCAGAGCGACGGCGTTCCGCCGCCGAAATAGCGGGTCGTCACCGTTTCGCCGCCCGGATAGCCGCGCCGTTCGTCCAGTTCGCGGTGCATGGCCGCCAGCAGGTCGTCCATGCGCCGCAGGTCGGCGCTTTTGTAAAAGTCGCAGTAGGCGCAGACGCGCTTGCAGAAGGGTATGTGGAAATAGAGTCCGGCCATGGTTACCAAAGTTAAGAAAAAAACGGAAACGGCGGCACATTATTTTCCGATTTTTCCGAAACAGGCCGGAAGCCGGTGTGCTGTGCGTTTTTCTCGGCGGCTGCCGGAAGGACCCGGCGCCGCTGCAAAATCGCGGCAGCATGTTTGCGATATCTCCGCTGTCCTGAGCTGCGCACGGCTTCGGACGGAGTAGATACGAAGTTATAAATGAATCATATACGGGCGTCGGAAAAAATAATGTTCTTTTTTTGTGTTTTTCACTGTTAATTTTTTCACAAGTGTAAAAGTTTTTCTACCTTTGTGCGGTTAAAGTCCGCACGCGCGGATTTCGACGGTTAGGTTAAATCTTGGATTTGATGTTTTATTAAAAATAACGATTGCTATGAACAAAATGGATTTGAAAAAGTACGGGATCACGGGTGTGACCGAGATCGTGTACAATCCGTCGTACGACGAACTCTTCCGCGAGGAGACCAAGAAGGGCCTCCGCGGCTTCGAAAAGGGTCAGGAGACCGAAATGGGCGCCGTGAACGTGATGACCGGCGTTTACACCGGCCGTTCGCCCAAAGACAAGTTCTTCGTAATGGACGAGACCACGAAAGATACGATCTGGTGGACTTCCGACGAGTATAAGAACGACAACAAGCCCGTGACCAAGGCGGCTTGGAAAGAGCTGAAGAAGATCGCTTCGCAGGAGCTGTCGGGCAAGAAGCTCTACGTCGTCGACACTTTCTGCGGCGCCAACGAGAACTCGCGTCTGAAGATCCGCTTCATCATGGAGGTGGCTTGGCAGGCGCACTTCGTTAAGAACATGTTCATCCGTCCGACCGACGCCGAACTGGAGAATTACGGCGAGCCCGATTTCGTCGTGCTCAACGCATCGAAGGCCAAGGTCAAGAACTACAAGAAACTCGGTCTGAACTCGGAGACGGCCGTCGTCTTCAACCTCACCGAGAAGATGCAGGTCATCATCAACACGTGGTACGGCGGCGAGATGAAGAAGGGCATGTTCTCCTACATGAACTACCTGCTTCCGCTCAAGGGCATGGCTTCGATGCACTGCTCGGCCAACACCAACGCCAAAGGCGAGACGGCTATCTTCTTCGGTCTGTCGGGAACGGGCAAGACCACGCTTTCGACCGACCCGAAGCGCGAGCTGATCGGCGACGACGAGCACGGCTGGGACGACGACGGCGTATTCAACTTCGAGGGCGGCTGCTACGCCAAGGTTATCAACCTCTCGCAGGAGAACGAGCCTGACATCTGGAACGCCATCCGCCGCAATGCGCTGCTGGAGAACGTGACGGTAGACAAGAAGGGCAAGATCGACTTCTCCGACAAGTCGGTTACGGAGAATACCCGCGTATCGTACCCGATCTTCCACATCGAAAACATCGTGAAGCCCGTATCGAAGGCTCCGGCCGCCAAGAAGGTGATCTTCCTCTCGGCCGACGCATTCGGCGTGCTGCCCCCGGTTTCGATCCTGAACGCCGAGCAGACCAAGTACTACTTCCTCTCCGGCTTCACCGCCAAGCTGGCAGGTACCGAGCGCGGCATCACCGAGCCGACTCCGACCTTCTCGGCCTGCTTCGGCGCAGCGTTCCTTTCGCTGCACCCCACCAAGTACGGTGAGGAGCTGGTGAAGAAGATGCAGAAGTCGGGCGCCAAGGCTTACCTCGTGAACACGGGTTGGAACGGCACCGGCAAACGTATTTCGATCAAGGATACGCGCGGCATCATCGACGCCATCCTCGACGGTTCGATCGACAAGGCCGAGACCAAGACGCTGCCCATCTTCGACTTCAAGATCCCGACGGCTCTGCCCGGCGTGGATCCCAAGATCCTCGATCCGCGCGACACCTACAAGAACGCCAAGGATTGGGACGTGAAGGCTGAGGACCTCGCAAACCGCTTCGTGAAGAACTTCGTGAAGTTCACGGGCAACGAGGAAGGCAAGAAGCTTGTAGCTGCCGGCCCGAAGGTTAAGTAATTCCCGATGACTGCGGCGCAGGCCGCGCATCGTCAGAACGCGGAAGCGGGGTATTTTCACCCCGCTTCCGTTTTTTTGCGCATGTAGTGCGCCGTCCGGATCATGCCGTGCGGCGGAACGGACAGAGTCGGCAAAACCGGCAGCCCCGCAGATTCCGCAGCCCCTCTCCGCAGAATCCGTGGAACTTGCGGAGTCGGCGGAATTAGCGGAAGAACGGGCAGAACCCGCGGAGTCGGGTGTTTCGAAACCGGCGTTTTCTTTCGGAGTGTCGCCGTGTTTTGCCGGCCCGTAACCTGTCCGGACACATCCGGCAAGACGAAACGCCCTGCTCCTCAAAGAGCAGGGCGTTTGTGTTTGGCCGCCGTTTGCGGCCGTTTTCCGCAATCCGTGTTATCTGCAGCAGGAACCGTCGGTGCGCAGTCGCTTGGGCATGAAGATCCGGTAGCCGATCGAGACGCCGAGCTTGTTGGGATACCACTCCGACGAGCCGTTGAACGGATCGGGGTTCTCCGGCTGCACCGGGCGGTGGGGATACATGTCTACCTTGCCGTCGAAACTGTATCCGTTGTAGTGGCTGTCCATCCATGCCCATCCGAAGAAGGCGTCGAGCAGCCACCGCTCCCCGAACTGGTGTTCGTAACCCACGCACAGGCCGATCATCATGCCGTAGCCTTTGCAGTAGCGGTCTTCGAATTTCAGCTTCCAGCCTTCGATATAGGGTTTCGACATGTCGAAAGCCATCATGCCGATATTGGCGCCCAGATACCAGCCCCGGTTGTGCTCCTTGAAGTAGCGGCGGTATTCGCCCATGAAGATGGCGAAGGTCATATGCTTCCGGTTGATCGACTTCCACGGCGAGACCACGATGTCGGTCTGCAGGGTCGATTTGGGGGATATGGCGAATTCCACAGAGGGGTTTACGACGCCGACCAGCGCATAGAGCGCGTTGAGTTTGACGTAGCCCTGCGATGCTGCGTTCTGTATGCCGAACAGCGAAAACAATACGATCAGGACCGAAATCTTGCGGAATGGCTTTTTCATCGGGACGGAATGTTTAGGAGGGGCAAATATATGAAAAAATCCGGCCAATATACGAATCGGGCCGGATTTTCATGCGGATGAAACCGTTTCAGACGGTCATGATCTCCTTCTCCTTTCTCTGGAGCGCTTCGTCGAGCAGCTTGGAGAACTTCTCCAGCAGCTTCTGCGACTGGGTTTCGCCGTCCTTCGATTCGTCTTCGGGCATGCCCTCCTTCTGGGCCTTCTTGAATGCCTCGACGGCGTCGCGGCGGGCGTTGCGCAGGCTGATGCGGGCCGTTTCGGCTTCGCCGCGGATCTGCTTCACCAGCTCCTTGCGGCGCTCTTCGGTCAGCGGCGGGATGTTGATGCGGATGATGCGGCCGTCATTGACCGGGGTCAGGCCCAGGTCGGACTTGAGGATGGCCTTCTCCACCACGGAGATGCCGCCCTTGTCCCAGGGCTGGATGGTGATGGTGCGGTGGTCGGGCACGGCCACGGAAGCCATCTGGGAGATGGGGGTGGGGGTGCCGTAGTAATCGGCCTTGATACCGTCCACCAGGGCGGTGGTGGCGCGACCGGTGCGCAGTTTCTGGAAGTCGCGCTCCAGAGCGGCCATGGCTTTTTCCATGCGGTCTTCGGTATCCAGAAGGATGGTATCGATATCCATAAAATCTCCTTACAGACTGTAGAGTTCGAAAAGATCGTGACTAGCAGTCGTGCACGATGGTGCCCACCTGCTCGCCCAGGATGGCACGGCGGATGTCGCCGCCCAGCATGCGGCAGACGATGATGGGCACGGTGTTGTCGCGCACCAGGGCAAAGGGAGCCCTTCA
>OGPN01002399.1_pt1 | contig 10942 bp, 10 predicted proteins | sample 1552941 | NCBI WGS metagenome assembly OGPN01 (sample SAMEA2580220, study PRJEB22360) | human gut metagenome | biome: human gut; feature: human-associated habitat; material: faeces | place: Denmark | collected 2008/2010
CGACTAAAGTCACAAATATGCTTTATTTATCTTCAGGAGTTCGTCTGCTCCGCAGCCTCACAAATCAGAATTTAAAGTTTTCTTCTTTTTATCACAATACCGATTCCGATTGCAAGTATTACCAGTGGTATTACAAATACTGTCATAATCAATGTTGCTTTCTGATTAAATGCCGGTACGACTGCATTCTCTGTCTTAAGGCTCTTTGCTCTGATAGAAATCTTGCTCTTTTGTTCTGCAAGATAGTTCACACCATTCAATACAAAGTCTGTGTTTGCACCACTTACTGCCTGGTCGATATCCTGCAGTAACATATTGGTACATCCAGTTACAATCATTCTTCCACCAGTAGAATCTGATACAGCTACGGAAATATTAAATGGACCGCTGATATCATTCTTTTCTTTATTCAGTGTGGCACTATCTGTATTGACTTTGGAGTATGCACCATCGCTTGTGGAAAGCAATGAAGTTACTGTATAATCAGATGCAGAAGAATTCTTCTTTGCATTCTTTTCTGTAATATCTTTCAGTCCCTTTGCACTTGGAGCTAAAATATAAATATTGCTGTTGTATTGTGCTGAGGTTGCATCAGAACTTTCGATAGTTGGAAGCAGATAAATTGGATACTGTGTATATTTACTTGCATCTGTTTCTACAACAACTCCTTTTTGTGGCTCTACATTATAAGACTTAAGCAGGCTGTATAAGTTTGTAAGATTCTCTACTTTTGCATCTAAAAATACATACATCTTTCCGCCGTTTTTCATGTATTTTTTAATCATCTTAAGCTCATCTTTTGTAATGTCTTTTTGTGCGCCATTGATGAGTAAGATAGAACAGTCATCCGGTACTCTCTGCTCAGTAAGAAGGTTCAACGTTTTTACAGAATAGTTATCTCCTTCAAAGCTACTTGTCACGCTTGTGTCAAAGCTCTGTTCAGAATGTCCACTTAAGGTATAGATTACCGGTGTGGAGTCAGAGACAACGTAGTTGATTGCTTCTGTCGTAAGGCTCTCTAGCTGAAGAGAATCTGCAGAATAGGAATAGTCACTTCCATAGCTGTATGATACATAGTCATTAGCAGAAACATAACGATATTTCTTACCACATTTTATAATCATACTATCATTGGCTACTTCTTCACTGCTGTCTGTATATTTCTTTGTAAAGTTTGGATACAAATCCGGGTCTTTATAAACAAATTTTACTTTAGTAGAATTTTTCTTATATTCTTTCCAAACCTGTGCGTAGGAAGAATTTACGCTAGATTCCTTATCAATAACGTAAATCGTGACTTCTTTATCTAAACCCTTTAAGATTTTCTTCGTCTGTTTGGAAAGAGAATAGATTTTGTTGGCTGTCACATCGACTGTGTAGTTTTTACTTGTCACAAATATATTCACTGCGATAACCGCTGCAATCAGAACGACAACTGCCACTGCGGAAAAAATACCTTTTTTTAATTTTGTATTCATTTTATTCTTAATCATTGTATGCCCTCCTAATTCCATCTGCGCTTTTCAATTCCCTGCATCGTAAGGAATAAAAATACCGCGATAAATGATACATAATATATGATAGAAGATGCATTTAAAATTCCACTGCAAAAATCGTTAAAACGGTCTAATACAGAAAACCAGTCGATAATCTTAGAAAGACCATTATCAAACAATGCAGGTTTTACTTTACTTAAAATGGCAATGATCGCGATTCCTGCAACACCAACTCCGGCTGTAATTTTTACATTCTTTGTTTCATCATAGAAAAACCATGCGATAAGAATAACAGCAAGTACGCATACAATGTAAGTATATCTTGCTCTTCCCGGTACAACATTTGAAATATTAGGAAGCAACATACAAAAGAGCACTACTGCAAAAGATAATGCCGCTGCGATCATCTGGTTATCAGTAAGAGAGGAGACAAACATTCCGACCGCCATCAGGCAGGCTCCTAATAAGAAATATCCAAGACAGCCTGTAAGAACGGTCTTCCAGTTTACGTTTCCAAACATACTTAACACACCTGCCTCTATGATGCTTACTAACATAGAAATAGCAAGTAATGTTACGGATGCAAGATACTTTCCAAATACAATACTGCCAGAGCGAATTGGGGAAGTATATAAGAGCTGATCTGTTCTCTGCTTCTTTTCTTCTGCAAATAAACGCATCGTAAGAATTGGTACAATCACGATATATAAAATCGTACTGTTAGAAAATACATACTGTGCGTAATCGGTATAACCATAAGACATACAGATTACAGAAAAATACACTCCTGTTGCAGCGATAAAAAGAGCAAAATAAATATAAGCTGCCAGTGAGTGGAAATAGCTTCTCATTTCTTTTAAATAAATGGCTTTCATTCTACTTATCCTCCTCTGCTGTTTCTGCCTGTTCAGTTCCCTTGCTGTCTGCTTTTTTCTTCCTTTTAAAAGAAAATCCATGATGTCCCTGTTTCTCAATCTGTTCGGATGCTTTCTTTGCTTCAGATTCTACCTCTTCTACATCCTGTCCGGTAAGTTTCAGGAATACATCTTCAAGAGACAAGCTTTCACGTTCCATCTTAATAATAGGTAATTTCTCTTCCGCAAACTCAAAGAACAGATTATCGCGGATATCTTCTTTTGTCGCTGTTTTTGCCTGTACATCAACGATTCCATCTTTTTCATCGATAATCTTATAATCTCTGATATATTCTGATACTTTTAATACCTCTTCTACCTGCTCACGGCTTCCCTTTACAGACATATTAATATTATCGGTATCGGAGAAATCTTCTGATAGATGTTCTGGTGTATCCTCTGCAACTAACGTTCCCTTATCTATAATAAGTACATAGTCACATATCGCATTCACTTCTGATAAAATGTGAGAACTTAAAATAATCGTATGCTTCTGGCCTAAACTTTTAATAAGAGCACGAATCTCAATAATCTGATTTGGATCAAGACCTACCGTCGGCTCATCCAGAATTAACAGCGGTGGATTTCCAATTAAAGCCTGTGCCAGTCCAACTCTTTGCTTATATCCTTTCGAAAGATTCTTTATTAATCTTCCCTTCATGTCAGAAATCTTTACTGCCTCTGTTACTTCATTAATAGAAGATTCTTTCTCTGTCTTTTTACGGATTCCTTTTAAATCACAGATAAAGTTCAAATATTCCGCTACGGTCATATCCTCATACAGTGGTGGGATTTCTGGAAGATAACCGATTAACTTCTTTGCCTGTATCGGCTGCTCTAAAATGTCATATCCTCCAATCTTCACTTCACCGGAAGTTGCTGAAATATATCCCGTCATTATATTCATTGTTGTGGATTTACCTGCGCCATTTGGTCCAAGAAGTCCCACGATCTGTCCGTCAGGCACCGAAAAACTGATATCTTTTACCGCATGATGTTTTCCGTAATCCTTGACTAAGTTTTTTACTTCTATCATAAAATAAGCCTCCTGTATAATTTTTATGTACTCCCGGAATCTTTCTGTCTTTAGAAAATTCATTGCAAAAGAAAATACCGGAAAGATTCCGGGAGTACACACTCAATGTATAGTATATTATTCTTAATTTACGATGACTTTGTGAACATATTCTTCTTTTCACATTAAGTTCACATTTTAAACAAATTTTGTGAAATGTCTTTTATTGATATTTTCTTAACTTTTGCTTTTCCATCTTTTCCCCTTTTCATTACTTTTTTGTTCTGCAATTTATACATATCCATCCTTCACTGAACTCAAAAAATGAAATTCTTGCAGCTATATCTATCATTTTTATCCGTTTTTCACTTAAAAATCTTAAGTTAAATGTCTTGTTATGAAATTTTTTTTAAAAAAGTTGTACTTTTACTTATTCTTTTTATTGAATTACTTCACGCAATATAGTATAATAGGTTTCGGCAAAAGAACTCGGTGAGAGATATGATTCTGATACTTTTTTGTCAATCATCGAGGATATAAAATATGTATAATACACAATATCAAGGAGGAACAGACTATGTCTTACGTTGATGACGTACTCGCAAAAGTTATTGCAAAAAACCCAAGTGAACCAGAATTCCATCAGGCAGTTACAGAAGTTTTTGAAACTATCCGCCCATTAATCGAGGCTAATGAAGAAGAATATAAAAAACAGGCTGTTTTAGAGAGAATCACAGAACCAGAAAGAATGATTAAGTTCCGTGTACCATGGGTAGATGATAACGGACAGGTTCAGGTTAACATGGGTATCCGTGTTCAGTTCAACAGTGCAATCGGACCTTACAAGGGAGGATTACGTTTTCATCCATCCGTAAACCAGGGTATTATCAAATTCTTAGGATTTGAGCAGATTTTCAAAAACTCTCTTACAGGACTTCCAATCGGTGGTGGTAAAGGTGGTTCTGACTTCGACCCTAAGGGCAAATCAGACCGTGAAGTTATGGCATTCTGCCAGAGCTTTATGACAGAGCTTTGCAAACACATCGGTGCTGACACTGACGTACCTGCTGGTGATATCGGTGTTGGCGGAAGAGAAATCGGTTACCTCTTCGGACAGTATAAGAGAATCAAAGGTCTTTACGAAGGCGTTCTTACAGGAAAAGGTTTAACATACGGTGGTTCCCTTGCAAGAACAGAAGCTACAGGATATGGTCTTGTATACTTCACAGAAGAAATGTTAAAATGCCATGACGATGACATCGCTGGTAAGACAATTGTTGTTTCCGGTGCTGGTAACGTTGCAATCTACGCTATCGAGAAATGTCATCAGCTTGGTGCAAAAGTTGTTACATGTTCTGATTCTACAGGATGGGTATACGATCCAGAAGGAATCGACTTAGATGCTTTAAAAGAAATCAAAGAAGTAAAACGTGCTCGTTTAACAGAGTACAAGAACTACCGTCCAAACAGCGAATATCATGAAGGACGCGGAGTATGGTCTGTTAAATGTGATGTTGCTCTTCCATGTGCTACTCAGAATGAGCTCTTCCTTGAAGACGCAAAACAGTTAGTTGCTAACGGATGTATCGCAGTTTGTGAAGGTGCTAACATGCCTACTACATTAGATGCTACTAAATACTTACAGGAAAACGGCGTGATGTTTGCTCCTGGTAAAGCTTCTAACGCTGGTGGTGTTGCTACATCTGCTCTTGAAATGTCCCAGAACAGCGAAAGATTAAGCTGGACATTCGAAGAAGTTGACAGCAAACTTAAAAACATCATGGTTAACATTTACCACAACATTGATGACGCTGCAAAACGTTACAACAAAGAAGGCGACTATGTAACAGGCGCTAACATCGCAGGTTTCGAAAAAGTATTAAACGCTATGCTTGCACAGGGCGTTTGCTAATTTTCTTCCTTGACTATTGTTACAGAAATAAATTTTCTCTTGAAATCATTTTTTAAATGATATATAATCAAAGAAACGCAACGGAGTGTTCCATTTAGGAATACTCCGTTTTTTGTTTTCCAAATTTCTCTATTTTCGGATTTAAAAAACATTTTCCTGTGTATTATACAGTGCAGAAGGAGAAATCTCCACTCTATTCCACCTTCTGTAGTCAATGGCTACCCGCTTCGTATAGTAGTCATTCTCCTGCTGGCTTTTCTTTTGCCAACTATAAAGCCAGGCAGGAACAGGATGCGTTTCTTATATTATTTATTATTTCGATTTACTTATTAATTTACTTTTGGAGGTAATATTACTATGGATAAAATAGATAGAAAGATTCTTTCTCTTCTTCAGGAGAATGCCCGTTACCCTTTAAAATACCTTGCACAAAAGGTATTCTTATCTTCTCCTGCCGTTTCTACGAGAATAGAACGTATGGAAAAAGCCGGCATTATCACCGGCTATCACGCAACAATTGACCCTGTTGCATTGGGATATCATATTACAGCATTCATTAATCTTACTTTAGACCCAAAGCAGAAAAATGAATTTTATCCTTATGTCACGGACTGCCCTAATGTTTTGGAATGTAACTGTGTTACTGGTACATATTCTATTATGCTGAAGGTTGCTTTTCCCAGCACAATGGAGTTAGATACCTTTATCGGGCATCTTCAGCAGTTTGGGAATACACAAACACAGATTGTGTTTTCAACGGCGGTTCCTCCAAGAGGGGTGGGGATTGAAACAGATGAAACAGATACAGCGGAGGAAATCAAAAAAGCATAATTATCAGATGCACTCTAAGATATTAGCTAAAAAATGTATTATATGATGGATTTTGATTCCGTTGTAAAAAACACAAATTCACAAAATACATCATAATACATTTTTTTACTGTTTGATAATGATTGATTATCTTTTTTGTCATTGAATAGATTTTATATCATTATTTTTCACTTATGATAAGGATGATTATGGAGTATTCGATATCCCCGGTAGATTTGTTCGTAGAGAACCATTCCGGTCATATTAGAGGACATCGTGAAGTCTGAGAAGACCAGGGGTTCTATAGGACCAGTACCCAGTTCTGCAAATTTATCCGTTGCTTCCTCATTCCATTCTGGTACAAAGAACATAACTCCTTTCATACCTGAACCTTCCCATTTTTTTAGCTGGTCGCTGAGTTTTTCTGAGGTAAGTTCTGCTTTGCCGGGCTGTACGAGTAGTTTTTTCATGCCGGTATCTTTCGTAAGCAGAGAGTTCCACTCTTTTTCTTTTTTTACAAATTTACAGCTTATTTTGCAGTAACGGCTGAGGCGTTTTTCGTATTCTGCGATAGCTTTTTTGCAGAATTTCTGTGATTTTTTGCGTTCTTGTATATATATTTCGTATTTCATGATTTTCCTGTATTTCTATTTTTGTGTAGGTTCTATTATGCATTCATCTCAAATTACACACCTTTCACTTTTTTATCACAGTCAGAAAACGAAAACACCATATACTCCTATCTGTGACCTCGGAGCAAGTGTTGGATGTGAGTGTTTCCACAAACACTCAACACACCGCGACCAACATCACAGATAAGAGTATATGGTGTTTTCGTCCGGTAAAAGCATAAAAAAGCGAACCAGAAGGGACTCGAACCCCCGACACACGGTTCCGGAAACCGTTGCTCTATCCAACTGAGCTACTGGTCCACAGGAAGTTTTCTTAAAAACTTCCGTTGTTTATAATACTATATTTTACATTATATTGCAAGGGAAAGTTTCTTTGTATCTTCGATAATCTTCGGCATTTTCCCGCAGTTTTTCTACTGCTTCTTTGATACATTGTACGGTGTAATCTATTTCTTCCTGCGTGTTTTGATAACCGATTGTAAGGCGCAAAGTGCCGCGTGCGAGCTTCTCAGGAATTCCCATTGCAGTGAGAACGTGAGATGGAGAAGTGTCTCCTGTACTACAGGCAGATGCGGCAGAGGCGCAGATATTTTTTTCGTCTAATAAAAGTAATAGTTCGTTGCCTTCGATGAATTGGAAACTGATGTTACAGTTACCTGGCAGTCTGTTTGTAAGACTTCCATTTAAGCGGCAGTATGGTATTCCTCTCTGCAATCTCTGTATTAAATAATCTCTTAATTGCTGTATTTCTTTCTCCCGATACTCCCTTGTGGTAAATGCAATTTCTGCTGCTTTTCCCATTCCAGCGATTCCCGGAACATTTTCTGTGCCTGCCCGATGATCTCTTTCCTGTTTGCCACCGTGGATGTATTCAGGAAGAGGGATTTTTTTACGAATATAAAGGAATCCCACACCTTTAGGGCCATTAAATTTATGAGCACTGGCACTTAACAGGTCGATATTTTCTTTTTTTACATCTATCAGAAGCTGTCCATATGCCTGTACGGCATCTGTATGAAATAAAATATCGTTCTTTTCGGCGATTTTTCCGATTTGTGCAATCTTTTGTATCGTTCCCACTTCATTATTAGCGTACATAACCGAAATAAGTATGGTATCCTTTCGTATTGCTTTTTCAAGAATATCGAGTCGGATACTTCCCCATTCGTCTACATCAAGATAAGTCACTTCAAATCCCTGTTTTTCCAGATAGGCACAGCTATTTAGTATGGCATGATGTTCGATTTTACTTGTGATCACATGTTTCCCTTTTTCCTTTTTCTCCGCCGCCACATTTTTGATTACCCAGTTATCCGATTCGCTCCCCCCGGATGTAAAAAAAATCTCCTCCGGCTTTGCACGGATCAGCATGGCAATCTGTTCTCTTGCCCCTTCTAATGCCTCCCGTGTGCGGCGCCCCATTTCGTAAGATGTGGAGGCGTTTCCATATTCTTCCATGAGATACGGCTCCATAGCCTTGCGCACCTGCGGAAGCATTTCGGTTGTGGCCGCATGATCCATATAGATTTTACAGCTCATATTCTGCACCATCCCCTCATACAATAGTTATCAAGTTTTCCATTTGGAGTTCCCATTGAACATTTCCCGATTCCTAAAAAATCCTCTGATTACCGGCACCCTTCTGATGACGGCTTCCGGTATTCCCAGCCGTATCATCGGCTTCTTCTATAGGATATTCCTGGCACAGACAATTGGTGCAGAAGCGCTCGGAATCTATCAGCTGATTGCACCCGTTTTTGCAATGTGTTTCGCCCTGACTGCCTCCTCCATCCAGACATCCATTTCCAAATTTGTCGGCGATGCCTGCGGCAAAAACGCAGGAACATCGCAGGGAGAAATAACTGCACGCGGATATCTGCTGCTCGGTCTGGTCATCTCCTGCACAGCCTCTGTAATCGTCGGTATTTTTCTTTACACACAGGCAGACTGGATCGCCCTGCATTTTCTCGGAGAGCTCCGCTGCGCTCCCCTCCTTTCGCTCCTTAGCTTTTCCATGCTTCCCTGCTGCATCCACGCCTGTATCAACGGTTATTACTATGGAAAAAAGCGGGCAGGAATTCCCTCGTTCTGTCAGCTGGTGGAACAGCTTGCACGCGTGGGAAGTGTATGGCTGATCTATCAGTACACGCTGGAAAAAGGCATGGAGCTGACGGCGTTCCACGCGGTTGCCGGTCTTGTGGCCGGGGAATGTTCCGGTCTTATCACCAGTCTGATTGCCATGTCTTTGGAAAAACGGCTTCCCGGACACTCCTACCACACCCTTTCCGGTCAGTGGAAAACGATGGGCAAACTGTTTGCTTCCATGGCGGTTCCGCTTACCATCAACCGGGTGACGACAGCTCTTTTCAACAGCCTGGAGAATCTTCTGATCCCGCAAAAACTTCAGGCATTTGGTTACAGTGCTTCGGATGCCCTGAGTATTTTTGGTATCCTGACCGGTATGACCATGTCCATCATTCTGTTTCCCAGTGTACTGACCAATTCCTTTTCCGTCCTTTTACTTCCGGCTGTCTCGGAAGCCCACAGTGCACACAACCACGCACAGATTGCGCGAACGATAAAAAAAGCAATCCTGTACGGACTGCTTCTTGGCTTTGTTTTTACGATTCTGTTTCTGGTTTTCGGTGACCGGATGGGCGAAGTTCTGTTTCACAATACGCTGGCCGGCAATTTTATCTGCCAGCTCTCCTGGCTGTGTCCCCTGCTGTATGTCACCAGTCTGCTAAACAGTATTCTGCATGGACTCGGCAATGCCCGGCAGGTTTTGTTTGTCACACTGCTGGCATGCATGATCAGGATCTGCATGATTCTGTTTCTCGTCCCACAGTACGGAATCGATGCATATCTGTGGGGGATGCTGCTGTCCTATGTATTTGCTGCGATTGCAGACATTCTTTTGCTTATGCCTTATTCCCGTGCCTGATGATTCCTCACTTTTTGATCTCCCTCAGGCAGAAAAAACGCCGGTTTCCACAGATCACTCTGCCGGAACCGGCGTTTCTTTATCAAGACTTTTCTATTATAAGGTGCGATTATACACGGGACAGATACTCACCTGTTCTGGTATCAATCTTGATCTTGTCTCCCTGCTCTACGAACAGAGGAACGTTTACGTTTGCACCTGTCTCAACAGTAGCAGGCTTGGTAGCACCTGTAGCGGTATCTCCCTTGAATCCCGGCTCTGTCTCTGTAATCTCAAGCTCTACGAAAAGAGGTGGCTCTACTGCAAATACATTGCCCTTGTGAGAACAGATCTTAACCATCTCGTTCTCCTTAACAAACTTCAGTGCATCACCGACACTGTCCTTTGTCAGGTCAATCTGGTCATAAGTCTCTACATCCATGAAATGATAGAAATCATCATCGGAATACAGATACTGCATGTCCTTACGATCAATGTGAGCAGTCGGACACTTCTCTGTCGGACGGAATGTCTTTTCTACTACACCACCACTGACGATATTTTTTAATTTTGTTCTAACGAATGCTGCACCCTTACCTGGCTTTACATGCTGAAATTCGATAATCTGATAAATGTTACCTTCAAGTTCGATGGTAACACCATTTCTGAAATCTCCTGCTGAAATCATTCGATCTTCCTCCTTAAATTACGAGTATAAAGTCTCTCGACTTACAATTTTACTATAAAATGGAATACTTTTCAAGTATTTTATTTGTTCCGTTTTTCGATGTCCGCAAGCATAGCCACGCGTGTCGCATGACGTCCACCAAGAAATTCCGCATTCAGATAAGCCTTCACAATATCCTTTGCCAGCTCCACTCCGACAATTCTTGCACCAAACGCGATGATATTTGCATCGTTGTGCTCTTTTACCAGATGCGCGGTTGTCACATCCGAGCAGACAGCTGCACGTACTCCGTTTACTTTATTGGCAGCAATGGAAATTCCGACACCCGTTCCACAGATCAAAACTGCACAATCCACTTCTCCGTCAGCCACTGCACGTCCTACTTTTTCTCCGATCTCCGGATAATTACAGCTTTCTGCGGTATCCACCCCATAATTTACAACCTCATGTCCCATGCTCTCAATAAATTCTTTGATCTGCATTTTCAGTTCTACTGCTGCATGATCATTTCCAATCCCGACTTTCATCACAACTCTCCTTTTCGTTTTTGCA
>OGPN01002403.1_pt1 | contig 10930 bp, 8 predicted proteins | sample 1552941 | NCBI WGS metagenome assembly OGPN01 (sample SAMEA2580220, study PRJEB22360) | human gut metagenome | biome: human gut; feature: human-associated habitat; material: faeces | place: Denmark | collected 2008/2010
GATATTCTGATTCTGGACGGAATTTCTTCCGAAACCTATGCAGAACAGGGAATGCTGGAGGATTTAAGTGGAATTCTGAAAGAGGCAGGATTACTGGACAACATAGAAAGTGCTTATACAAAAGAGGATGGAAGTATCTATGAGATGCCAGTGAAATTTGGAATTCCCATGATAGAGGGAAACAAGGAGGATGTGCAGGCAGTGACAGATCTGGCTTCTCTTGCTGATGTGCTCACGAAGCACAAGGATGAATATGGACTGACCTCGGAAAGCATCTATAAGCTGCCCTTACTTTATTCCATGTATCCACAGGCACTTCTGGAAAAACTGGCAGACAACAGTTCCGCAGCATGGATGAAAAAGGATGGAACTCTGGATGAAGAAAAGATAAAGGTATTTCTGGAACAGTCCGAAAGGATTTATCAGGCTGGAAAGGATGCTATGGATGAATTAAAGGCTGCTTATCCACAGGCTTTTGATGACAGTGAACAGCCAGTATATGAAAGAGCTGGCAGTATTTCGGGAGAAACTGCCGTGCTGCTTTCCCGAAACTGTGAATTTGCTTTAGGTGATATTTTTTCGCCTTTGGATTTTGCATTTGTAAATTCTATGGCAGAGATAGATACTTCCTTGGCCTATGCACTTTGGAATGGGCAGATGGCAAATTGTTTCATTCCGGTCAGCCGAATCGGAATCAGCTCCAGAGCTTCCCAGAAAGCTGCTGCTGAGAAATTCGTGGAATATTTATTTTCCGAGGAAGGACAGATGCTTTCCAGAGAAGATGGTTTCCCTGTAGTGGAATCTGTTTACAATGGAGAGGACTACTGGAATCAGGGAGAGGATGGAAACGTGTTAGTTACTGGCGGCAGCAGTAACAGCGAGAACGGTCAGGAATTGGTATACAGTATAAAAGTTCCGTCAGCTGATAAGGTGAATGAATTAAAACAGCTTGGAAAAATGCTTACAACTCCGGTTTTGGATAACACAATCATTACCAGTGCTGTCTGTGAAAACGGAGTGCGTTACCTGAATGGGGACATCAGCCTTGATGAGGCTGCGAATGCAGTCATGCAGCAGGTGAACCTGTATCTGGCAGAATAGAAGGAGTAAGAGATGTTTAAAAAGCTTCACAGGCAAATGACCATATTTGCATCACTGATCACAAGCGGAATACTGATCCTGATGGCAGTTTCCTGTCTTGTGATCTCCGAGAGAGGGCTTACCCATAATACTTACGAGAGATTTTTAAATAATGGAAATTCCTGTGTGGCTTATCTGGAAAATCAGACTGTGCTTTCTCACAAGTGGATACTGGAAGCAAAGCAGGAATACAAAGTGGAATTTCGCATTCGGAATAACGGAAAAAAGCTGTATTTTGATAAGCTGGATACAGAAAGCCGGAATCAGGATAAAAAGGAAGATGATCTGAGCTCTGTAGAAAATATGCTGACAGAGGCTGCCAGAATTTCCCGGGAAGAGCAGGGGCTTGATGTGGACTATATGGGAAGCCTCTCTCTTTCCAAAACAGTTTATTTTGAAACTTCAGATTTTTATGCCTGTACAGCCTTGATTCCTAAAGGAAGCGGCGTGTTAAGCCTGGTGTTGGTATATCCTCTTGATGGGTTGAAAACACAGATCTTTCATCAAAGAGTCTGGTTTGGAGGTATGGTGTTGCTTGCAGTTCTGGCTTTGGTTACATTTTCCTGGTTTTTTACAGGAAAAATGCTTCGCCCTCTGGAAGAGAATCAAAGGAAACAAACCCAGTTTATTGCTTCGGCATCCCATGAACTGAGATCTCCGCTGGCTGTGATATTGTCAAGTGTACAGGCAATGGAATCTGACTGGGAAAATGCCGGCAGATTTTTGAAAACCATAAAAAGTGAGGGAGACAGGATGTCCCGGCTTATCGGGGATATGCTTTCTCTTGCAAATGCGGACAATAAATCCTGGAGTATTATGAAGACAGATTGTGAGCTTGATACCTTGCTTCTGGATACATATGAGAAATACCAGCCTATTCTGCATGGGAAAAAGATTTCCCTGAAAGTAGTTCTGCCAGAGGAGCCTCTTTCTATCTGTAAGTGTGACAGTGCCAGAATCAGTCAGGTACTGGAAATCCTTTTGGATAACGGGGCAAGCTATGTGTCGGTCGGTGGCAGGATGGAAATGGGAGTAAAAGAAAATGAAAAATATTTTCAGCTTTATGTACAGGATAATGGTCCGGGAATTTCGGATGAGAATAAGGAGGCTGTATTCCGAAGATTTTACAGGGCTGATCCGGCCAGAAAGGAGAAACAGCATTTTGGACTTGGACTTTGCATTGCCAGGGAAATTGTGACGTTACATAAAGGGAGTATCCGTATTCTGGATACTCCGGGTGGTGGAAGTACATTTGTGATAAGATTACCGAAATAAAATGAGATTTCTGTTTACTGGCAGACCTCCAACTGATAACCTATCCCGCGTATGGTTTTGAGAACCAGTGTGCTTTCCACAGATTTCAGGCGGCGACGGAGAAAATGTATGTAGTTGTCAAGATTTCCTTCTTCTACGTCGGATTCCATGCCCCATACGCGGGAGAGAAGAAGGTTTCTGGGAAGAATCTGACCGGGATTTCGGAGAAATACTTCCAGAAGGGCACTTTCGCGGCCGGAAAGAGTGCATTCTTTTGCACCCTTGGTAAGGCGCCCGCATTCAGGATCAAAAGCAATATCTCCCAGCTTCAGAAGATTTAAGTCACCCCATTTTCCGGGACGGCGCATAATGCTGTGGATTCTTGCAAGAAGCTCTTCAAAGGCGAAGGGCTTTACCATGTAATCATCTGCTCCGCAGTTCAATCCGTTGACTTTGTCCTGTAATTCGCCAAGTGCCGTAAGGAAAATAACAGGGGTTGAGATGTTGGACTGTCTGGCTTCTTTCAAAACCTGGGTTCCATCCATGGAAGGAAGCATGCGGTCCAGAAGTACCAGATCATACATATTTTCCTGCATATAGTAAAGACCTTCCGCACCATCCAGACATATATCTACCGTGAAATTTTCTTTTTCAAGTGCAAGCTTTGTAAGCTGCGCCAGATCTTTGTCATCTTCTATTATTAAGATTCTCATAAGAAACTCCTCTTCTTATAATCTGTTATCCATTATATACGCAAATCTCTAAAATTTCTCTAATTAATTTTAAAGCCTGTTTGAAAACCGAACAAAATCTCCCACAAATTGTGGCGCACATCTTGCAGAAAGCCTTTTTCAAACACGCTTTAGAGAAAGAATAGAGATTTCTTTGCTATTTTTATAATGCTGAATGAAAGGTAGAAAAGAGGAAATTTTTTGAAAAGAAAACATGCCCTGAAAGGGATTTTATTTATTCTCCCTAGCTTTGCAGGAGTCTGTGTATTCTGGCTGCTTCCTTATGTGGATGTGATCCGCAGATCTTTTTTGGGAGCTGTAAATGGAGTGTTTACTGGATTTATGAATTATCAGATGATATTTTCCAATCAGGCATTTCTTCTTGCCGGGAAAAATACCTTGCGGTTTTTCGGAATCTGTATTCCGTTACTGGTGGTTTTGTCACTGGCAGCTGCTGTCCTGCTAAATGGACTTGGGAAAAATCAGAAGCAGCTGATGAAAACCGCATTTCTGCTTCCAATGGCCATTCCAGTTGCTTCTGTGGCAATTTTATGGAAAGTACTCTTTAATGGACAGGGGCTTTTGAACCATTTTCTGGAAATGTTGTCGTTGAAAAGTATAGACTGGTTGAATACAAAGGCTACCTTCTGGGTGCTGGTGATCAGTTATATTTGGCGAAATTTAGGGTATGACATTGTACTGTGGCTGGCAGGCCTTTCCACAATTCCGGAATCTCTTTATGAGGCAGCAAAGGTGGATGGAGCAGGTGCCTGGAAATGCTTTACCAGGATTACCTGTCCCAATCTTTTACCCTCTCTTTTTACCATTGTAGTTCTGTCGCTGCTGAACGGCTTTAAAGTATTCCGGGAGGCTTATCTGGTCGCAGGAGATTATCCACAGGAGAACATGTATCTTCTGCAGCATCTGTTCAATAACTGGTACAGAGACCTGGCCATGGATAAGATGGCGGCTGCGGCAGTGGTTACTGGAATTGCGATCATGGTTCTGGTACTTTTACTGCAAAAAGCATGGGAAAGAGAGGATTAAGAAGTGAAAAAGATAACTTGTTTTTTTCTTGTACTTTTAGCTTTGGTCTTTATATTTCCTGTTTTATTTCTGGTAGTTGGTTCTCTTATGGGAAAAAATGAGCTTACAGATCTGCTGTTTCCAGTGCTGCAGGAGGGGGCGAAAGGATATGCTTCCTGGAAGCTGTTTCCGGAATATCCGACTCTGAAACATTATGTGGAAGTACTGCTGGATTCACCGGAATTTTTCGTAATGTTCTGGAACTCGGTGAAGATTACGGCTGGTGCCCTCGCTGGCGGGCTTCTGGTTGGAATGCCTGCTGCATGGGGATTTGCCAAATTTGATTTTCAAGGGAAAAATATATTGTTTACTTTGTATATTGCACTGATGATGATGCCGTTTCAGGTTATGCTTCTTGGCAATTATCTGGTGTTGGATAAAATTGGGCTTCTTGACTCGCTTTTGGGGATTATTTTCCCGGCGGTTTTTTCTACATTCCCCATATTTATTATGTACCGCTTTTTCAAAGGGATTCCTCTGGCGTTTCTGGAAGCGGCAAGACTTGACGGTGCAGGTGAGCTTAAACTGTTTTTTATAGTTGCCATCCCCTTGGGCTCACCTGGCGTCATTTCTGCCATTGTTCTGGGCTTTCTGGAATACTGGAATCTGATCGAACAGCCGATGGCATTTTTGAAAACAAAAGAATTGTGGCCGTTGTCTTTGTACCTGCCTAATATTGAGTTGGAGCAGGCAGGGTTTGCATTTGCGGCCTCTGTGGTGGCGCTGGCCCCGGCAGTTCTGGTATTTTTGTCCGGACAGGACTACCTGGAGCAGGGAATTGTCTCTACGGCGGTAAAAGAATAAAAAGAGAAACAACTGGAAAGTGACGATAAAAAACGACAGTTTGATAAAATATATTGTCAATGGAATTTAAAAGAAATAGTTAGAATGTAGAGTGTTTTACAAATATGTTCAGGAACAGAATGGGAGTTTGACATGAAGAAAAAATTAATTCAGGCAACTTGCCTGTTTTTTGTAATGATGCTGATTTTTACCATATTGTCAAGAGTTTCGGATTCTGTAAATGTGATACAGATCCAGACTAAGAACCCGGCAAATCAGATGATCACTCATGAGGTGAAAGGCTCTGGAAAGGTGGAGGGCAGTCAGGAAGTGGCGGTGTTTGTACTGGAAAATCTGCAGGTGGAGCAGGTGATGGTACATGCAGGGCAGACTGTGAAAAAAGGGGATATTTTATTGAAGCTATCCCAGAACAGCATTCAGGCGGCTTTGAAAAATCTGGATGATAAAGTAAAAACTCTGGAAGGGCAGGCAAAGGATCTGGAAAGCCAGAAAAAGGTGAACAGCCAGAAGCGTGCAGCGGAGCAGACATGGGCTGGAAATTCTTATGATCTGGCTGTGCAAAGCGGAAATGTTTCCGTGGATAATGCAAGGGCGGAAGTTCAGATAGCCCAACAGCGGCTTGACGAATTTTACAGGGAAAAGGAAGCAAAGACTTCCGGGGATGATTTAAGTGGCTTCACAGATGGAGAGGAAGGGTTTAATGATGGTGAGACCACTGTAACACAGGAGGATGATTCCGCCACAGAAACTGCCCTTCAGGATGATCTGCGAGCCAGACAGGAAGCATTAAATGAAGTGATCGCGGGAAGAAACCAGACTCTGGCAAGTGCTGGAAAAGCGGTGTCCGATGCCAGTACGCCGGAGGCTTCAGACAGTACCTTGGAGAACGTACAAAGAGAATTGGAAAATGCCAGAGCAGATATGGAAAAGGTTACAGTGCTTCAAAGTACAGAGGGAGTGATTTCGTCTCCTTCTGACGGTGTGATCAAAAGTCTGTCCGTGCAAACCGGAGACCTTACAGGACAGACTGCAGCAGTAGTTTTATATTCAGCCGATGGTGCTCTTCGAATGACTGGTACCATCTCAAAAGATGATATAAAATATGTATCTGCCGGCACAGATGTGAAAATCACAGATAATAACAATAATGATATTTCTGGAGCAACAGTGGAAAATATAACAGAAAATAAGGAGGATAATGATATTCGTGACCTGTCCATCATAATGCCGGCGAACAGTCTGTCCATCGGTCAGAGCGGAGATTTTTCCATATCAAAAGATGCTGGACCTTATTCCTGCTGCGTTCCGCTTTCAGCGCTGTACCAGGAGAATGGGAAGGTTTATGTGTATGTTACAGACACAGAAAATACAGTGCTTGGAACGGTAATGGTTGCAAGAAAAGTGGAAGTTACTGTGCAGGATAGAAACCAGACAACTGCTGCATTGGGTGAGGGAAGCCTTTCTACGGATCAGGCTGTGATCGTCCAGGCAGACAGGGAACTGAAGGATGGAAGCAGGGTGAGGATTTCTGAAAATTAGCATGGAAAGTGAAAAGAAGAATTACTGTTTCAAATATCTGAAGGTTGTTATGGCAGTATTGCTGGCCGCAGCTTTATTTTATTCTGGAATGAAAGATTATGTGAAGGTGGGAAAAACAGATACAGCGGTGGTTGAACTGTATGGAGATTATCCTGCAGTAAACCTGGCGAAGCAGATCTGGGAAAATTATCAAAGTAGTGATGAGATTACAGATTTCTGTTTTGTGTGGAATGGAGGCGTTCAGGTGGTTACGAATCCAGAGGATTTCAGACAGACAAATGCCCGGGTGACAGGCATTGTGGGAATGGCTGCTTTGTATGACCGACAGGCTGCTTTATTAGAAGAGAATGATGAAACCGGATGCGTGATCGATAAAGACACAGCCCTGGAGCTTTTCGGCAGTGAAAATTGTGCGGGAAGTCAGTTGACTGTGGGAGAGCAGATTTACGAAGTGCGAGGTGTGGTATCCTGGAATCAGCATACGATGCTTATCCGTCCGTCACGAAAAAATCAGGTTTGTACTCAGGTTCTGATCAGAGGGAAAAAAGGTCAGAATCTGGAGGGTGCTGCATCTGATTTTCTCGTGGGAAACGGACTATCCGGAATATTAGTGGATGACAGCTGGCTGGAAGTGATTTTGCCCTGGTTTCCAGTGGCTTTTCTTGTAATGCTTATAATAACTGTTTCCAGGTGGCTGTATGAGATGGAGCACGAAATCTGGGAAAATGGAATTCAAAGAAATAGAGAAAAGAAAACTGATTTTAGAAAATGCAGTTGCTTTGTTATTAGAATTTTACTGTGGGGAATCGGCCTTTTTTTTTGCGTAAGGCTTTTATCCCATATTCCCCAGAGCTGGCTGCCGGACAAATGGTCAGATTTTTCTTTCTGGCCTGCGAAGATCCGGAAAACAATGGAAGCTTTCCGTTGGTACATCATGTTCCCGAAAACTATGGCGCAGGCGGAGCGGCTGATGAGCGGAATTGGCTGTATTATAAAATGTGGGGCAGCAGCACTGCTTATAGGGGCGGTGTAGGCTGTCTTTTTTTCTTTTTTGCCAAAAGAATTTTATAGATGAAGAAATATTTTGGTACATTTTTTTCGAGACTTTTCTTTAAAGTGTTTGCCAGACTGGAGCGCAGGTATTATAATAGACTTTAAGACCTTGAATAGGGAAAGAAGATTTACAGTCGCTGTTTACTGGGAAAAAAAGAACCAGCTGCCAGAAGAAAAGGCAGGACGGCGGCAAGTTTGTTACTGTTCATTGGTAAGGTTCGCGAAGCCTGTTGCTGTGAACGAAGTGAACAGGAACATGAGTTTTTATGAGATAAGGAGAGATTGAATGAGTAAGATTGCCATTGTAACGGACAGTAACAGCGGCATTACACAGGAGGAAGGACGCAGACTTGGAGTGTCTGTTATTCCTATGCCTTTTTTTATTAATGAGAAAATGTACCTGGAGGGAATTACCCTGAGCCAGGATGAATTTTATCAGTGGCTGAAGTCGGATGCTTCTATTTCCACTTCCCAGCCAAGCCCGGGAGAGACTATGGGATTATGGGACAACCTTCTGAAAGAGTATGATGAGATTGTACAGATCCCCATGTCAAGTGGTCTCAGCGCTACCTGTGCTACTGCAATGGGACTTGCCCAGGAGTATGAGGGCAGAGTGCACGTGGTAGATAATCAGAGAATTTCCGTAACCCAGCGTCAATCTGTGGTGGACGCGATTGCCCTTCGGGATGCAGGTAAAAGCGGAGCTGAAATTAAGAAGATCCTGGAAGAAGAGAAATTTAATTCCAGTATTTATATTACCTTGGAAACCTTGAAATATCTGAAAAAGGGCGGCAGGATCACACCTGCTGCAGCTACAATAGGTACCGTTTTGAATCTGAAGCCGGTACTGCAGATCCAGGGTGAGAAGCTGGATGCATTTGCCAAGGTAAGAGGCAAGAAGCAGGCCAGACGTACTATGCTAAAGGCTATGAAGGCAGATCTTGAGGGACGCTTTGCACCGTTTGTCCAGAATGGAGAAATGTGTCTTCAGGCAGCTTACACAGGTAATCCGGAAGAGGCAGAAGAGTGGAAGAAGGAGATGCAGGAAACCTTTCCCGGCATGGAAATTCATATGGATCCGCTGTCGCTTAGTGTGGCATGCCATATTGGATATGGTTCTCTCGCAATTGCATGTTCTAAGAAAGTGACTGCATAGAAGCTAAGAAATAGCTGTTACCTATAGAAAGTAATTGAAAAGAATTGATTTTTTTAGAAAAGATTCCGAAATAGAATTTATAATTTCGGAATGAATTCAGAAGAAAATAGAAGTATTCTCTCTGAGAAGGAAATTTAGGAGGATTTATGAAAAAACTTACAGACTACATGGCAGAAGAGCTTTCTGCTGCATTTGAAAAAGCAGGATACGATTCATCCTACGGTAAAGTAGGCGTTTCCAATCGTCCTGACCTTTGCGAATACCAGTGCAATGGTGCCATGGCTGGAGCCAAGGCATATAAGAAAGCACCATTTATGATTGCAGATGACGTAGTGGGCAATCTGACAGATTCCAAAGTATTTTCCATGAAAGAAATGGTAAAGCCCGGATTTATCAATCTGAAAGTCAGCGAAGAGTTTCTTGCAGATTATCTGAAAGAGATGGAGAAAGATGAGAAGCTTGGTGCAGACACAGCCCAAGAGCCGAAGACCATCGTAATCGATTACGGCGGACCGAATGTTGCAAAACCTCTTCATGTAGGTCATCTCCGTTCTGCAATTATTGGTGAAAGTATTAAGAGAATCGGTCGTTTCGTAGGCCATAAGGTGATTGGTGATGTTCATCTTGGTGACTGGGGACTTCAGATGGGACTGATCATTACAGAGCTGAAGCACAGACAGCCGGAGCTTGTATATTTTGATGACAGCTATACAGGTGAATATCCTGCAGAGGCACCTTTTACCATCAGTGAGCTTGAGGAGATTTATCCATGTGCAAGCGGCAAATCCAAGGAGGATGAGGCATACCGTCAGGAAGCACTGGAGGCAACTCATCTTCTTCAGCAGGGTAAGCCGGGGTACATGGCTCTCTGGAACCACATTATGAGTGTTTCTGTTACAGACCTTAAGAGAAACTATGCGAATCTGAACGTATCCTTTGATCTGTGGAAAAAAGAGTCTGATGCGCAGCCTTACATTCCTGACATGGTAGAAATGATGAAGGAAAAAGGCTTTGCATATGAGGATCAGGGAGCGCTTGTTGTAGACGTTAAAGAAGAGACCGATACCAAGGAAATCCCGCCATGTATGCTTCTGAAATCAGATGGAGCATCTCTTTATACTACTACAGACCTTGCCACAATTGTAGAGCGTATGAAGCTGTTCCAGCCAGATGAGATCCTTTACGTTGTTGACAAACGTCAGGAGCTTCATTTTATTCAGGTCTTCCGCTGCGCAAGAAAGACCGGTCTTGTGAAAGAAGACACAAGGCTTTCCTTCCTTGGCTTCGGTACTATGAATGGAAAAGATGGCAAACCGTTCAAAACAAGAGAGGGCGGTGTTATGCGCCTTGAGAACCTGATTGCCGATATTGATGAGGAAATGTTCACAAAGATCGTAGAGAACAGAAGTGTCCGTGATAAAGATGCAAGAGATACTGCTAAGATTGTAGGTCTGGCAGCAATTAAATATGGCGATCTTTCCAATCAGGCTACCAAGGATTATATTTTTGATGTAGACCGCTTCACCTCTTTCGAGGGAAATACAGGTCCGTACATTCTGTATACCATCGTAAGAATCAAATCTATATTAAAGAAGTTTGGTCAGGAGATTCCAACTGCAATCACTGTGCCGGACGGTGCCGCACAGAAGGCACTTATGCTTGATATGACAAGATTTTCAGATGTATTTGCACAGGCAAGTGCTGAGTATGCACCACATAAACTTTGTGCATATATCTATGATTTAGCAAATGATTTCAATCGTTTCTATCATGAGACAAAGATTTTGGCAGAAGAAGATCAGGATAAGAAGAATGGCTATATTGCTCTGATTTCCTACTGCAAAGATATTCTGGAGACCTGCATTGAACTGTTAGGATTTAGTGCACCAGAGAAGATGTGATGCAACAGTTCACGCGTTCAGACAAATTCGAAAAATCCCATGCTTGCATGAGGATTTTTTGAAGTGGCTGAACGAAAGAAACTGTTTTATAAAATAAAAACCTTTAGTGTATATGGGGAGAAGTATGGAGAAAACCTACGAAATGCTGCAGCAGTATGCGGTAAACTCTTTGGAATATCAGAAAGGACGTGCCCTTCATCAGCGCGGACAGGCAGCTTTGTCAAGCGCTGAGGAGGCACATGGAAGAACAAAGATAAAGGCAACGG
>OGPN01002417.1_pt1 | contig 10896 bp, 8 predicted proteins | sample 1552941 | NCBI WGS metagenome assembly OGPN01 (sample SAMEA2580220, study PRJEB22360) | human gut metagenome | biome: human gut; feature: human-associated habitat; material: faeces | place: Denmark | collected 2008/2010
GGGCGATGCCGGGGTGTGGGGGGCGCCCCCCGGCGCCCCAGCCGCTGCCATGGCACTCCGTGCACTCCTGCTGACGGGTGATGGTGATGTTCTTCTTGCAGCCATGCACAGCCTCATCAAAGCTCAGGGTGATCCGCACACGGATATCCTGACCCTTGCGGGGGGCGTTGGGGTTTGCCTGACGGGCAGAGCCGCCAAAGCCGCCGAAGCCGCCGCCAAAGATATCACCGAAGATATCGCCCAGATCGACCCCATCGCCGCCAAAGCCGCTGAAGCCGCCCGCGCCGCCGCCGTTCTGGGCTGCATAGCTGGGGTCCACACCGGCAAAGCCGTACTGATCGTACAACTGGCGCTTCTTCGGGTCCGAAAGCACCTCGTTGGCTTCATTGACTTCCTTGAACTTTTCCTCGGCATCCTTATCGCCGGGGTTGTAGTCCGGGTGGTACTTCATGGCCAGCTTGCGGTAAGCCTTTTTGATCTCCGCATCGGTGGCCGTTTTGGATACTCCCAGCACTTCGTAGTAATCGCGCTTTTCCTGTGCCATAACCATACCTCTATAAAACCAGCAAAGGCCGCCCCGGCAAAACCGGAGCGGCTTTTGCTTTTATCCGGCACGCCTGCCCGCCGGTTTGGCCGGGCATCTGCCGTTTGTGTCAGAACTTAGACTTCCTTGAAGTCAGCGTCCACAACGCCGTCATCGTTGGGCTTCTGCTGGTTGTTTGCGCCAGCATCGGGGCCGGGCTGTGCGCCTGCAGCCTGCTGGGCAGCAGCGGCAGCCTGATACATCTTCTCAAAGACATGGCTCAGCTCATCCTGCTTTGCCTTGATCTCATCGATGGAGCCGGACTGAACAGCGGTCTTGAGGTCGGCCAGCTTTGCCTCAGCTTCGCTCTTCACGTCAGCGGGCATCTTGTCGCCGTTCTCCTTCAGCATCTTCTCAGTCTGGAACACCATCTGATCAGCGCCGTTGCGGATATCGACCTCTTCACGCTTCTTCTTATCATCGGCAGCAAACTGCTCAGCTTCCTTCACAGCCTTGTCGATATCGTCCTTGGACATATTGGTGGAAGCGGTGATGGTGATGTTCTGCTCCTTGCCGGTGCCCAGATCCTTCGCGCTGACCTTCACGATGCCGTTTGCATCGATATCGAAGGTGACTTCGATCTGAGGCACACCACGGGGAGCCGGAGCAATGCCATCCAGGTGGAACACACCCAGGCTCTTGTTGTCGCGGGCAAACTCACGCTCGCCCTGCAGAACGTTGATCTCAACAGAGGGCTGGTTATCAGCAGCAGTGGAGAACACCTGGCTCTTGTGGGTGGGGATGGTGGTGTTGCGGTCAATGATCTTGGTGCACACGCCGCCCAGGGTCTCAATGCCCAGGCTCAGCGGGGTGACATCCAGCAGCAGCAGGCCCTTGACATCGCCCTGCAGAACGCCGCCCTGGATGGCAGCGCCCACAGCCACGCACTCATCGGGGTTGATGCCCTTGAAGGGCTCGCAGTTCAGTTCCTTCTTGACTGCATCGTAGACAGCGGGGATACGGGTGGAACCACCGACCATCAGGACCTTCTTCAGGTCAGAGGGACGCAGGCCTGCATCCTGCAGAGCCTTGCGGACAGGGGTCATGGTGCGGTCGACCAGATCAGCGGTCAGCTCATTGAACTTTGCGCGGGTCAGGGTCATATCCAGATGCTTGGGGCCGGTAGCGTCAGCAGTGATGAAGGGCAGGTTGATCTGGCTGCTCATTGCGCTGGACAGCTCGATCTTTGCCTTCTCAGCAGCTTCCTTCAGGCGCTGTGCGGCCATCTTATCCTTGCGCAGGTCGATGCCGTTCTCGTTCTGGAACGCATCTGCCATCCAGTCGATGATGCGCTGGTCGAAGTCATCGCCGCCCAGGTGGGTATCACCGTTGGTGGCCAGAACCTCGGTCACGCCGTCGCCCATCTCGATGATGGAGACATCGAAGGTGCCGCCGCCCAGGTCGTAGACCATGATCTTCTGGTCCTCTTCCTTATCGATGCCGTATGCCAGAGATGCGGCAGTGGGCTCGTTGATGATACGCTTGACGTTCAGGCCGGCAATGGTGCCTGCATCCTTGGTTGCCTGACGCTGGCTGTCGTTGAAGTATGCAGGAACGGTGATGACTGCATCGGTGACAGTCTCGCCCAGATAAGCCTCAGCATCTGCCTTCAGCTTCTGCAGGATCATAGCGCTGACCTGCTGGGGAGTGTACTCCTTGCCGTTCAGGGTCACCTTGTGGTCGGTGCCCATATAACGCTTGATGGAAGCCACTGTGTTCTCAGGGTTGGTGATGGCCTGGCGCTTTGCGACCTGACCCACCAGACGGTCGCCGGTCTTGGTGAAGCCGACAACAGACGGGGTGGTGCGTGCACCCTCAGAGTTTGCGATAACAACGGGCTCGCCGCCCTCCATAACAGCCACGCAGCTGTTGGTAGTACCAAGGTCGATACCAATGATCTTACTCATAATGAAAGCTCCTCTCAAATTCAGAACGTTTTTTGTTTATGTGATGCTCAAATGTTACCAAGCGGATGTTATATTTGAAAACCCTTGCGGGGTCTTACAAAATCACTCTGCCACAACAACGGTGGCATGGCGGACGATTTTATCGCCCAGCTTGTAGCCCTTCTGGTAAACCGTGATCACGGTGCCGCTCTCCTGCCCATCGGGGGCGGGGATCTGCTGCACGGCATTCATAAAGTTGGGGTCAAAGGGTTTGCCCAGCGCCTCGATCTCCTCCACATGGAGGGTACTCAGCGCCTTGGCGGCTTTGTCCAGCGTCATGGTCACGCCCTTCTTGTAATTCTCGTCGGTGGTTGGGGCGTTGGCCGCCATCTCCAGCGTATCCAGAATGGGGATGATCTGGTTCACGGCAAAGGACACGCCGTCGTTGAACTTCTGGTCAGCCTCACGGGTGGAGCGCTTGCGGTAATTCTCATACTCGGCGGCCATCCGCAGCAGCTGATCCTTGGCCTGATTGGCATTCTTCTCAGCCGCGTCCAGCTTTGCCTTCACGGCCTCCAGCTCCCGGGCCTTCTTGTTGAAGAAGCCATCCTTTTTCTTGGGGTCTGCCGCTTCAGCGTTCGTCTCGGGAGCCGCTGCCTGCTCAGGTGCAGTTTCCGGGGCGGCCTGCTCGGCGGTGTTGGGCTCCACGGCAGGTTCTTCTGCCTGCGGGGTCTTTTTTGTTTCTTCGCTCATTCCAGGTCCTCCTTATAGATCACAGTCCGCCGGGGTGCGGCTGCCTGCGGGGTGTCTTTTCGTTTGCCGCTCATTCCTTCGCCAAGCTGATCGGCAAAGGTGTGGAGCAGCGGCATCAGCTTCTGGAAGGGCATCCGGGTGGGGCCGATGAGGGCCACGGAGCCCCAGAGGCCTCCGCCCACCAGATACCGGTCACTCACGATGCACAGGCCGGGGATCTGAGGTTCCAGATCCTCGCCCAGCAGGATGCTCTCGCTCTGCTCTGCCGGGGGTGCAATGAGGGCGGCGGCCTGCTCTTCGTCGTTCAGCAGGCTCAGGATGCTGCCCACCTTGCCGTCCAGCTGGGGCCAGTCCAGCAGGTACTGCTCACCACCCAGATACACATGGGGCTGGGTGGAATCCTGCAGGATGGCGGCGGCGGCGCTGATCACCGGCACCAGCTCCGGGCTGATCTGGCTGCACAGCTCTGCAAGGAGCCGGGGCGACAGATCAACAGGAGCCACAAAGGTCAGGTTCCGGTTGAGCAGGGCGGCAAGCGCCGCTGCATTTTCCCGGGAAAGACCGGTGCGGACCCGCGCCACACGGGTGCGGACATAACCGGCAGTGGTCACAGCCAGCACCGCTGCGGCGCTGCGACCCACCTGCACCACCTCGTAGTGGGCGATGCAGAGATCCTCAGCACAGGGGGTGCTGACGGCGGCGGTGCAGCCGCTGATGGCGGCCAGCGCCTTAGCGGCACCCTGTGCCAGCTTTTCCGGCTCGTGGTCAAGGCTTGCAAACACCGCGTCCACACGGGCGCGGGTCACACGGTCCAGCGGCTGGTCATCGGTGAGAAGATGATCCAGATAATAACGGTAGCCCTTGGCACTGGGGACACGGCCTGCGCTGGTGTGGGGCTGCTCCAGCAGACCCAGCTTGGTCAGCGCGGCCATCTCGTTGCGCAGCGTGGCACTGGAAACTGCCATATCAAAGTAGTTTGCCAGCACACTGCTGCCCACGGGCTCGCCCTCGAGGCCATACAGCGCCACGATCGCCTGCAAGACTCGCTGCTTGCGTGCATCCATCGTCATAGCGCCTGCCTCCTTTTTGGCTTTCGTTTCTTTAGCACTCCATCTTCCTGAGTGCTAAGACCATTATATCCAATTTTGCGGCGCTGTCAATAGCTTCTCAGAAAAGTTTTGAAAGATTCATAATTCTGTCATAAAGGCCGCACAAAAAAGAGCCGCCCTGCGGCGGCTCTCCTATATAATAGATCATTCCTCCATCTGCTTTGCCAGAAATGCCGCCGCCACGTTCACTGCCTTGAGCTGGGCGGCATCGGGCTGTGCAGTGCGGTCCTCCGTAAGCAGGCCCACACTGCCGGTGACATCCCCCGCCGCAATGATGGGCACAGCGCACAGCAGCGCCCGGGGTGAGCCCTCACAGGGCAGCAATGCCTTTTCGGGGCTGCCATCGCTCTGGTAGGGCTTGCGGCTGTCCATCAGCTTTTCCAGCGGCTGGCTCACGCTGCGGTCTGCCAGATCCCGCCTGCCCGCACCGGATGCCGCCAGAATGCGGTCCCGGTCTGAGACAAAGGCCGTCAGGGCAAAGCACTTGCTCAGCACATCCACATACTGGGCCGTCACCCCGCTCAGTTCCCCCATGGGCGAATACTTTTTAAAGATGACCTCGCCGTCCCCTGTTGTGAAGATCTCCAGCGGGTCTCCCCTGCGGATGCGCTGGGTGCGGCGGATCTCCTTGGGGATGACCACCCGCCCCAGCTCGTCGATGCGGCGCACGATGCCGGTTGCTTTCATAAGGTTCCCTTCCTTTCCATGTTCCGGTTTTGCTTCCAAATTTCTGTGAAGTATGGTTATTCTGTGGAAACAGGAAGGGAATTATTCATTCAGCTCCTGCCGGAGCCTTACCTGCGCACATACTGCGTCTTTCTGCCCGCGCCGATCCTCTCCAGAACGCCCTCCTCTGTCAGTTTTTTCAGCGCGCTTTCAATCGAGCTTGTACCAAAGCCCGGGCAGGCCTCTGCGGCCTCCTGTTTTGTAAAGGCTCCCAGCTTTTCCATCGCATAACTGCGCACTCGTTCGTACGCCGTCACGCGCTTCTGTCCCCCGCCAACCAGATCGACCCGCTGCTCAAAATCCTGATAACAGGAGCAGATCACCGCCAGCATATATTTGATGAACGGTGTCGGGTCATTTTCCTCCTCATGCCAGTGCTGATCAGCCTGCGCCAGTGCTGCATAGTACTCATCCTTAGTCTCTGCAATTGCTTTTTCAATGCTGATGTACTGCCCCACAACATATCCATTCTGATACAGCATCAAAAGGGTCAGCAGCCGGCTCATTCTGCCGTTACCATCATTGAAAGGATGGATACAGAGAAAATCCAAGATAAAACAGGGGATCAAAAGCAGGGGATCAACGAGTTCTCTGTGCAGCACATCCTGATAAGTGCAGCAAAGTGCCTCCACAGCACCCGGTGTCTCGTATGGTTCCAGCGGGCGGAACAGCACATGGCGTTCCCCGCTGGGAAGGGTCATATCGATCTCATTGGGTGTAGTCTTAAAATGTCCTCGATAGGTCAAATTCGTATATTTCAGCAGATCACGGTGCAGTTGCAGGATGTACCCCGGCTCTACCGGAATATAGGCATAGTTCTCGTGGATGAGATTTAAAACATTCCGATATCCCAATATCTCCATTTCGTCCCGGTTACGTGGAGTCGTTTTATCTTCAACCAGCTGTTTCAGGCGTGCATTGGTCGTGATGATCCCTTCGATCCGATTGGAGGACTCTGTACTTTGGATCTTTGCGATCTCCACCAGCCGCTCCAATTCAGCGGGCCTTTGTTTCAGATATAGTTCCTGCCGCCCCTTGCATTCATGGATCTTCGCAACATAAGACAAGACCTCATTATCCCAGGAGTATTCTGCAATCTTTTTATAATCAAATGTACGCATGATTCACCCATTCCTTCTCCCAGCCCGTTCTTCCTTCTCCCAATTATACGCTCATTTTGGGAGAAAGCAAAAGAAACTGGGAGAAATCTTTTATCGTTCTCGTCACTCGCAGCTCCGGCCGGAGCGCTGCTTATCCTCATACATCCGGTGGTCGGCCAGGATGCGGATGGCACGCACATCGTCGCTGTCGCAGGGGTAGACCGCACAGCCGCAGCTGGTGCCGACCTGCACCTCTGCATCCTTCAGGCGGTAAGGCTCCCGGATGGCTGCCTTGATCTTTTCCACCCGGCTCTTGCAGAACCCCTCCGTTACGGCTCCGTTGACGATGAGGGCGAACTCATCCCCGCCGATGCGGAACACCGCATCGCTCTCCCGCACGCAGCCCCGCAGGCGGCTGGCCACCTCCTTGAGCAGCTGGTCGCCCACATCGTGGCCGTAACGGTCGTTCACAGGCTTGAAACGGTCAAGGTCGAGGTAGAACAGGACAAACGGTGTCCTGTTCAGCTCGTTTTCTTTCAACAATGCGTCAAAATAGCGTTCATTATACAGTCCGGTCAGGCCGTCGGTGTTGGCCAGGTCCTCCATCTGCTGGCGGGCCTCCCCTTCCTGCCGGAGGGCGCGCTCCTTTTCCTCCACGCGCAGGCGGGCATCGATGCGGACACCGTGCACCAGCACGATGCCTGCGCAGAAGAACAGCCCAGCCAGCAGCAGGATGGTGGCGTTCTGGATCTTCCGCATTCCACTGTCCACCACGTCACGGCCGACGATGCCCACAATAGACAGATCCTGAAAGCCCACAGGCTGGTAGACCAGATAATAGCTCTTGCCCTCAAGCCAGTAGGAAAGGCTGCCGCTGCGGCCCTCTGCCACGTCCTGCCGGGCCCGGGTCAGTGTGCCCGCATCCACCTGCGCATGCTTCTGCAGGTAGTCGAACAGGTTGTCCATCCAGTCCTCGATCTCGCTCTTGGGCTCCTCCGAGAGCATCACATCGCCATCGGGATGGATGATGTAGCAGTCGCTCTGGCCGCCGTAAGCACTGCCGCCGATCAATTCCTCTATGGTCTTATTCCGATAGCTCACGGCAAGGCTGGTGTAGGTGGTGCCGTCGATCTCCACCGGCGCAATGGGCGCAGAGTATACCACCCGGCGCTCCCCGCTCCGCATGATGTAGCTGGACACCGTAGGCTTGCCGGTGCGGTACATCTCCTCAAAGGCCGTCCAGAGGTGATCCACTTTTTCATGCTTGCCCCGGATGCTCCAATATTCGCAGTTTTCATTGAACAGATACACGCTGCTGTACCGCCAGATCTCCCGCTCGGCCTCATAGCTGCGCAGGCGTTCCTCCGCCAGGCCCTCCTCATTGGCAGCCTGCAGGCTCTTGCCCCACTCGTTCAGCATGTTCCAGTTGCTCCGGCTGAAGATGGTAAACGCCTTATCCACCTGCTCATAGGTCTCCAGCAGGTTGCGGGTGCCTTCGTCATAGAACTGCTGCCGGATGTACAGGATGTACCAGCACAGACCTGTCACCACGACCATCGCCAGCAGCAGCGCAGCTGCCGTCCATCTTTCTTTTTTCTTCCACATATTCAGCTTCTCCTCAGCAGAGTCCCAACTCTCTGCCCTTTTCCGGCTGCATTTCCACAGCCTGCGAAACCACGCAATTCCGTCGAATCAACACTACCAAATTCTGCTTTTTCTGTCAAGGCTTTCGCCAAAGATTATTCGCTGCAAATTTGGGGCATTCTTCTATCCTTTTGCTGCTGTGTATGTTATAATAAAATGTATGGATTTCTGAGGGGGTGCTCTTATGCAGCAGATCGTGATATTGGGCGGCGGTGCAGCGGGCCTTGCCGCCGCATTGGCCGCCGCCCAGTCTGCCCCGGCAGGGGCAGTGCGGGTGACGGTGCTGGACCGCAACCCCAGGTGCGGCAAAAAGCTGTTGGCCACCGGCAACGGCCGCTGCAATTTGGACAACACCGGCATTGCACCGGAGCAGTATTTCACCGCTGACCCCGCCGCCCTGCGGCACCTGCTGGCCGCGGTGGATGCCGCCGCACCGCTGGAATGGTTCGCGGCGCTGGGCCTGTACACCCGCACCGATGAGGCCGGGCGGGTGTACCCCTACTCCAACCAGGCCGCAGACGTGCTGGCCCTGCTGGAAGGCCACCTTGCCCGGCTGGGCGTGGAGGTGCGCACCGGCTGCACTGTGCAGACCCTGAGCCAGAACCGCAGCGGCTATACCATCCTGTGTGAGAATGCCGAGGGTCAGGACCAGACCCTGCGGGCCGATGCCGTCATCTGCGCCATGGGCGGCAATGCCGGGCCGCAGTTCGGCACCGACGGCTTCGGCACCCGATTCGCCGCCCAGTGCGGCGGAAAGCTGGAGCCGCTGTACCCCTGCCTGACCGCCCTGCAGACAGCAAAGCCCAACCGATCTCTGGCCGGCATCCGGGCCAAGGCCGCTGCCACCCTGCTGGACCTCGACCGCCACTGCACCGTGGCTGTGGAAAACGGCGAGGTGCAGTTCACGGACTACGGGCTTTCGGGCATCTGCATCATGCAGCTGTCCGGCCATCTGGCCCCGGGGCGGGGGCCAAAGCGCCCGGCTGTGGAGCTGGACCTCTTCCCCATGCTGGATGAGACTGCCCTGACCGCCCTGTTTGCGGCCCGGGTGCCCCTGCTGCCGGGCAAGGCACCTGCGGATTTCTGGACAGGTCTGCTCAATCCCAAGCTGGGCCGCGCCCTGTGGGCAGCGGCAAAGCTGCCTGAAAAACCGGTGGACACCCTGCCGGATGCCGCCTGGCAGGTGCTGGCCAACGCGGCCAAGCACTGGCTGTTCGAGGGCCTGACCCCCTGCGGCTGGAAGCAGGCCCAGACCACCGGCGGCGGCCTGAGCCTGACCGAAGTGACCCCAAGCTTCCAGTTCAAGGGCTGCCCCGGCCTTTACTTTGTGGGTGAAACGCTGGACTGCGCCGGCAGCTGCGGCGGCTTCAACCTGCACTGGGCCTTTGGCAGCGGCATCGCCGCCGGACGTGACGCGGTGCGGAGCCTGAAGCGGCCTGCCCCGAAGCCGAATAAAAAGAAGCGATAAAGAATGACCCTCTCCATCCCGCATCTGACAGACAGACTGCAGGGACGGAGAGGGTCATTTTCGTTTCAGATACGCTTGTGTCTCCCGGACCACCACTCCCGAAAGCCCCACCACGCCCACAAGATTGGGCAGCATCATCAGGCCGTTGAAGGTATCGGAGAGCGCCCAGGCCAGATCCAGCTTCATCACAGCACCCACCAGCACCATGGCCGCAAACACCAGTTTATATCCTGCGGCGGCACGCTCCCCCAGCAAATACACCACTGCCCGGGTGCCGTAATGGCTCCACCCCAGCGTAGTGGAATAGGCAAACAACAGGACCGACACCGCGATGAACTGCGGCCCGAACGCCCCAAACACCGTGGAAAAGGCCTGCCCCACCAGTGCGGAGCCCTTCACGCCGGTCAGTGCCGCACCGGTGTCCAGATCCACAAGGCCGCTGGTGAGTACCACAAGTGCCGTGAGGGTGCAGACCACCATAGTATCTGCAAACACCTCGAACATGCCCCACATTCCCTGCTGGACAGGCTCCTCCACGTTGGCCGCGCAGTGCACCAGCACCGACGCGCCCAGTCCTGCTTCGTTGGAAAAGGCTCCCCGCTTGAATCCCCAGCTGATGGCCCGGGCCATGCCGTAACCCAGCACCCCGCCCCCGGCGGCCTGCAAGCCAAACGCCCCCCGGAAGATGGCCGCGAATGCCGCCGGGACAGCCGCCCAATGGACACAGACCACGGTCAGCGCCCCGAACAGGTAGAACAGGGCCATGAGCGGGACGATGGCCTCCGTGACTGCGGCCACCCGCTTCAGCCCGCCCAGTATGACCCGCCCGGTGAGCAGGGCCAGCACGATGCCCGTTGCCACCGGCGGCACCCGGAACACCACCTGCAGATTGCCCGCGATGGAGTTGATCTGGCTCATATTCCCCATGCCGAAGCTGGCCAGCACGCAAAAGCAGGCAAACAGCACCGCCAGCGCCACAAATCCGATGAGCAGGCTGCCGGTCAGCAGGCCGCGGAGGGTGGCCTGCTCCAGCGTGCTGTCGGTAAAGGCGATGCGGGTGGACAGAAGCCCCACGCTCCGCAGATAGCGCAGGTGGTAGTCCGCCAGCACGCCCTCGTCCTCCTGAGCCGACAGGGCGGCGGTGACGATGTCCGCCAGCGCTGACTTGTCCGTCAGGTCGTAGTAGCCGTTGCCGGAGACGCGGACGGTGCCGCTGGCGTAGACCTCCGCCACGAAGCAGGGCAGGGTGGACCCGTCCGGCTGGGACAGGTCGTAAACGCCGGTCCGGACGGCCTCCTCCATCTGCTGGCGGACGCTGCGGGACAGGGCGGAGCGGGCAAAGAAGAACACGGCGGCGAACACGGCCAGCAGTACGCAGAACACCATACCCATGTTCAGGCCCACCACCTTCCAGCGGAGACGGCGGATCATGATACCGCCTCCTCCAGGCAGTAGCCCACCATGCGCAGTGTTTTGATCTGTACGCGGGAGCGCAGATGGGCCAGCTTCCGCCGCAGGAAGGAGATGTAGACCTCCACATTGTTGTCCTCGGCGTCGGATTCGTAGCCCCACAGCTTCACAATCAGACTCTCCTTCGTCAGAACCATCTCCCGGCTCCGCAGCAGCA
>OGPN01002428.1_pt1 | contig 10845 bp, 7 predicted proteins | sample 1552941 | NCBI WGS metagenome assembly OGPN01 (sample SAMEA2580220, study PRJEB22360) | human gut metagenome | biome: human gut; feature: human-associated habitat; material: faeces | place: Denmark | collected 2008/2010
TCTTCCCTGTCACGGCACACATACAACCTATCAGGTCACCCCTCATATCAGCGAGCCGGTTGGCTGCTTCGTACATAATCCGGTGGCGTTCTTCCAGTGTGGTTTTTCTCCACCCGGCAGGATCTGTCTCGGCAATTTCGATAATCTTTTCCACTTGAGCACTGTCCGCCTGTGACATTTCACAGATACAGACCTCGTCATTCTGGCAACGGTCGAGGTATTTGTAGCGGTTTTTGCATACTACTGTTTCCGCACCTATCTGTAAAGGAATGATTTCCGGTTCTTCCGTTCCGCTTTTCTTCCATTTGGCAAAGATACGGCGCACCCATTCCTGATTTTGTGACAAGTCGAAGTCCGTATCCGGTTCATTCTGCATTGTGTCCGATGGGGCGACGGGAGTGTACGGAAGATTACGGTTCTGAACGCGTGGAGACACATGCGTGAGGTGATCTTTCATAGCATAGGCTTCTTCAAACTGCTTTGCGAGGAAGTCCCACTCTTTTGTATCCGGTTTCAGATTGAAGGAGTGAGTCAGGAAATTGTCGGGTGCTGTATTTTCGTCCATGCGACGGACAAGATAAGAGACGGCGTTCAGGAAATGTTCGTTTTTCACTACCGGAGTATATAGAATCACCCGGTTACCGAGCATTGACTGCGCTCTCCAAAGATGATTCGCCATTCCTTCGAGCATTTCGAAGGTCATATATCCGGTTGTCCCATACTTCTGAGCCAGCAGATAAGCATAAGCGATCGAGAACAGATTATGAGAAGCAACCCCGAGATGTAAAACCCGGGCATTTTCGGGCATCAGTCCACGTTCCAACAGGCACAGATAATTGGCGTCAACTTCTGTTTTGGAAGGACGAATCGGGTTCGGCCAGCCTTTCAGGGAGGAGATAACCGTTTCCATTTCCAGATTACAGCCTTTCACCAGACGCATTTTGATAGGAGCTCCGCCTCCGTCTACGCGGGCTTTGGCAAATTCCAGCAACTCGGTTTGGAAGTCGTATGCATCCGGCAGATAAGCCTGTACGACGATTCCTGCCGAATAGTTCTTGAATTGCGGCAGGTTGAGTACTGCTTTGAAGAGGCGCAATGTGAAGTGGGCGTCTTTATATTCCTCCATATCCAGGTTGATGAACTTGGAGCGTTTTATTCCGTCTTCGTCCGTATAAGGAAAATCAATGGCTTTCTGATAAAGCGCGGACATTCGTGAAACGAGTTCCGGGAAACTTTCTTCGTAGTTCAGAGCGTGTGTCTGCGCGTAGATTCCCGATATTTTCACTGAGATGTAATTAATGTCGGGTGATTCAAGAGCTTCCAGATAGTGATGATAGCGGTGATCGGCTTCTTCGTTGCCAAGCACCACCTCGCCTAAAAGATTCACGTTCTGCCCGATTTTCTCTTTGAAGCGGGTAGCCAGATGCTTCGTGAGTTGCGGGCGTTCCTCATTGATAATAACTTGCGAGGTATCCATGCGCAGGCGTTTTTTGATAATCGGGATAGCGATAAAGTCGAAATGATGTCCGAATGCCTGATACATTTTGAATAAGAAAGCATCCCGTTTGTTCAGAAATTCGGGGACACCGTACTGGTCAAGGAGAGTCTTGATACGTTTGGCGAGTATCTTCCGGTCGCGGATTTGCGAGGATTCGTCGAGCATCTTCACGAGGAATTTCTTGTCTTGCGGGCGCTGCACCATGACGGCATATTTATGCTGTTCCAGGCGTTCGGCTTTCGTAATCGTTTGTTCACAAGTATTATACAGTTTAAGTACCCAATCCTGTACTTCGGTAAGGGTCGGTTGATATTGTTTGTCCATAAGAATCTGAATTATGTAAATGGAGAAAATGTGAAAAAAGAATCTCAAATTGCAATTTACATAGTACGGAGGGTAGGACTAAACATAACAGCACGGTAGCGATGCAGGGTTTGCAACGCTTGCTGCGAGAAGCAGTCGAACAGATACTGTTGTTTCATATTCGTCGTTTTTGAAGGTGATTAGAAACGAAAGACTCACACTTCTCACAAAGATAAAAATAAATTATTGATTTTCAAGTAAAAGGGGAAGAAAATGCAATTGTGATAAATTCTAATATGTATGGTATGAGTTGATACAAGACGCGAGCGAAATAAATTAATCTTAATCTCTCTAAGATTTAGTTGTTCGGATACTATTAATTAGTACTCGTTATGCATGACTTTATTAACTATGAGGAGTAAATATGTGCTAACTTTGAATTAGTTACCTCCTTTAGTATCTGGCCTGATATTTCTTATAAAAAATCAGAAACAGGATGAATCCGGTCAGTGCGAAAGGAACACCTGTGAGGGCGGGGTAACGATAGCCTTCACTAACAGTCAATCCCCCTGCATAAGCGCCAATGGCATTTCCCAGATTGAATGCGACCTGTACGCAGGCAGCCCCCAACATCTCGCCGCCTTTTGCCACACGGATAATCAGTATTTGTTCGGGGCTGGATACGGCAAACAACCCTGCCGTGCAGAGGCACATCAGTATAGCAGCCGTCCATTTGTAGGGAGAAAGGAAGAAAATGAGAAGTAGCATAAGGCATATTAATGCTTGTGCGGCAGTTCCCACTTTTCCGGGTGTATAGCGGTCGGAGAGGCGCCCGCTGATAAGATTTCCCATGACCATACCGAATCCGGCAAGAATCATCAGCGGAGTAATACTTTCGGTGGAGAAACCGGAAATATTCGTCAGCATAGGGTTGATATAGCTGTACCAACAGAATACGCCACCGTTGCCTAACGCCGTAGCACCGAGAATGAGCCAGGGAGCCGGAGTCTTCAAGAAATGGAATTGTCCTTTAAAGCCGGTATCCTTCAAGCCTTCTACGTGAGGTACCCAGCGCCAGATGTAATACAGGATAACGATTCCCCAGATGCCGACCAACAGGAAAGTGGCACGCCAGGAAAGCATAGTGCTGAGAGAAGTTCCCAATGGGACACCGAATAGGTTGGCAATGGTCATTCCGGCAATCATAATCGAAACGGCTTCTCGGTGCTCAAACGGGCTCCCGACCCTTCCCCTTTATCAGCCAGTCTTTCGGCAACAATGGAGCCGACGCCGAAATATGCTCCGTGCGGTAGTCCGGAGATGAAGCGCGCAGCAAGCAATATCCAATAATTGGGAGCTGTTGCAGCACAGATATTACCTATCATAATCAGGGTAACCAATACCAGCAGAATATGTTTCAACGGATATTTGCGGGCTAATGTCAACACGGGGGCACCCACACAGACGCCTAATGCATAAGCGGAAATGAAATGTCCCGCCATAGGGATACTGATCCCTAAATCTTTTGCCACATCGGGCAAAATACCCATCATTACAAATTCGGCAATACCTAATCCCAGGGTGCCGAACGCCAATGCGATAAGACTCTTTTTCATACCAAACTTAACCTGATACCTGTAACTTTTTACCTTTTTCTTTTTTGCGGGTGCAAAGGTAAAACAAAATCGGGCAGAGTGAGTTCGGTGTGAAATATTTTGATTTAAGTCAATTTATACAATGCTGCGTATGTAAGACTATGGATTTAATATGTTATAAATGTATCATATTAGAAAGAAATAAGAATGTGATATCAAGGAATACTGTTCGGAAAGACTATGGTTAATTTTAGTTGGCGTACACTTTTAATAAAGATTGCCTTTTCAATTGCTCTTTCCTGAATGTTTAAGAATCCAGTCTGTTATATCTTTCAGAACTTCCGGGCTGATGGTTTCTTCTAGCTGCCTATACTCCGCCAATGTCCCTTTTTCACAAGTCTGTAACAGATGGTTTAAGTTCGGATAAGCTTTTACCGTTACATTCTTATTCCCGTTTTCGCTGATTCTTTGCTGAATGGCCGTAAGGTTCATAATCGCATCCACTTGAATGTCCTTTTCTCCGTTTAGAGCGAGTACCGGACATTTTATTTTTTTCATGGCTTTAGCCGGGTCATACCTCATAAAATGGAGATACCACGGTGAAGTCCATGAAATTATCTGGGTGGCAATCTGCTGTACAGTACTCATGTCTTTCAGTTCTTCGGACGACATGGTTTTGGTAACGTTTGCATACAATTCTTTTTGGAGTTCATCCCTTGTCTTGTCCGTCTGTTGCAGTATGGCATATCTGTTTCGTACCGACGGTTTCATTCCTTGCCAAAGCGCATCCGGCATTCCTTGGGATTTGGAAATCATCTCTACTTGTTTCAGTATCAGGCTGTCACCTCTTACGCCGGCTCCTGCCAATGAAACAATAAATGCAATCGACGGGTCTTTGGCAGCTACGATGAATGCTATGATTCCGCCTGCGCTATGTCCGATAATGCCAATCTTCTTTGTGTTTATTTCTTTTCTGCCGCGCAGGTAATTGATGGCAGCTTCCGTGTCCGTTGCGAAATCCTCGTTGGTGGCTGTTGCATGGTTGCCTTGTGAGGCGGCTGTGCCACGATCATCACAGCGTAATACGGCGATTCCGTTCCTCGTTAGATAGTCGGCGATGACTAGGAAAGGCTTGTGTCCCATGATCTCCTCATCCCGGTTCTGCGCACCGCTTCCTGTCACCAACACTACTGCCGGAAATTTATTTCCCTTTTCGGGAAGAGTTAATGTCCCCGCAAGGTTAATTCCGTCCTGTTCGTTTCTTACTGTAACTTCTTCACTTTTATAAGGGAAAGGTGGTTGAGGTTCCTGCGGACGTTTGGGACGGCTTGCTTCTCCCTTTTCCAGATTCAATGGGATAGGCATTCCTTGTGTGAATGTTCCGGTTATCGTTTTGTCACTTTTCAATTTTCCTTTGTAGGAAGCATGAATAACAGGTATCTGAATAGTTAATATGGAATCACTGAAAGAGGTAGCTTGTGTCTTTATGCCGTTGGCTCCCTGGTCGGGACTGTCGAGCGTTGTTACATAAGTTCCTTGAGCCGCTTGGTTGATATGGAATACGATAGTCAGCGACCCGGTGGGAACAGTCAGTTTTCCGTGCCAAGTTCCTGAGATATCTTGCGCGGATGCGGAAGAAGATAAGAACAGTCCGGTGAATAATCCGGTGATAATAGTAGCTATGTAGACAGTTTTCAATGTGTTCATAAGAGAGAGATTAATAGTGAATGTAATTGATGCATATCAGATGATTCGTACAAAGATAACGATTATTCTGACATAAAAAATAAGACATTACTCAATCTTGTTTTAAGTCGAGTAATTTCAGGATAATTTATGAGATTTGTTAATGAAGGCTGCCTTTATTTTGTTGTCAATGGACTAAAAGGCTATCTTTGTTTTTATTTAATAGATTAATATTTGATAAATATGAAGATGTGTAGTGAAGTCTTTCAGTTTGAAAAGGAACTGAAGTGGGAGAACCCGGGTCCGGGAATCTGTCGTCAGATAATGGGTTATGACGAACAGTTGATGATGGTAAAAGTGCAGTTTGAAAAAGGAGCTGTCGGCACAATGCACGAACATCATCACAGTCAGGCTACTTATGTGGTAAGTGGAAAGTTCGAATTAACGATTGGCGAACAGAAAGAAATACTATCGGCAGGAGATGGCTATTATGTGGCTCCTAATAAACCTCATGGCTGTGTTTGTCTCGAAGCAGGCGTGCTGATTGACACATTTACTCCGATGCGGGCAGATTTTCTGTAAGACAGATGTGGTATGAAATTACCACATCTGTGGTATTTCGTCTGAACAGAATCCGCGCTATCTTTGTCATATATTAAAACGTATGAATTTAAAACGGATATATATGGAGAAGATAGCAAGAAAATTGACGGACCTGGTTGGTAACACTCCGTTGTTGGAACTTAGTAATTATAATAAGAGTAAGAATTTGAAAGCTCGCCTGGTAGTGAAGCTTGAATATTTTAACCCTGCCGGAAGCGTTAAAGACCGTATTGCTTTGGCGATGATTGAAGACGCTGAGGTAAAAGGTGTTTTGCAATCGGGAGCTACTATTATAGAACCGACTAGTGGCAACACCGGAGTAGGACTGGCTTTTGTGGCTGCTGCCAAAGGTTATAAGTTGATATTGACAATGCCCGACACGATGAGTGTTGAACGCCGCAATCTTTTGAAAGCTTTGGGAGCAGAATTGGTCCTGACTCCCGGTGCGGATGGTATGAAAGGAGCAATTGCCAAAGCGGAAGAACTGAAAGCGGCAACTCCGGACTCTGTTATCTTACAACAATTTGAAAATCCTGCTAACCCCGCCATGCATTTACGTACTACCGGCCTGGAAATATGGAGAGATACCGAGGGGAAAGTCGATATCTTTGTGGCCGGCGTGGGTACTGGCGGGACAGTTAGCGGAGTAGGTGAAGCATTGAAGATGCGCGACCCCAGTGTGAGGGTGGTAGCGGTAGAACCGTCTGATTCGCCGGTTCTTTCCGGAGGAAAGCCTGGGCCTCATAAGATTCAGGGAATCGGTGCGGGTTTCATTCCGAAGACTTACAAGGCTTCCGTCGTAGATGAAATTATTCGGGTGCAGAATGATGATGCCATTCGTACAAGCCGTGAACTGGCGAAGCTGGAAGGATTGCTGGTCGGCATATCTTCGGGTGCTGCTGTTTATGCGGCGACAGAACTGGCAAAACGCCCGGAAAATGAAGGGAAGATGATTGTGGCGTTGCTGCCCGATACAGGCGAACGTTATTTGTCTACTATTTTGTATGCTTTTGAGGAATATCCTTTATGATACACTGAATTTTAGAAAAAAGAGAGAGAATAATCGGGTGGTTATTTGGCAAAATCGTATATTTGCCAAGTAACCATTTTTATTTAATACTATGTTAAACAATACTTTAGGGATTTTAGTAACTATTCTCTTACTATTCTCCGCCTGTAAAGACGAAGAACCCCCAATCTCTTCAACGAAGGAATTGCTGAACTTTTCTATTTTGAAAAGTGATAATCAAGGTAAGGTCGCAAATGATGTGGAAGCCTCTATTCAGGGGAGTGTGATTACATTGCCATTGGATAAGTATGATGATTTGAAATCATTAATTGCCGTATTCGAATATAATGGAAAATCTATCACGATAAATGGAGTTGAGCAGGAATCCGGAGTTACCTCAAATGATTATTCGCAGCCATTGGTTTTTACTGTGGAAGCAGAAGATGGCAGTAAACAGCAATATACAGTGGAAATTGCATTGAAAGATACCGGAGTGCTTTCTGCTTTCCGCTTTTTGAAAAAGAATAATGCATTCTTGACTGCTGATGTTTCCTCTTCTATTGGAGAAGAAAGTATAATACCCCTTGTTACATTCTCACAATCCGAGCTTATCCCTACATTTACCACGAATGCTGTAAAAGTACTGGTGGACGAGGTAGAACAGAAAAGTGGAATGACAAAGAATGATTTTTCATCTCCCGTAGTTTATCAGTTTATAATGAGAAATGGGGAGACTTTTCAATATACAGTAAAGGCTGAATTCTTATTATCTGCTATTCCTGAATTGACTATTACGACGACAGATCCGTCTATAGCGGAAATACCAAGTAAGGATTATTATCTGGAGGGTACTTTGGCTGTTAACGGTAGAGGGGGCTATGAGGATTATACAGGGAAAACCGAGGTGAAGGGACGTGGCAATTCAACGTGGGGATATCCTAAAAAGCCTTATCGACTGAAACTTAATAAGAAAGCAGAGATCTGTGGTTTGGGGAAAGCCAAGAATTATGTGTTGTTGGCAAATCATCTTGATCCTACGTTAATGCTTAATTCGGTTGCATTCAAGATAGGTCGGCTGCTGGAACTTCCTTTTACCAATCATGCAATTCCTGTAGATGTAGTTTTAAACGGAATTTATAAAGGTTCTTACTTGTTGACCGAACAGATAGAGGTTAAAGAAAACCGTGTAGATTTGGATGAAAACAACAGTGTCATGTGGGAACTTGATTCTTATTGGGATGATGAGCCTAAGTTTAAATCGACTGCATTTAACCTCCCTGTAATGGTGAAAGACCCTGATTTGACCACAGAGCAATTTGAATATTGGAAGAAGGACTTTAATGCATTCACGACACAATTTGCAAAAGAACCGTTAGAAGGAAATAGCTATGTAGACATGATTGATATTGAATCGGTTGCCAAATTTCTGATAACCTTTAACTTGGTACACAACATGGAGATAAATCATCCTAAAAGTGTTTTTCTCCATAAAGAAGGAAATGGCAAGTATGTAATGGGACCTATCTGGGATTTTGATTGGGCGTATGATTATGAAGGTACGAGTAATCATTTTGGACGTTACAACACACCGTTATTTTCAAGTAGCATGAATGGAGTCGGTACGGCATTTTTCCAACGCTTTCTACAAGATAGCCGTGTGAAAGCGATATATAAGAGAACTTGGCAAGATTTCAAGAATAATAAGCTAGATGCATTGTTACAATATGTAGATGATTATGCTGTAATGCTTAAACCCTCTGTGGAAAGGAATAGTGAATTATGGGAAAATACTCGTTCATTCGATACAAAAGTGAAAGAGTTGAAGACGTGGTTAAGGAATAGAGCAGACTATATAGATAGTGAAGTCAGTAAACTTTAATAGAATCAATCTGTTGAACTGATAGATGAAAATAGATATCTGAAGAACCGGTAATAATTTCTGTTTCACTTTTTAGTGAGGAAAACAAAATTATTACCGGTTCTTATGGATTTATATTATTGATTGGGGTTTATTGCACTTCAAAACTTCCTTTCAACCGTATATCTTGTGATGAAGCTCCTATCATTATTGAAAAACTACCCGGTTCTACCGTAAACTGATTGTTCTTGTCCCATAACCCCAAGTCTTGAGGAGTAAGGGTAAAGCTGATTGTCTGTTCTTCTCCCGGTTGCAAATGAATACGTTCGAAGCCACGTAACACCTTGTCGTAGGTAGTCACACTGCTGAAATCATCCCGAATATAAAGCTGAACTACTTCATCTCCAGCTCTTTTCCCGGTATTCTTTACGATACACGAAAGGGGCATGTTTTCTTGTGGACCTATAACCGGTTTGGAGATCTTCAAGGCTGAATATTCAAAAGTAGTGTAACTTAACCCATATCCGAAAGGATAAAGAACTCCGTCTACACGGACTCTCCCCTTTGAATCGGAGCCGGGTTTGAATGGAAATGCAAATGGAACCTGTCCTACTGACTTCGGGAAAGTTACAGCCAGACGACCGCCCGGATTGTAATCTCCGAAAAGGACTTTAGCAATAGCATTCCCCATAAATTCACCGGGGAACCAGGCATGCACAATAGCGGGAACGTATTTGTTGGCCCAGTTGATTGTTGCTGCCCTTCCGTCTACCATTACCAAAACTACTGGCTTTCCTGTTGCATAAACAGCTTCCAACAACTGTTGCTGACGCCCGCAGAGATCGAGGCTGGTACGGGAAAATTCCTCCCGAACCGTCTTCTCATTTCCGCCTAATACAAGAATAGCGATGTCCGAAACTTTTGCCAGTTCTACTGCTTCATTAATCATAGCTTGTTCCTGTGTATCCAAAGGAACATTGTATAATTCACTTTCTGGGAAATACTTGTCAATGATGTTACATCCCTTTGCATAGCTGACTTCTGCATTAGGCAGATATTCTTTGATTCCCTGATATACAGTCTTGATAGGAGCATGGGCAGGGCCGTATCTGCACGTCAGTTCCTTCACTTCTTCTGCATTCGGACCGATAACTGCTATTTTGTTGAGGCTCTTGGACAACGGAAGCATCTGATTCTCGTTTTTCAGAAGAACAATAGACTCTAAAGCCGCTTTCATAGATACCTCCTGATGAGCGGCATTGTGTACTACTGTTTCTGGATGACGATCATCACCTGGGTACGGATTATCAAAAAGCCCCAACATAAATTTGACACGTAAGATTTCACCTACACGTTGGTCGAGGGTATGCAAAGAGATTTTTCCTTCGCTGATTGCACGGCGTAAAGGGAGGATAAAATCTTGTGGCGGGGTGAAGTTGGTGCGGATATTCAGTCCTGCATTTACTACTTGTGCCGCCATTTCTTCTTCAGTCGGGGTAATGCGGTGTTTTGTATGCAGGAATTCCACTGCTTCACTGTCCGATACTACATATCCCTTGAACCCCCATTGTTGACGCAGAATTTCAGTAAGGAAATGATAACTCCCGGAGACAGGTTCTCCGTCATAATCATTATAAGAGCTCATTACCCCTAAGGCTCCTGCTTCCTGAATTCCTTTGCGGAAGGGTTCCAAATAAAGAGTCTTCATCTCACGCGGAGCCACGTGCGGGTCGGTACGTGTACCTCCATCACGTCCTCCAACCGGGATACTATAGACGGCAAAATGTTTCGGAGTGGCTGCCAGCCCTTCGGCTTGCAGACCGAGAATCATTTGTTTTCCCAGTTCGCCTGCCAGATAAGGATCTTCGCCATAACTCTCTACTACCCGTCCCCAGCGCGGGTCTTGGGCAATGTCCAGAATCGGGGCGTAAATATTGGTATATCCGAGCGCTTTTGCCTCATCAGCAGTGACTTTCGCAATTTCTCGGATCAGTTTCTTGTTCCACGTGGCACCTTGTCCGCATTGGGCAGGAAACATGGTAGCCCGATTGTGGCACAATCCGCGTATTCCTTCATTGGTAAAGTCAACGGGAATGCCCAACCGTGTCTGTTCTACAAACCAGCGTTGTATTTCGTGGCGGTTCTTTACACTGTTGGCATACGGATAAGAAAGTTCGGAACCGAATTTACCCAATCCGTTCGCCTGTTCGTCAATATTCCCGATACCGTCTTTCCAGATTTCCTTTGACCATTCGGCAGTGGGCCATGCATCTTTCAATACCCGCCCCGAACC
>OGPN01002433.1_pt1 | contig 10827 bp, 6 predicted proteins | sample 1552941 | NCBI WGS metagenome assembly OGPN01 (sample SAMEA2580220, study PRJEB22360) | human gut metagenome | biome: human gut; feature: human-associated habitat; material: faeces | place: Denmark | collected 2008/2010
CGAGTAGTTGGGCCTACCGTGCAATGAAAGCCTCCACGACCTATCCGCTGCAGGACGCTGTGCCCTTTGTGCTGGAAAACGAGTTCATTCCCGACGACAAAGCAGCCAACGCCACCTCGATCGCCATGGAATACGCCGTAGGCGACTGGGGCGTAGCGCAGGTGGCCAAAAAGTTCGGCAATACAGCCGATTACGAGGAATACCTCAAGCGCGGAAAATACTACACGCACTATTTCGACAAGTCGATCAATTTCATCCGTCCGAAACTCGAAAACGGCGAGTGGCTCACGCCCTACGATCCGTTCGAGTCGATACACGGCGTGGGACACTTCTGCGAGGGCAACGGCTGGCAGTACACGTTCTTCGTGCCGCAGCATCCCGAAGGACTGATCGCCCTGATGGGCGGCGACCGGCCCTTCACGGCCAAACTCGACGAATTCTTCACCGCCGAGGGCGATCTGGGCGAAGAGGCTTCGATGGACATTTCGGGTCTGATCGGCATGTACGCCCACGGCAACGAGCCGAGCCACCACATCGTCTACCTCTACCCCTATGCGGGCCAGCAGTGGAAAACGGCCGAGAAAGTGCGCTACATCCAGCGGGAATTCTACACGGCCCGGCCCGACGGCATCATCGGCAACGAAGACTGCGGCCAAATGTCGGCATGGCATATCCTCTCGGCGCTCGGATTCTATCAGGTGAACCCTTCGAACGGCGTCTTCGTCTTCGGCAGTCCGCTCTTCGACAGGGCGACGCTCCGGCTGCCCGGCGGCAGGACATTCGAAATCCGGGCAGAAAACGATCCTGCGAAGAACATCTACATCCAGTCGGTCAAGCTCAACGGACAGCCCTACGAGAACTCGTACATCACCTACGACGACATCATGGCCGGCGGCACGCTGACCTTCGTGATGGGTCCCCGGCCGAACGAAGCGTTCGGCGCGAAACCCGAAAACCGTCCCCAAACCGCCATCTAACACACTTCACACCATGCTCGAAGCACTGAAACAACAGGTTCTGCACGCCAACTTGGAATTGGTCCGCCACCGGCTCGTGGTCTTCACATGGGGCAACGTGAGCGGCATCGACCGCGATTCGGGACTCATCGTCATCAAGCCGAGCGGCGTGGAATACGACCGCCTGACGGCCGGCGACATGGTCGTGGTCGATCTCGAAGGGCGTGTGGTCGAAGGCGGACTGAATCCCTCGTCGGACACGCCGACCCATATCGAACTCTACAAGGCTTTCCCGGCGATCGGCGGTATCGCCCACACCCACTCGACCTATGCGACCGCATGGGCGCAGGCGCGGCGCGACATTCCGGTCGCCGGAACCACGCATGCCGACTATTTCCACGGCCCCATTCCCTGCACGCGGGACATGGCGGCCGAAGAGATCGAAGGGGAATACGAACTCCAGACCGGCCGGGTCATCGCCGAACGGTTCAGCTCGCTCGATCCGCTGCACACGCCCGGCGTGCTGGTCGCCAACCACGGACCCTTCACATGGGGGAAAACGGCCGGCGAAGCGGTCTACAACAGCGTAGTGGTCGAGGAGGTCGCAAAAATGGGATTCATCTGCCACTCGCTCAATCCCCGAATGCCGATGAACGCAGGACTGATCGAAAAGCATTTCGAACGCAAACACGGCGTAAACGCCTATTACGGCCAGAAAAAACGCTGATCCGACTCTCAACGCGCAAAAGCCGCAACCCTTCGGGGCTGCGGCTTTTCGTTTAACGGCATGTGGACCCGCGGCTCGGAAGGCAGGAGCGCTTACGCCCTCTCACCGCGCGGTGCGCACCGATTAATCAAAGATGATACTATTTTAATCTAAAGGTAATTTTAAATACTTAATATTTTCACTTTCCCGCCAAATCGGTCTAAATTTGTAAACATCCGTACCCGAAAGGCATCCGGACTGTAGTCCGGTCTCCAGCAGGTACGCACAACCCGAACTTAAACCGAACCGGATATGAAACGAATCATCTGCACCCTCATGGGCTTCGCCGCACTGACGGCAGGCTTCGACGCCGCTGCGGCCGGACGCAAGACCTCCGTCCCCGAACAAAAGGAACAACCGACGCCCCGGCTGCGCTTTACGGGCGATCCGTTCGCCCAGCAGGCGACCGCCGTCTTCGCCGAAACGCTGCATGACATGCGCAGCAAGATCGAGTACGGCTCGAACGAACGCTTCCCCGCAGGATTTTTCCACACCTCGACCGAGCCCGAAGGCGTTCCACAATACTACAACGACATGTGGACCCGCGACTGCGGCCGCGGCGTGATCGAGCTTTCGCGCTTGGGGTTCGCCGACGATGCCCGCCTGATCTCGCGCTACTTCCTCGCCCACATCACCGACGGCGACCACTGGGGCCGCGAACTGCACCACTCCGCCCCGCACGTCGAACTCGACGGCAACGTCCTGATCCTGTCCGGCATCTGTTCGGCATGGCGGGCCAACGGCATGGAGCGCGGACTCGGCCGGGAGTTCTGCGACGGCATCGCGCCCGTGGTCGCATGGGTCGATTCGCTGACGCGGGTTTCGCCCTACGGCGGACTGCTCCCCTCGACCTCCGAACTTTCGGGCAACCCCAGCACCGACTATCCCGTTTACAGCATCTTCGGCAACTACGGCATCTATACCGTCATGGCGCAGATCGCCGACATGGCCGCAGCCAGCGGCCGCCCGGAGCTGGCCGCGCAGGCCGCACGGCTCCGCACGACGATGGAGCAGGCCCTCGGACGGCTCGTCTCCGACGGTCATTACAGCTATGCGCCCAAAGGATGCTGGTTCAACGGCATCGACAGCCGCAACGGCCGCGCATACGACATCTCCGACTGGGACGGCACTTCATGGCCCACTTGGCACTGGACGCGGCAGCTGCCCTACATACTCCACTACGACTACCTTTCGCCCAACGCCGACGGCAAGTTCGCCGAGGTCCATGCGGCGAGCTACCGACTGCTCCGCCACTGGATGGCCAAGGGCGAATATTTCCGCAAATACGGCTTCGTAAGCAACACCGGATGGACCGGAATGGGCGGCCGGCACGACGAAACGATGTGCGGCTACGGACAGGGCTTCTTCACGCAGGCCGCGCTGATCGCCGACGACGTGAACGTCTACACCAAATGTCTGGAAGGAATCGCCCGGCTTGGATACGACGGCGGGGTCATCGAACAGATGTCCTATGAAAAGAATCCGTTCGTCATGCACGAATGTTTCAACTACGACAACTACGAAAAGGGACTCGACCACACCTTCGGAGTCCACTCCGAAGGCCGGCGCGAGATTATGGAAAATCCCGGCGACGAGGGCAATCTCGTGCAGGAAGCCGAGATTCTCAAAGCATTCTCGATCGTCGCGGGCATCCGCTGCGAAGGCCGCAGGCTGACGCTCATGCCCCGCCTGCCGTGGTTGTGGGACACGATGGAGTGTGTGGACTGGCCCGTCACCGACGCCGACGGTTAGAGTCCCTTTTCGGCGGCCGCCCCCCCTCCGCTCCCCCGCCCGCCACGAACGCTGGCTGCGCCGCTGCACGGTCGAGCTGGAAGGCATCGGCAGGTTCGAAGGCACGGACATCCGCTTCGGCCCCTTCCCGCGTCTGCTGAGCAACCCGAAGAGTTACGAAACCGAACTGATCGGAAACGCCTCGTGGATCTGGGTCCGCGGCATCAAAGGCGACAAACGCACGATCACCGTCGAACTCTAACCGCAACAGGCCATGAAACACCTTTTCATCGCGGCATGCTGCTGTCTGGCGTCCGCCGGATTCGCGGCCGAGCCGTTCGAAATCCGCGGCGTGCTGCCGTGGCACAACTTCCTCTGCGGCCCGACGGCTTGGAACAAAGCCGATTACGAGGTTTACCTCGACAACTGCAAAGCCGAAGGCATCAACTTCATCGGTTTTCACAACTACACGGGCGGCGGCGAACGCTACGCCACCTACGTCGAACCGATGGTGCGCATCTCCTACCGGGGCATCGTGCCGCAGGCCATGCTCGACAACTCGCTCAGCTGCCGCTGGGGCGCACTGCCGCTCCGGCTCAAGGAGTTTGCGTTCGGCTCGCAGCGGGCGCTCGACGTACCGCGCGGCGCCGAAGCCTTCGGCAGCGACTGCTCCCTGCTTTCGAAAACTCCCGACGAACACTACCGCAACACGCAGCGGCTGATGCGCGACGTACTGCGCATGGCCCACGACCGGGATATCGAAATGGCCATGGGCTTCGAATTCGGCGTCGTGCCGCCCGAATATTTCTCGCTCTACGCCGCAGGCAGCTGTTTCTTCTGGCTCGGCGCAGGCAACATGGTCCCCAATCCGTGCCATCCGACCTCGGTCGAACTGCACCGGGCGGCACTCGACGACCTGCTGGAAAACTATCCCGACATCGACTACGTGTGGCTCTGGCTCAACGAACATTCGTTTCTGGGCGTGGTCGTCGAACAGGCGCTGGGCGATCCCGCCTTCGCGGAGGTGTTCCGTCGGGAATCGGGCCATTTCGAAGAGGCGCAGAGCGACAGCGAACGTTTCGTGGGCGTGTGGTCGCTCGAATACATCCGCCGCACGCTCGACCATCTCCGGCAGAAAGGCTCCCGCGCCAAGCTGATCATCGGCGGCTGGGGCGGCGGGGGCCAACTGCCGGGCATCCTGCGCGGACTGGACCGGGCGCTGCCCGAAGAGGTTGTCTTCAGCTGCCTGAACCCCGATCTGGGACGCACCCGACAGCCCGGATTCCTCGCCGACATCGCCCGCCACCGCAAAGTCTGGGCCGTGCCGTGGCTCGAAGGCGACAACCAGATGTGGCACCAGCAGCCGCGCGTGGGCAAGATGCGAGACCACGTACAGCTGGCCCGCGAACAGGGGCTTCAGGGCGTGGCGGCCAATCAATGGGCCACCGCCGAAGCGGCGTGGCGGCCATTCATTGGCGCACGGCGGAGACCCGCTATAACTTCCGCACGTTCGCCCGCTACGCCCGCACGTCGGACGACGCGACCGTCGAAACGCTCTACAAGGAGTATTTCGAAGAGGATTTCGGCGCGCAGGCCGCCGCCGCACTCGCGCCCCTGATGGCCGCCGTCGATACGGCCAACGCATGGGAGGGACCGCAGTCCCCGGAGTACTTCGCCTTCCGTCCCGACTGGGGTGTGCTCGACGAAGCGAACGCCGCTTCGCGGCAGGGGATCATCGACGCCATCGACGCCGTGCAGGACAAAGAGCAGACGCCGCAGCAGCGCCGCAACCTGAAAAACTTCCGGGCCATGCTCTCGTTCGAGCTGCTGCTGGACAAGGTCGTGCGGGCGATGGCTCCGGGCTGGGAGCTGCGCGACAAAGCCCTTGCGGAGAACCGTCCCGCATCGCGCGAAGCCTGCGCCGCGGCGCTCCGCGAGTTGGAATCCGCCCCCGTCGAAGAGCTGATCCGCACCTATGTTTCGCGCACCGGGTCACGCGGCGAAATGGGCATCCTGACCTCGATCAACCAACGGCTATGGAACAATTACCTGCTGCTGAAAAACTACCTGAAGGAGAACACACACTAAAATAACCAAGCGATCAAACAATTATCCGCCATGACTAAAAAACTGCTACCGCTACTGTTGCTGCTGGGCGGTCTGTACGGCGCGGAAAATTCCGCGCAGTCGCAGACCCGGTTCAACCGGCCGTTTGCGCCCCAAGAGGGTTTCGTTGCGACTCCCGAACGTCCCTGCCGGGACGAAATCTGCCTGAACGGCCGCTGGAAGTTCATGCCCGTCGAGACCGAAGGCATGACGCCCGAACAACTCAAGACGCAAACCTACCCGACGGCCCCCGTATGGGACGCCGTGGAGTGCAAGGTTCCCTCGCCGTGGAACGTCAACGGCTTCTCCCGCGGCGGAGGCGGCGACTTCGTCGCCTATCCCAGTTACCCGGAGGCTTGGGAGCACGTGCAGGCCGCATGGCTGCAAAAGAAGGTGCGGATACCCGCCGGCTGGGACCGCCGCCGCATAATCCTGCACTTCGAAGCGGTCGCCGGATATGCGCGCGTATTCGCCAACGGCAACCTCGTATGCGAGAATTTCGATCTCTTCCTGCCCTTCTCCGCCGACGTCACGGACTACGCACGTCCCGGACAGGAGATCGAAGTCACGGTGTGGGTCGCCCGCGCATCGCTGTTCGACGAACCCGGAAAATACGGGAAAAGACCCTACATCGGCGGCTCGTTCTGGGGCAACCACATTGCGGGCATCTGGCAGGACGTCTTCCTGCTGAGCTATCCGGAGGTCTACATAGCCGACACCTACATCGACCCGGACGTGGCCGGCGACAGGCTCTCCGCCGAGCTGACGATCCTCAACACGACCGGCAAGCCGCAGCGCGTCGCGCTCAGCGCCGACGTACGCCGCTGGCACAACGACGCCGACACTTCGGCGCTGTCATTTCCCGTCCCGGCATGGCACCTCGACGACGCTCCGGCCTTGGATTATCCCGTGCAGCACGTAACGCTCGCACCGGGCGAAAACAAGGTGACGCTGCAAGGCGTTCCGGACGGACGGCTGGAGAAATGGTCGCCCGCCAATCCCGCGCTGTACGGCATGACCGTCTCCATGCAGGGCAGGAAGGGAATCGCCGACAGGGATTACACGCGCTTCGGCTGGCGGCAGTTCCGACTCAAAGGCACACGGTTCTACCTCAACGACGAAGTGATCGAGCTGAAGGGCGATTCGTGGCACTTCATGGGCATTCCGCAGATGACGCGGCGGTACGCCTACTCGTGGTACCGCATGCTCAGGGACGCCAATGCCAACGCCGTACGCCTGCATGCGCAGGTTTTCCCGCGTTTCTATCTGGATATGGCCGACGAAATGGGTATCTGCGTGCTGGACGAAACCGCCATGTGGTCGAGCGACGGCGGTCCCAAGGTCGATGCCGAAGCCTTCTGGCAGGCATGCCGCGACCATGTCAGAGGCATGGTCCTGCGCGACCGCAACCACCCCTCGGTATTCGGCTGGAGCGTCTGCAACGAGATGCTGGCCGTCACCAAGCACGTAGTCCACGCCCCCGAACCGATCGTCGAACGCAACATCGCCGAGATCAACGAATGGGTGCGCATCACCCGTGAATGCGACCATACGCGCAACTGGATTTCGGGCGACGGCGAGACCCAGACCGACACCGACCTGCCGACCGTCATCGGCCACTACTGCAACACGCCGCTGATGCTCGAATGGAAGAGCAAGGGCAAACCGTGGGGCGTCGGCGAGATGGGCATGTGCTACGCCGGAACCCCGGCCCACGTCTCGGTGGTCAACGGCGACCGCGCCTTCGAATCGCAGGAAGGCCGCATGGAGGGACTCGCGGGCGAAGCGTTCGAAACGATCTCCATGCAGCGCGGTCTGGATGCCTGCTACGCCTCGATTTTCAACCTCGCGTGGTACGGCGTGCAGCCGCTCGAAATCGGACTCGAAGACATCACCCGTCCCGTGAAAGCGGAGGACGGCATCTGGTTCGGCCCCTACCGGGAAGGAGTTCCGGGCGTCCAGCCCGAACGGCTCGGCCCCTACACCACCACATTCAACCCCGGTTACGATCCCCGGCTTCCGCTGTACCGCCCGTGGGCGTTGTTCGAGGGCGTGAAAGCCGCATTCAGCGACACCTATGCCGCCCTGCCCAACAAATGGGCCGTACGCAAACACACCGAGATCAGCGAACCGGTTCCGGCCGCCCGCGACGTCGTGTGGATCTCCGCCGATCCGGAGTCGAAGGCCGAAAGGCAGTTCGAAGAGCTGTCCGTGGCATTCCGGCCGCTCGACACACGCCGCAGTCAGCTCATCCTGCTCGACGGCATCCGCCCGGCGGAAGATCCGGCCCTCGTCGAACGGCTCCGCGCCGCACTCGGCGCCGGAAGCACCCTGCTGGTATGGAACATCTCGCCCGCGGCGCTTCCGCTGGTCGAAAAGCTCGGCGGCCACGCCGTGACGCTCACTCCGCGCAATGCTGCCAGCTACATCATACGCGGCAAACACTCGCTGCTCAACGGGCAGGACCTTTCGACGCTCTATTTCAACGAACGGACCAAAGAGCCGGTTTCCAGCTTCGTGATGACCTCCGGCGACGCCTACACCACCCTGCTCGACCCCTGCAACACGGATTGGAGCAAATGGAACTATCAGGAAGAGAACATCAAAACCGGGCAGGTGCTCCGCAGCGAGCGGGAGAGCAAGCCGCTCGGCAGCGTACTGCTCCGCGGCGAGGCCGGCCGGGGCGAGCTGCTGCTCTCGGCGATCGACCCCTTCGTGCTGGGCAACAAGGGCAATGCGCTGATCCATGAAATGCTGCACAATCTGGGCGCACGGTTCAACGGCCGCCCGCGCCATATCCCGGCGGCGCTCGACCGGAACGGCACGGTCGTACACGCCCTGCTGAGCGGCACCTATGCCGGAGGAAGCATGGACGAGGTCATGGCCCGCGACTACCTCGAAGGCACTCCGGCGGCCGACCTGCGGCCGGGAGCGGTAACCTCCGGAAGATATTGGGGCGCCATGGACAGCAACGAAGAGGGATTCTGGAACTTCGAAACGATGAACCTCAAGGGCGAGCAGAAAGACTGCGCCGTTTACCTGAGTTTCTGGCTGTTCAGCCCCCGGTCGCTGGTCAACCTGCTGCTGGAGCCCAACATGCCCCGTCTCGATCTGGAATTCGCGGTGGACGACAAACTGGCCGTATACGTCAACGGCAACCTTCTCGACAACGCGGTCAAACGGCAGGACAACCCCACCCTGCCGCAGCGCATCGAAGGCATTCCGCTCGAAAAGGGCTGGAACCATGTTCTGCTCAAGGTAGGCCAGTTATGGGGAGGCTGGAACGGCCGCTTCCGCTTCACCGCCACCGATCCCGCCTACATGCGGCAGCTCGAATCAGTCATCATGCAGTAAAACCCCGGAAGCCATGCGAATCAAACTCCTGAACACGGCGCTCTGCCTGCTCTTCACGGCCGCCGGTCTGCACGCGCAGGAAACCGACTACGGCGCCGGCGCAGCCAACGTACGTTTCATCCCCTCGCAGGGACTTCTGGGCGGACGCACCGATTTCGACTGCTTCCGGCTGAAAAACCATCCCGCCGCCAGCGGCGTGCCGCTGGGCGGCATCGGGGCGGGCAACGTGCAATTCGCACCCGACGGACGCTTCGTCCGGATCGGAATGAACAACATACACCTGCCCATCCGCAAAAGCACCGGATCGTTCTTCACGCTCTGGCATCGCAGCGGCGGCACGGCGGACGCACGCAGGCTCGTGCGCGACACGCTGGTGCAATACGGCATGGAGGGCGTTTCCACGACCTATTACACCGGATTGTTCCCCCGCGCCGAACTCGATCCCGGAGAGGTGTTTCCGGGCGCAAAAGTCCGCATCCGCGCCTGCTCCCCGCTCATTGCGCATAACGTCAAGGATTCGAGCCTTCCGCTGGCGTTCTTCGACGTCGAGCTGGAATCCGCCGAAGGAGGCGAGACGGCCGTGGCCTTCTCGTGGGAGGATTTCATCGGACGGGGCATCCGCGAACCCGAAAGCATCGAAGGCATGGACGGCCAGCTTTTCGGACAGGGCCGCAACAAGCTGTGCAACGGCGAAGAGTGGCCCGAACGTCCTTTGGAGCAGACCTTCGCCCGCACATGGGAGTGCGGCGCGATGGCCGGAGTGCGGCAGTTCGCGGCAGGCCCGCTGCAACCCAAACGGGCCAATTTCCAGAATTACGTCGACGAAGTGGCCGTTCTGGCGCAGACCGACTCCACGACCCGGCTTTCTGCACTCACGGCCTACGACCTCGCCGCGGGCGACGAGGCGTGGGAGGCGTTCCGCCGCAACGGCGAATTCGAAGCAACGGACGACGGCGTCGCACTGCTCTCGACGCCGGGCGAGAAGCGGTGCGGAAGCGCCGTGGCCCTGAAAACCACACTGCGGCCGGGCGAAAAGAAAACGTTCCGCTTCATGCTGGCGTGGTACTACCCCGAACTCAAAGTGGACCGCCGCAGCGATCCGCCCGAATTCTACTGGGCCGGAGGCAGCGATTACGGCCGCTATTTCCACAATTTCTTTTCGGGACTGTCATCTTTGGTGCGTTACGGGGCCTGCGAACGCGAGAGACTCTGCGCGCAAACCGTCGAATGGCAGCGGCCCGTGTTGGAAAGCACGCTGCCCGACTGGTATAAGTTCAAACTCATCAACAGCGGGTACGTCATCTACACCAACATGATCCTCAACAAGAAAGGAGACGTAACCGTCAACGAAGGCGGCATGGGCGGACTGGCCGGAACCATGGACCAGCGCATCTCGTCGCATCCCTTCTACCAGAAATTCTTCACCCGGCTGGACCGTTCGGAGATGATGATATTCGCCGACGCCCAGCAGACCCGCGGCAACATCACCCACTTCATCGGCCACTATTACTTCGGCATGGGAACCGTCGGCGGACGCATCCCGACTGAAGAGGGCTGGATGATCGACAACACGGGAGGCTGGATCATCCAGCTCGCAAAGGATTACGAGCAGACGGGCGACATGGAGTACCTGCGGCGTTACGCCGGACGGGTGTACAACGGCATGGAGTTCCTGCGTTCGCTGATGCCCGAAGGGCTGGAGATTCCCATCGGCGGCACCACCTACGACGACTTCCACCATCCGCCCGTCTACAGTTACGGCGCGACGATCTACCTCGCCACGCTCAAGGCCGCCCGCGTGGTCGCCGCGGCCATGGGCGACGAAGTACGCGTCAAGACTTACGAGGAGCAGTACGCACGGACGCAGAAAGAGCTGATCCGGATGTTGTGGAACGGCCGCTTCTTCGCCTACGG
>OGPN01002436.1_pt1 | contig 10811 bp, 9 predicted proteins | sample 1552941 | NCBI WGS metagenome assembly OGPN01 (sample SAMEA2580220, study PRJEB22360) | human gut metagenome | biome: human gut; feature: human-associated habitat; material: faeces | place: Denmark | collected 2008/2010
TCGCCGTTCGACAAAGGCGGGTGAGGTGGGAGCCGATCTGGTCGGGAAAGTAGAAGCCGGAATTCCCGAAGACGATCCCCGTAATCCTGCAACTATTGCAGACAACGTCGGAGATAATGTGGGAGATGTCGCCGGTATGGGAGCCGATTTGTATGAGTCCTATTGTGGTTCGGTGTTGGCTACTGCTGCGCTGGGGGCTGCTGCTTTTATCACTGTGCCGGAATTACAATTCAATGCAATCCTGGCTCCGATGTTGATTGCCGCTTTCGGCGTGATCCTTTCGTTGTTGGGTATATTTATGGTAAAAACCAAGGAAGGGGCATCTCAGTTGCAATTGCTGAGGGCATTGGACCGGGGAATCAATACCAGTTCCGTGCTTATTGTGGCTGCCAGTTTTCTGGTGATTCATCTGCTGGGCCTGAGTTATTGGATTTGCGGCTCGGTGATTACAGGCTTGCTGACCGGTATCGTAATCGGAAAGGCGACGGAATATTACACTTCACATGCTTACAAACCGACTCAGGATATAGCTAAAAGTTCGGAGACGGGTCCTGCTACCGTGATTATCAAAGGGATCGGAACCGGAATGATTTCGACGGCAATACCCGTAATTACGATTGTGGTCGGTATCATATTGGCTTATTTATTTGCTGCACAATTCGATATGACCGATATGTCGATGGGATTGTATGGGGTAGGAATTGCTGCTGTGGGGATGCTTTCGACTTTGGGCATCACTTTAGCGACGGATGCTTACGGTCCTATAGCCGATAATGCCGGTGGAAATGCTGAAATGAGCGAACTGGGAGCCGAAGTCCGGCAGCGGACAGATGCATTGGATGCCTTGGGAAATACGACCGCAGCGACCGGAAAAGGGTTTGCTATCGGTTCGGCTGCATTGACGGGTTTGGCTTTACTGGCTTCGTATATTGAAGAAATCAAAATCGGTTTGATCCGTTTAGGGCATACGACACTCGAGGTCGGAGGGAAAGTGGTCGATACAGCTTCGGCAGGTTTGAAAGATATGATGACTTATTACGATGTGAATCTGATGAACCCGAAAGTGTTGGCCGGCGTATTTATCGGTTCGATGATGGCCTTTTTATTTTGTGGGCTGACGATGAATGCGGTAGGGCGTGCGGCACAGAAAATGGTCAACGAAGTAAGACGGCAATTCCGCGAAATTAAAGGGATTATGGAAGGAAAAGCCGAGCCCGATTATGCCCGTTGTGTAGAGATCTCTACCCGTGGAGCACAGCGTGAAATGATCTTTCCGTCTTTGCTGGCTATTATTATTCCGATTATTGTCGGATTGATTTTTGGTGTAGCCGGTGTAATGGGACTTTTAGCCGGAGGATTGGGTTCCGGATTCGTTTTGGCGGTTTTCATGGCTAATTCCGGGGGAGCTTGGGACAATGCCAAGAAATATGTCGAAGAAGGTCATCTGGGAGGTAAAGGTTCCGAATGTCATAAGGCAACGGTAATCGGGGATACGGTCGGAGATCCGTTCAAAGATACTTCCGGGCCGAGCCTGAATATATTGATAAAACTTATGAGCATGGTAGCTATCGTGATGGCTGGTGTGACTTGTATGTTCAGCTTGTTGTAAAGGTTGAATACGGAGTAAGCCGGACATGCGGCCCGATGTGATCCGGCATTCTGCTGAAGGATGGATCGGCGAACCTGAAATTCCTGATTTCTATTTATTTATCAGGACCGAAGGTTTGCCGATCGAAGTTTGGGACGTACTCATCCGGCAGGTTTGAAAAGCTGCAGGTCTCTTTTTGAAACCTTTTGTACCACTCTTCTTTTTCTTGTTTTTTGCCTTGAAAAGAGGTGTTTTAATAGTTAAAAACGAAGGTTATTCGCCGGAAAATGATTATATTTGCATGTTTTGTGAAAAAATCAATTAAACTATAATATGAGCGAAGAGATTGAGAAAAACGAAAGAGAGTATTCCGCCGATAGTATTCAGGTACTGGAAGGTTTGGAGGCAGTGAGGATGCGTCCCTCCGTGTATATCGGAGACGTTAATGTCAAAGGGTTGCACCATTTGGTTTACGAGGTCGTAGACAACTCTATAGACGAGGCTTTGGCTGGATTTTGTGATCATATTCAGGTAACTATAAACGAAGATAACTCGATCTCTGTGAGAGATAACGGTCGGGGTATTCCGACAGCACGCCATTCCAAAGAGAATAAATCGGCTCTGGAAGTGGTTATGACCGTATTGCATGCCGGAGGTAAATTCGATAAAGATTCTTATAAAGTGTCCGGGGGTTTGCACGGGGTAGGTGTTTCCTGCGTCAATGCGCTTTCTACTACTTTAATTGCAGAGATTCACCGGGAAGGAAAAATCTGGAGACAGGAATATCACAAAGGGATTCCTGCCGGAGATGTACAGGTGGTAGGAGATACCGATCGCACCGGGACTACGATTACTTTCTTGCCGGATGATACGATTTTTTATGTTACCGAGTATAAATACGATATCTTATCGGCCCGGTTGCGGGAGTTGGCTTATTTGAACAAAGGGATTCGTTTGTCGTTGACCGATAAACGGGAGATCGATCCGGAGACCAATGCTCCCCGGCATGAAGTGTTCTTTTCTCAACACGGTTTGAGTGAATTTGTCGAATACCTCGATAATACCCGGGAAAAACTGATCGAAGATACGATCGATATAGCGACAGAAAAGAATGGAATCCCTGTGGAGGTCGCTTTGCATTATAATACGGGTTTTTCAGAGAATGTATTTTCTTATGTCAATAATATCAATACGATAGAAGGAGGTACTCACCTGACCGGTTTCAAACGGGGCTTGACGACGACCCTGAAAGCTTATGCCGAGAGTCACGGAATGCTTTCAAAACTGAAATTCGATATCAATAGCGATGATTTCCGCGAAGGATTGACGGCTGTGATTTCGGTGAAAGTGGCAGAACCGCAGTTTGAAGGTCAGACTAAAACGAAATTGGGGAATACAGAAGTCGGTACGGCTGTTTCACAAGCTGTATCTACTGTTCTGGAAAACTATCTCGAAGAAAACCCGAGAGAAGCTAAGGCAATTGTGGATAAGGTCATTCTGGCAGCCACTGCGCGTCATGCAGCCCGTAAAGCCCGTGATCTTGTGCAGCGTAAAACTGTATTGAGTGGCTCCGGTTTGCCCGGTAAACTGGCCGACTGTTCGGATAATGATCCGGCAAAATGTGAAATCTTCCTGGTCGAGGGAGATTCAGCAGGGGGTACGGCAAAACAGGGACGTGACCGTCGTTACCAGGCTATTTTACCCTTGCGGGGAAAAATCCTGAATGTAGAGAAGGCTATGATGCACCGGGTATATGAAAGCGATGAAATAAAAATAATTTTCCAGGCTCTGGGGATTACGATCGGTACTCAGGAAGACTCCAAAGCCGTTAACCTGGAAAAATTGCGTTACCATAAGATTGTGATCATGGCCGATGCCGATGTCGATGGTGCACATATCGCTACTTTGATTATGACTTTGTTCTTCCGTTTTATGCGTCCGGTGATCGAGAACGGATATCTGTATATCGCAACGCCTCCTTTATATTCTGTGAAGAAAGGAAATAAAGAACAACGGTATTGCTGGACAGATAAAGAACTGGAACAGTTGGTAAATGAAATGAGCAACGGTAAAGGGGATGCCGGGTTGCATATCCAGCGTTACAAAGGTTTGGGTGAGATGAGTAAAGAGCAGTTGTGGGAAACGACCATGTCACCGGAGAACCGGATATTGCGTCAGGTATCTATCGAAAATGCTGCCGATGCCGACCGGATCTTCTCGATGTTGATGGGAGACGATGTGCCGCCCAGACGGCAATTTATCGAACAAAATGCAACCTATGCAACTATCGATGCTTAAAGCAGAAAGAAGTCAGAACGAATTGTTATTACTTCGGTAGAGATGAGCGGACCTTCGGTACTGATGGAAAATGCAGTCAGCACCGAAGGTCCGCTAAGTTTAGTGTAAGATAAAATAGTTCCCAATAAATTAAAATGAGAGTAGCTGTATTTTGTGCTTCTGCCAATGAGGTGGAGCCATGTTATTTTAGAGAAGCCGGCCGATTAGGAAAAAGGATCGGAGAATTAGGGTGGCAATTGATTTATGGAGGCACGAACATCGGGTTGATGCGGGAAGTTGCCGATGCTACGATTCGGCAAGGAGGCGAAGTAACCGGGATTATACCGGAGTGTATGACCGTGGTGTCGCTGCCGGCGGATTGAAACAATTGATCGTCGCTCCCGATATGAAGGAACGTAAACACCTGCTGCGGGAACATGCGGATGCTTTTATCGCTCTGCCCGGTGGTTGGGGGACTTTAGAAGAAATAACCGAAGTCATTACCCTGAAACAATTGGGTCAGCACAATAAACCGATCGTTTTTTTAAATACCGCCGGATATTATAAGCTGTTTTTCGAATTTATCGAGCACAGCCGTAAAGCAAAATTTATTTCCTCTGCTTACGATCACCTTTATTATATAGCCGATGCTGTAGAGCCGGCCTTAGATTATATTCAAAAATACCAGCCTATCCCACAGGTAAAAAAATATTAGATGTTTAATAATTTGGAAAGAACTGATATTTTATATAATTTTAGTGCATTATAGTTGCGTGGGAATAAAAAGTTTTCAAAATAAACCATTGTAGGGATTACAACGGTATTTTAATTCGTTTAGTTTAGTTTAGTTTAGCTAAAAGGGGGATATACCCCCTTTTTTATCGGGCTTCTGTTTCGTCCAGTAATCCCCGTCCGGCTTTTACAATTTCATTCGTGTCTTTGAGTAAAGCCACTGCTTTGTCCAATACTCCGTTGATAAATGCTCCGCTCTTCGGCGAGCTATAGGTTTTAGAGATTTCGATATATTCATCCAAAGTCACTTTCACCGGAATGGAAGGAAAATGTTTTAATTCGGAAATCGCACATGACATGATCAGTTTGTCCATTTCCGAGATACGGTCCAACTCCCAATTATAGGTAAACTTATCGATGATCTCCATATTGGCGTTATATTCATAAAATGCTTTACGCATCAATGTCCTTGCATATTCGAAATCTTCGTCTTTTTTATAAATCGGGTATAAAATATCGTCTTCTTCTCTCATTTTTTCCTGAAGATGCCAGAGTGTTTTATATACAATGCTGAGTACCAGTTCAAAATCATCGTTCCAGAAGATACTCTTTTCTTCCATCGTTTGATAAAACATCTCGTCCTGTATGATCAGTTCTGAAAATAAATCGAGTACGATCTGTTTGTGCTGCTCGAAAGAGGGCGATTTCTGGTGCATGTATTTCTGATATTTGGACCACTCGATCAGTTTATTGTAGAAATACAATACCGTTTCCTGATTATCGTTCCAACTAATCAGGTTGTTTGTAATATAGTACTGGAATTTTTTGTTATTTTCCAAGATATTGAAAACCGGATTATCGATGAAGCGGGTATTCGGATTCAGATCGACATTAGAAGCGAACCGGCGGTTACGTGCTGTATCTATTTTTTGAAAAGCTTTTCGGCGGACTTCAGTGATTAGTAACAAAGTTTCGTAGTACAAATCTGTACTTTTAGACATACTTTTCAGTAGATCGCGTTCAATCTCGGCGAGAGTAGCACTTTCTTTTTTGCTGTAAGCGTAGAGCAGTTGCAATACTTTTATTCGGATCAATCTTCTGCTTGTCATTTTTATGAAGAACTATAAATATTATGTCGATTTTGACGGCGCAAAAGTATGAAATAAAATGAAGAATGAAAAATCGGGAATGAAAAATTATTAGTATCGGGAGAAAACTTTATATTTGTACTATGATATCATTCTATTTATGTTAAAACAACGTCTCTTCTATTTCTGTTTATTTATTCTTATGAGCTATTTTGTTACGGCTCAAGAGTTAAGATGTAATATTTCCGTTTCTTCGCAAAAAATACAAGGGACGAACCGGGAGCTTTTTACCAATATGCAGCGGGATATGTACGAATTCCTGAATAATAAACGTTGGTCGGAAAATATTTTTCAATACGATGAGCGAATCGAATGCAGTATACAGATCACCCTGGATGAACAGATAGGGAGCGACCAGTTCCGGGGATCGATGCAAGTACGGGTGAGCCGGCCGGTGTACAACTCTTCCTATAGTACGGTGTTATTGAATTTCAGGGATAACGACATCGATTACATATACCGGGAATTCGAGCCACTGGAGTATAGTGAGACCGGACAAAATTCCAATCTGGTGAACCTGCTGGCTTTTTATGCCAATATCATTTTGGGGATTGACTATGATAGTTTTTCGCTGATGGGAGGAAACGACTTTTTTAACCGGGCAGAGACCATTGTCGCCCGCTGTCAGAATGCCAAGGAATCCGGCTGGAAGTCTTTTGAAAACCGTCGCAATCGCTATTGGTTGATCAATAATTTGCAGGACCGCAGTTATGCTTCTGTCCGGGAATGTATTTATAAGTATCATCGGTTGGGGCTGGATGTGATGTCGGATAACCTGACCGACGGACGTTTGGCTATTCTGGAAGCTCTGGGTTTGTTACAGAAGGCCCATCGGATAAAACCCAATTCCTACTTGATGCAGGTGTTTTTCGATGCCAAAGCCGATGAAATCGTGCATATTTTCAAGCCTGCTTTTACCGATGAGAGGAAAAGAATTTTTAATATTGTCTCAGAAGTAAATCCTGCAAATAGTTCGAAGTATAATGCTTTGATTCAGGAAAAAACGAATTGATAGTAAATAAAAAACGATGATTGAAAATATCAGTATAAATAATTATGCCCTGATCGATCACACGCATATCGAATTGGAAAAAGGATTTTCGGTGATCACCGGTGAGACTGGTGCCGGAAAGTCTATTCTATTGGGAGCAATCGGTCTGACCTTGGGGCAGAGGGCCGATTCGTCGGCTATCATGGATAAAACCAAAAAGTGTATTGTAGAGATAGAATACAATATTGCCGGATATGCTTTAAAAGAATGGTTCGACGAGAACGACCTCGACTATTCAGAACAGGTTATGGTCAGGAGGGAGTTGACTGCAGAAGGAAAATCACGTTGTTTTATCAACGATACCCCGGTAAATAATAAGTTGTTGAAAGATTTCGGTACTTATATGATAGATATCCATTCCCAACATCAGTCTTTGTTGTTGGGACATCCTGAATATCAGACCGATATATTGGATGCATTTTGTGGTAATCGTGAACTGTCGGAACTTTACCAGGCAGACTTCAGGGAGCGTCAACAATTGAAATCTGCTTTGAAGCAGTTGAAAGACAGGGCTGCCGATGCCGAAAAGGAAAGTGATTATCTGCAATTTCAGTTTAATCAGTTGGAGAGTGCACGCTTACAGCTAGGGGAGAAGGAAGCACTTGAAGAAGAGTTGGAATTACTGACTCATGCAGAAAATATCAAATCGGCCTTAAGTGGGTTATCCTGGAATCTGCGGGATACCGAGCAGTCTGTCATTCAAGTATTGAAAGGAAGCCGCAATGCCATCTCCGCACTAGAGAATGCTTTTAAGGAAGCCGGCGAATACCGGGAGCGGCTGGATTCTGTGATTATCGAGTTGAACGATCTGGCCGACGAGGCCGAACGCAGAGCAGAAAGTGTGGAATATAATGCCGGGCGTATCGAGAAAATCAATCAGCGTTTGAATACCATTTACGATTTGTTGTTCAAATATAAAGCCGAGTCGGTAGAAGAGCTCGTAACATTGAGGGAACAAATCCGGGAAAAATTGAAAAAGGTAGAAGGAGGGTCGGAAGAAATAGAGCGACAGGAAAAGAAACTACAGGAGACTGAAAAACGAATGTTGCAGCTGGCCGGTAAAATCCACGAAATGCGGGTGAGTATGGAGGGGAAGTTGTGTGCGACTATGAAAAAACTACTGGTCGGACTGGGAATCAAACATGCCGAGTTTCAGGTCGGGATCACGGCGGTAGATGAGTTTACCCGGACAGGCCGGGATGAAGTAAAGTTTTTGTTCTCGGCCAATAAGAACCAACAGCCGGGAGAAATTGCCCGGGTCGCTTCCGGAGGAGAAATTTCCAGGGTAATGCTGGCATTGAAATATGTGCTTTCCGGAGCAAAACAATTACCGGTGATTATTCTGGATGAAATAGATACCGGATTGTCCGGGGAAGTAGCCCACCGGATGTCGTTGATTATGCGTGAGATGGCCGGGCGAATGCAGGTGATCAGTATTTCCCATCTGCCTCAGATCGCGGCTGCCGGCAATTGTCATTTTAAAGTATATAAAGAAGATCGCGGTGAAACGACGATCTCTGGAATCAGGAAATTGACACCAGAGGAACGGGTACAGGAGATTGCCGGCATGATCAGCGGGCAGGAAATTACACCGGCAGCCATAGAAACAGCTAAAATTCTGCTCTCGGCAAAAGCAGGCAATTGAGCTTCGGAAATTTTTTGTATTTTTGCAGGCCGGTTCTGAACGTATTTTATATGTTCGGAGTTTACTATTTATGAAGAATATCGTAAATAGGAAGATTATTCATTAAAATAAAAAGAATGGCTTACAATTTATTAAAAGGAAAGAAGGGAATTATTTTCGGTGCCCTGAATGAGATGTCTATTGCCTGGCAAGTGGCGGAGAAATGTATAGAAGAAGGGGCTGAAATCGTATTGACGAATACTCCGCTATCGATTCGGATGGGAGATATACAGGATTTTGCGGCGAAACATCAGATCCCGCTCATTCCGGCGGATGCTACGAGCGTGGAGGATTTGACCCATCTTTTTCAGGAATCGATGACACATTTCGGTGGGAAGGTGGATTTTATCTTACATTCGATCGGTATGTCTTTGAATGTAAGAAAAAAACGTCCTTATGACGATCTGGATTACGATTTTTTGCAAAAGACGTTGGATATATCCGCAATTTCTTTCCATAAAGTGCTGCAAACGGCCAAAAAACTGGACGCCATCAATGAGTGGGGATCGGTGGTCGCTTTGTCTTATGTGGCAGCTCAGCGTACGATGTTCGAATACAACGACATGGCCGATGCAAAAGCTATGCTGGAATCGATAGCCCGTAGCTTCGGATATATTTATGGACGGGAAAAACGCATCCGGGTGAATACGATTTCCCAGTCACCGACAATGACTACAGCGGGGAGCGGAATCAAAGGTTTCGATTCGCTGGTAGACTTTGCCGACCGGATGTCGCCCCTTGGAAATGCTACTGCAGAAGAATGTGCCAATTATTGCGTTTGCCTGTTTTCCGACCTTACCCGGAAGATTACGATGCAGAATCTTTACCACGATGGAGGATTTTCGAGTATGGGTATGAGTTATAGGGCTATGCACCAGTATAATAAGAGTTTTGATAACGAAGATAAAAAATAGGGGAACTTTTTGCAGTTTGTCTTAAAAAAGGGTAATTTTCCGTCTTCAATTTAAAAATCCGGAATATGTATTTATTCTTTGACACAGAGACGACAGGATTACCTAAACGGTGGAATGCACCTGTAACAGACTTGGAAAATTGGCCCAGATTAGTACAATTGGCCTGGATCATGTACGATGACCGGGGAAACATGCTCGAGAGCCGGGATGTCATAGTAAAGCCCGAAGGATTTACTATTCCTCCGGAAGCTTCGCGGGTGCATGGGATCACGACTTTGGTGGCACGTGAAAAGGGGGAACCTTTACAAGAAGTGATGGAGCAATTTGCCCGAAAGATCGATGAAGCGACAGCTTTGGTTGGGCATAATATCAGCTTCGACGAATGTATTGTCGGGGCTGAATTCGAGCGTTTGCGAATGATGACGACCCTGTTCCTGAAGCCGAAATATTGTACGATGAAACTTTCTACAGATTATTGTAAGCTTCCTGGGAAAAAAGGATTCAAATCTCCCCGGTTGGCGGAATTACACCAAGTATTGTTCGGCAGTGGTTTTGACAATGCGCATAATGCATTGGCAGATGTGGAGGCTACAGCCCGTTGCTTTTGGGAACTGAAAAATAGAAAAGTCATCAAGTAGACAGAACCGGAAAAATGAAGCGGTCAGTAAAAGGGAGATAGAGGTTGAATTATTGATTATGGCAAAAAAATCGGATTTTAATACGAGTAGAAGCGTAAAAGATTTGCAGGCGGAATATGGGAAAATGCCCCCACAGGCCGTCGATTTGGAAGAAGCAGTATTGGGAGCCCTGATGTTGGAACGGGATGCTTTTTCTATCGTCGGGGATTTATTGGAACCGGATGCTTTTTATAAGGATGCGCATCAAAAGATATTCCGGGCCATTCATAAGTTGTTCCTGAACGATGACCCGGTGGATTTGCTCACGGTGAGCGAGGCATTGAAGCAAAGTGGGGAACTGGAACAGGTCGGGGGGTATTATTATTTGTCCCAGCTGACGACCCGGGTAGCTTCGGCCGCCCACATCGAATTCCATGCAAAGATCATTGTTCAGAAATATTTGCAGCGTAAACTGATCGGGGTCTGTACAGAATTGCAGGAGATGGCCTATGATGAAGCGACCGATGTTTCTGATTTGATGGATAAGGCTCAGAAAGCTGTATTCGATATTGCCGACGGTAATATTAAAAAAGATACGGCCGAGATAGCTCCGATCATCGACGAAGCGATAAAAGGTATTCAGGCTGCTGCCGAAAAGCCGGACGGGATCAGTGGACTTCCTTCGGGCTTTAATGCTTTGGATGCGGTGACTTCCGGTTGGCAGCCTTCGGATTTAGTGATCATTGCCGCCCGTCCTGCTATGGGTAAGACGGCTTTCGTACTTTCCATGGCCAAGAATA
>OGPN01002441.1_pt1 | contig 10802 bp, 8 predicted proteins | sample 1552941 | NCBI WGS metagenome assembly OGPN01 (sample SAMEA2580220, study PRJEB22360) | human gut metagenome | biome: human gut; feature: human-associated habitat; material: faeces | place: Denmark | collected 2008/2010
AGGAGCGCCCTAGGGTAAAACTGGTGATTGGGGCTAAGTCGTAACAAGGTAGCCGTACCGGAAGGTGCGGCTGGATCACCTCCTTTCTAGGGAGATAAGTTCTTAGAGAGACAAACTTTAACTCGAATAGAGGGCAGGAGCCCGTCCGGTGGATGTCGCCCGCGATGAAGTCCCCGCAGCACCCGGTCCCCGGGGTCGCACCCGCGTACCTTGAGAGCCGCATAGCGATAGGAGAGAGATGGAAGAGTATCCTCTTCCAGACTCGATTCTTTTCTGCGATTTATCAGACAGAATGATAGCAATCATTCATCCGATCCAAACAAGAAGAATTCACTTATATATGAGTGAGGAGCATCTGATCGCGAGCACAGTGAAACGGACTGTGCCGCGGTATGAGATACCCGAATTGCGACATACGAGCGCTATTCATGATATCGATTAATTAATTTTAGCGACACGTGGATATCCCGCGGGCCCGATGCGGTCCCGCAAGATACCACGGGCGCACGGCGGATGCCTTGGCACAGGGAGCCGATGAAGGACGCGGCAAGCTGCGATAATCCCCGGCGAGGAGCACACATCCTTCGACCCGGGGGTCTCCGAATGGGCGAACCCATGCACAGCGGTGTGCATATCCCCGGCCCGAACACATAGGGCCGGGGAGGACAACCCGGGGAACTGAAACATCTAAGTACCCGGAGGAGAGGAAATCAATCTCGAGACTCCCCGAGTAGCGGCGAGCGAAAGGGGACCGATGGCCAAACCGTCGAGCGGGCATACCCGGCAGGGGTTCCGCCGACGGGGTTGCAGGGCCGCGCATCCGGGGGCTGCCGCCCCCGGGCGCAGGTCCGGCTGGGGAGCGGAACGGCATGGGAGGGCCGGCCGCAGCGGGTGACAGCCCCGTACGCGAACCCAGACCGGACGGCGCGACGCGGTCCCTGAGTAGGGCCGGGCACGTGAAACCCGGTCCGAACCTGGGTGGACCACCATCCAAGCCTGAGTACTACCCTGTGACCGATAGCGCACCAGTACCGTGAGGGAAAGGTGAAAAGCACCCCGGGAGGGGAGTGAAACAGTACCTGAAACCGTGCGCCCACGAGCAGTCGGAGCACCTTTATGGTGTGACGGCGTGCCTTTTGTAGAATGAGCCAGCGAGTCGCTGGCGCGGGGCGAGGTTAACCGAAAGGGAGCCGGAGCGAAAGCGAGCCTTAACAGGGCGACTTGAGTCCCGCGCCGCGGACGCGAAGCCGGGTGAGCTATCCGTGGGCAGGCTGAAGCGGGGGTAAGACCCCGTGGAGGGCCGAACGCACGTCGGTTGAAAACGGCGGCGATGACCTGCGGATAGGGGTGAAAGGCCAATCAAACCCGGAGATATCTCGTTCTCCCCGAAATAGCTTTAGGGCTAGCGTCGCGCGTTCACCGCCGGAGGTAGAGCACCGGATGGACGAGGGGGCTTCGCCGCCTACCGAATCCAACCGAACTCCGAATGCCGGCGGCCCAGAGCGCGGCAGTCAGAGCATGTGGGCTAAGCTGTGTGCTCGAGAGGGAAACAGCCCGGACCGCCCGCTAAGGTCCCCAAGTTCCAGCCGAGTGGCAAAGGATGTGCGTCCGCCCAGACAACCAGGATGTTGGCTTAGAAGCAGCCATCCATTCAAAGAGTGCGTAACAGCTCACTGGTCGAGTGGACATGCGCCGACAATACACGGGGCTAAGCTGGACACCGAAGCGGCGGGATTTTAATTCATTAGAATCGGTAGGGGAGCTTCCCATGGGCGGAGAAGCCGGAGGGCGACCGACGGTGGAGCGCATGGGAGTGAGAATGCTGGCATGAGTAGCGAGAGACGAGAGAGTAACTCGTCCGCCGTGAACCCGAGGTTTCCTGGGCAAGGCTAATCCTCCCAGGGTCAGTCGGGGGCTAAGGCGAGGCCGGGAGGCGTAGCCGACGCGCAGCAGGCAGACATTCCTGCACCGCGCACGCGGCGCTACGACCGACGGGGCGACGGATGGGGGTGGCTCGGCGGGGTTCTGGACGTCCCCGTGATGGAGCGCGGCCCGCGGACCAGGGAAATCCGGTCCGCAGAAGGGCGAGGCTCCGGACGAAGCGACTGAGCGAAGCGAGTGAGCCCGAGGTCCCTAGAAAAACCCCTAGGCAGGCGCGTGCGCGCCCGTACCGCAAACCGACACAGGTGGGTGGGTAGAACATACCGAGGCGATCGGGTCAACCATGGTCAAGGAACTCGGCACAATGGCCCCGTAACTTCGGGAGAAGGGGTGCCCGCGCGTACGTGAACCGGCTCGCCCGGGGAGCGGAGGCGGGCCGCAGTGGAGAGGCCCAAGCGACTGTTTACCAAAAACACAGGACTCTGCAGAAGCCGCAAGGCGACGTATAGGGTCTGACGCCTGCCCGGTGCCGGAAGGTCACGCGGAGGAGTTAGCCGATTCGGCGAAGCCCCGAAGCCAAGCCCCGGTAAACGGCGGCCGTAACTATAACGGTCCTAAGGTAGCGAAATTCCTTGTCGGGTAAGTTCCGACCTGCACGAAAGGCGCAACGACTTGGGCGCTGTCTCGACCATGGACCCGGTGAAATTGCACTGGTCGTGAAGATGCGACTTACCCGCGGAAGGACGGAAAGACCCCGTGAACCTTCACTGCAGCTTGGCATTGGCCGCTGGTCCCGCGTGTAGAGGATAGGCAGGAGGCACAGATCCGGAGGCGCCAGCCCCCGGGGAGCCGCCCTTGGAATACTGCCCTCGCGCGACCGGCGTCCTAACCCGAGGCCGTCAACCGGCTCGGGGACCGTGCCAGGCGGGCAGTTTGACTGGGGCGGTCGCCTCCTAAAGGGTAACGGAGGCGCGCGAAGGTCCGCTCGGGACGGTCGGCAACCGTCCTTTTGAATGCAAGAGTACAAGCGGGCTTGACTGCGAGGCCCACAAGCCGAGCAGGTGCGAAAGCAGGCTCTAGTGATCCGGCGGCCCCGAGTGGGTGGGCCGTCGCTCAACGGATAAAAGGTACTCCGGGGATAACAGGCTGATCTTGCCCAAGAGTCCACATCGACGGCAAGGTTTGGCACCTCGATGTCGGCTCATCGCATCCTGGGGCTGGAGCAGGTCCCAAGGGTACGGCTGTTCGCCGTTTAAAGCGGTACGCGAGCTGGGTTCAGAACGTCGTGAGACAGTTCGGTCCCTATCCTCCGTGGGCGCAGGAGAATCGATGGAGGCTGCCCCCAGTACGAGAGGACCGGGGTGGACGCACCTCCGGTGAACCGGTTGTCGACCAACGGCACGGCCGGGTAGCCGCGTGCGGCGCGGATAACCGCTGAAGGCATCTAAGCGGGAAGCCGTTCCAGGGATTAGTTCTCCTTCCGGTAAGGGCCCAGGTAGACTACCTGGTCGATAGACGGCAGGTGCAAGGACGGCGACGTCCTCAGCCGAGCCGCACTAATCGCCCGAGCTCTTCCGGAACCGCACCTCGCGGCCCGCGGGACTGAGCGCTCATGCGCGGTCCGGGCACGAGGATGCCCCCGAGTCATCTCCCCTATGCGCCATGCGGCCCCCAGGGCACGTGTAGAGTGAGACCCAGGACACCGTAACGGTGGGCGCCGCCCACCGGTCAGCGGCCAGAGCATGGGGGGCACGCCCGGTCCCGTTCCGAACCCGGAAGCTAAGCCCCATCGCGCCGAGAGTACTGCGGGGTCAGCCCGTGGGAGGCCAGGGCGCCGCTGACCGGTGGACGGCACCGAGCCGCCATCGAACTTGGAAGGGGGGGGGCTCCCGGGCTCCCCCCTTTTTGAGGAGCTCCTCGCGGCCTCCCCCTTTTTTGCGTTTACGGGCTTTTGTCTCACATAGTAGCTGTGTTTTATAACCCTCGTTTGTCGCATCTTCTGTGAACGGGCTACAATAACTTAGTCTGTGCGATATGGAGGTGAACATGGCTGAAGCTGGTATTGGCGTTGATATCGTCGAGATTTCCCGGATGAAATCAATTCTTGAAAAGACGCCGTCGTTTGCTCGGCGTGTGTTTACCGAAGAAGAGCGTGCGTATTGCGATGCATCATCGCGTCCCGCTGCTCACTATGCGAGCCGCTTTGCTTCGCGCGAGGCGGTGCTTAAAGCTCTCGGCACGGGTTTTAGTCAAGGCGTGGGTCGCAAGGATGTTTCGGTAACGCGTGATAAACTCGGCAAACCGAAGGCGCTGCTTTCGGGCCGTGCACTCGAGATCGCTCATGAGCTGGGTGTTGTTGAGGTCGCTCTTTCCATTACGCTTACAGGAGACTTAGCCGTTGCGAATGCCATCGCGATTACCGAAGATGCTCGGCCTAAGCCAAAAGATGAAAAGGTGAGCACCAAGAAACGCGTAGCGCAGACATTTAAAGAGGCTCGCTCTGTTTTAGATGAGCTTGAGCAGCTGCAGAATTCAGCATTGACGGAGCACCTGGGCGATGCTTCGCAAGATACGCTAGGAGCATAGATGAAACCGGTTTTGAGTACCGAAGAAGTCGTTCGTCTCGAGGATATCATCGAACGCGAAGGGACTTCGAAGGCCGAGCTTATGGAGCTAGCGGGTGAGTTTGCCGCCAACGAGGTCTTGAAGCTCAATCCCGATCGGGTTCTCGTTCTGGTCGGTTTTGGTAATAATGGCGGCGCGGTTGGGGTTGCCGCCGATATCCTGAGCCATAAGGGCGTGGACGTCGATATCGTTTCTCCGGTTGAGCCGGATGAGATTCCTGCTGCTCTGGCACGTCATGTTGCTCGTCGTACTGCCGGCCGCGATGTGCACGTTTGCGTTGGCCCCTCGCGTGACGAACTCGAGGTTTTGATCGATAAGGCCGATGTTGTTGTCGATGCCATTTTTGGTACCGGTTTCCATGGGAATCTGCGTGCGCCGTTCTCCATCTGGATTCCTACGGTCAATGAATGCGCCGATTGTGTCGTATCCATTGATGTCCCCTCGGGCCTGAATGCCGAGACGGGCGTTGTTGATGACGACTGCATTCGTGCCGAACATACGGTGACGATGATTGCGCCCAAGATTGGTCTGTATAGCGCTGATGGCCCTGAGTATGCTGGCGATTTGATCTGCGGCAATCTTTACGACCGTCTTGACGAGGTCATCGATGATGTCGACCACGCCGCCGAGATTGTCGAGCCCGGTGACTTAGTTGATTACTTTGCCCCACTACCTACGAATATCGATAAGTATTCCCGTGGCTCTGTGCTTATTGTCGCCGGATCTGCGCAATATCCTGGTGCTGCCATTATGGCGGCCAAGTCTGCAGCTCGCGCGGGTGCTGGTTACGTGGCAGTCGCGGCTCCTGACGCCTGCGCTAATCTTATTCGCATTGCACTTCCTTCGATTCCCGTCTTTGCTATTCCGTCTGATTCCCGCGGCTCCTTTGGCGCCGCTGCGCGCATGACGGTGTGCGAGATTGCAAAGAAGTACAGCTGCGTACTGTGCGGTCCTGGTATGACGACGTCTGCCGGCGCTATGCAGGTGGTTTCGGGCTTGCTCGAGCTTGATGTACCGCTTATTTTGGATGCCGATGCACTCAACTGCCTTGCTAAGATTGCCATTGACGGTATTGATAGTAACCCCGAGATGTATCGTCGCGAGCAGCCGTTGGTTATGACGCCGCACTATCGTGAGCTTTCGCGTCTGGTTGCCGGTGACGAGGTGAACGACCTTGGTACCGCGATTGCGGCCGCGCAGAAGGTTGTCTGGGCTGCAGGCTCCGACAATCTGGTGGTCATTGCCAAGGGGCCGACGACGGCTATCTGTGGCGTTGAGCGCGTTCTGTTGCCGCTCTCGGGTCCGGCTTCTCTGGCAACTGCCGGTTCGGGTGATGTTCTCGCGGGTATTTTGGCCGGCACGCTTGCCACCATGCGCGACGAGATGGATCGTTGGGAGTTGCTGTATTCGTACGCCGTCGCACTTCACAGCTACGCCGGTTTTGCCGCGGCGACGGAGTATGGTGAGAAGAGCGTCATCGCGACCGATCTTATCGACTTGATCGGTCCCGCCATGGAACTGGCGGCAAAGGATGCGCTCGAAGATCTGGGAATCATGGACGAAGGGTCGGATGACTAATCATGAATAAAGCCGATTTGACGCGCTGGTCCTGGGTCGAGATCGACCGCGGGGCGCTCCGTCGCAACACGAGGGCCTATAAGAATTTGCTGAATCCACGTCAGCGCCTGTGCTGCGTGGTTAAGGCCGATGCTTATGGTCATGGAGCTGTTGAGTGCGCCAAGATCATGTATTCGGCCGGTGCCGACATGTTTGCCGTGGCGACGGTTAACGAGGGCGTTGAGCTCCGACAGGGCGGGATTACGAAACCCATCCTCATCCTAAGCGAGCCGCCTATCGAGGCCATTCCGACGTTGCTCGAGTTTGATATCATGCCCTCGGTCTATACGTCTGACTTTGCTCTTGCGTATGGCGAATGTGCCGTCGCGGCGGGCAAGGTGGGCAAGTATCATCTCGCCATCGAGACGGGTATGAATCGTATCGGCGTACACTACACACAGGTGCTCGACTTTGTCCGCGGTATTAATTTCCATCGCGGTATTCAGTGCGACGGCGTATTTACGCACTTCGCCACGGCCGATGAACCTTCGGGCTGGGACTACAAGCTGCAGTGTCAGCGCTTTACCGAGGCCGTTCAAGCCATTAAGGATGCGGGTTTTGAGTGCGGTATCGTGCACTGCGCCAACACACCGTCCTCGATGCTCGACCCCTCGATGCATTTTGATATGATTCGCGCCGGCGTTGGCTTGTATGGCATGCAGCCGTGCGAGCTGAGTGGCCGCGTGATGCAGCTTGATCCCGTTATGAGCGTCCATGCGCGCGTGACGCGCGTGGCACACCCTGCGATGGGTGAGGGCGTGGGCTACGGTTTTACCTACCGCGTACCGCGCACGCGCGTTCAGATCTGCACGCTGCCGATCGGTTATGCCGACGGCCTATCGCGTACGCTTTCCAATCGTATGGATGTGCTGTATCGCGGCGAGCGCGTGCATCAGGTTGGCAATATCTGCATGGACCAGTTTATGGTCGCCATTCAGTCCAACCCGGCACACGAGATTCCCGAGGCCGAGTATGGTGACGAGATGATTATTGTCGGCCGCGATGGCGATGCCGAGATCACTATGGACGAGATGGCCCGACTGCGCGGAACGATTAACTACGAGGTCGCCTGCGGCTTTGGCATGCGTCTCGACAAGGTCTACGTGTAGGAGCCGCTATGGGCGTCATGCACATCCCGGGCCATACCCATCAGGCGCCGCGTGAGGTCGCACTCGAGGAGATCGAGGCCGTTCTGGGCGATTGTCACCTCTGCCAGCTCTACCAGTCGCGTCACAATATCGTGTTTGGCGTGGGAAATCCCCGCGCTCGCGTGATGTTTATTGGCGAGGCACCGGGCCGCAATGAGGATTTGCAGGGCGAGCCCTTTGTGGGGGCGGCAGGCGAGGACCTCAACGGCATTTTGTCCCTGGCGGGTCTTAAACGCGAAGACGTCTACATTGCCAATGTGCTTAAGTGCCGCCCGCCGGGAAACCGCAATCCGCGTCCCGAGGAAGTGCTGGCTTGCTCGCCGTTTTTGCGTGAGCAGATTCGAAGCATCTGGCCCGATACCATCGTGACGCTCGGCAACCCCGCGACGCACTTTGTGCTTAAGACCGAGATTGGCATTTCTAAGCTGCGCGGTAGGTTCCACCAGATGGGGCATTTTGTAGTAATGCCCACGTTCCATCCGGCAGCAGCGCTGCGCAATCCGGCGTGGCAGGAGCTGTTGGAGAAAGACTTTAAGATGCTGGGCGACTATCTGGAGCGACATCCCGCACCAGAGGACGCCTCGGAATAATAAGGAGCATATATGTCCCTGGAGCGCCTGGGGGTAGGTACTTACAAAACGACTTGCGCTGCCGATACGGAGTACTTTGGCGAGCTAATTGCACCGTGCCTTGAGGACGGCGATGTGCTCATCCTGACCGGCGGCCTGGGAGTGGGCAAAACTCACTTTACCAAGGGCGTCTCGCGCGGGCTGGGCGATGAGCATATGGTTACGAGCCCTACGTTTGCGCTCATGGCCGTTCACGATCAAGGTCGTATTCCGCTGTTTCACTTTGATCTATACCGCCTGGAGCATGCCTACGAGCTCGAGGATACGGGCATTTTCGATGTGCTGGGCTATGAGGGTGCTTGCCTGCTGGAATGGGGCGAACAATTCCAGGACGAGCTGACGGATGAGTATCTTTCGGTGACGCTCAAGCGTGATGAGGGCGACAGCGATGTGCGAACGATAACGCTTGAGGCGCACGGTGACCGCGCAATGGAGCTTTCCCATTTGATTGATAAGGCTGTACAAGATGAGCTTGCATAACGACAACGCGCTGGTGGTGGCGCTCGATACCTCGACCGACATGCTTGCCTGCGCGGCAAGCTGGATTGATGGGCAGACGGGCGAGACGAAGCTCGTGAGTGGCGACCACATGTGTCGCCGTCACGCCAACGTTGAGCTCGTGAATACCGTTGATGGCGTGCTGGCTCAAGCCGGTCTGGATCGCAGCGATGTTGGTTGCTATGTGGTCGGCCGCGGCCCGGGGTCGTTTACGGGTGTGCGCATCGGCATCTCCACTGCCAAGGGCCTCGCGCGTGGTGCCAATGTTTCGCTGCTGGGCGTGTCGACGCTCGACGCTTGCGCTTGGACGGCGTGGAAGGCTGGCGTGCGCGGCAAGCTTGGTATCTTGGCCGATGCTATGCGCGGTGAGGTATATCCGGCGCTGTATATGCTGGTCGATGAGGGTCCCGAGCGTCAATTTGAGCGCGAACACGTGGTCAAGGCCGCCGTGGCGCTCGATGAGTGGCGCCGAGCAGCGGACTGGGACCAGGTTCAGCTGACCGGTGACGGTCTCGTGCGCTATGGCAAGCTGCTGGGTGAGGACGAGACCGCCCGCTGCGTGGAGCGCGACCTGTGGTGGCCTTCGGGCGAGGGCTTGCTGCTCGCGCACGCTGCGGGTGACGGCGATCCGGCCCGCGTCCTGCCGATTTACACGCGCCTTTCGGATGCCGAGGAAAACGAGCGCAAGCGTCTTGGTCTTGCCGAGAGTGCGCAGAGCGAAATTACGGGCGTTGCCGATGAGCTCGCCGGTCGTCATCTGCAGTTCCGTCCTATGGGCGCGGCGGATGCCGAGGGCGCGAGCGCGCTGGAGGCTGCCTGCTTTGAAGGTGCCGGACACGAGGCGTGGACGCCGGGCATGTTCCTGTCCGAACTGGGCGAGGACGTCGCTGTGCCGCGTAGTTGGTGGGTAGCACACGACGACGGCAAGCTGCTGGGCCTTGCCGGCGGTATGGTCGTGGACGGTGATGTGCAGATTCTGGATGTCGCCGTCGACCCGGTACATCGCCGTGAGGGCATTGCCCGCAAGCTGCTGTCGCACGTGAGCTATGATGCCCAGATGCTCGGCTGCACCACGGCTTCGCTCGAGGTCGAGGACGGTAACGAGGGAGCGATCGCGCTTTATAACGCTCTGGGCTTTACCGAGGCGGGTCGTCGTCGTGGCTACTACGGTGCCGGCAAGGACGCCATCGTCATGACGGCCCCGCTGCCCCTGGTGCTTCCGGTCGACAATGCTTTCCCCGAGCCGACGGCGGCAGAGCAGCGCGTATGGCCGCCGCCCGCGCCCGGGCGCTCCGAGGGGGAGCGTGCCGAAATTGAGCGCCGCCGCCTAGTGCTCGCTATCGAGAGTTCTTGCGACGAGACGGCCGTGGCGATTATCGATGCGGATGGCAATATGCTGGCCAACCAGGTGTCGACACAGATTGATTTTCATGCCCGCTTTGGCGGCGTGGTGCCCGAGATCGCCTCGCGCAAACACGTTGAGGTGATTGTGAGTGTCGTGGATGCGGCGCTCGAGGATGCCGCAGTATCGCTTGGTCTTGAGGGTGGAGCCATTGCCCCCAGCGAGCTTGCCGCCGTGGGCGTGACACAGGGTCCGGGCCTGGTGGGCGCCCTCGTGGTGGGCGTTGCCTTTGCCAAAGGCTTTGCCTACGCCGCCGGTAAGCCGCTCGTATGCGTCAACCATCTGGAGGGGCACCTGTTTGCCAACTTGCTGGCGCAGCCCGACCTCAAGCCGCCGTTCATCTTCACGCTTGTCTCGGGCGGGCACACCATGCTCGTGCATGTGAAGGCATGGGGCGACTACGAGGTGCTTGGTGAGACACTCGACGATGCTGTGGGCGAGGCCTTCGACAAGGTAGCCAAGGCGTTGGGTCTGGGCTATCCCGGTGGCCCCATCATTTCCAAGCTGGCCGAGACGGGCAACCCCAAGGCGATCGATTTCCCTCGCGCGCTTAACAGCAGGGGAGATTATCGTTTCTCGCTTTCGGGTCTTAAAACGGCCGTGACGCTCTACATCGAGCAGGAGACCAAGGCCGGGCGCACGATTCACCTGCCCGATCTGGCGGCGTCGTTTGAGGCAGCTGTCTTTGATGTGCAGTACAAGAAGGCCAAAAACGCACTGCACGCTACCGGATGCAAGGAATACTGCATCGGCGGCGGCGTCTCGGCCAACCCGCATCTGCGCGAGATGATGATCAAGAAGCTTGGGCGTCAGGGGATTCGCGTAACGGTGCCGCCCTTGTCTGCCTGTACCGATAACGCAGCCATGATCGCGGAGGTCGCTCGCCGTAAATTCGACCGAGGTGAAATCTCGCCGTTCGACGTCGACGCCGATCCAAACATGACGCTGTAGCTGGTACGGCGCGGTCCCCGGACGGAGGGGCCGGATATAAGGTTTCCTGCT
>OGPN01002442.1_pt1 | contig 10802 bp, 8 predicted proteins | sample 1552941 | NCBI WGS metagenome assembly OGPN01 (sample SAMEA2580220, study PRJEB22360) | human gut metagenome | biome: human gut; feature: human-associated habitat; material: faeces | place: Denmark | collected 2008/2010
GGCGATCGCAAGCCCCAGACCCGAACCCTGTGCGCCGGCATCGCGCGCGTTGTCGGCACGGTAGAACCGCTCGAACGCGTGAGCTGCGGATTCCTGGTTCATGCCGATGCCCTCGTCCTCAACACTTATGTCGATTGTGCCCGCGCCCGCATCTGGCGTTATGCCAAATGTGACGGTCGTTCCCGCATCCGAGTACTTGGCGGCGTTTTGCACGATCACGCGCAGAGCCTGCTTCACGAGCGCCACGTCGACGGGCGCGTCGCAGCGCGGGTCGCTGGCAAGCGCAGCGTCAGAAGCCAGCCGATACGTGTGCTCGGTATCGATCATCTGCGATTCTTCGCATACCTCGCTGACCAGTGCAGCCAAGTTGGTATGCGCGCGCCGCAGGACCGTGCGCCCGGCATCGCCGCGCGCCAAAAACAGCAGCTGCTCCACAAGCTCTTGCATGTGCTCGCTTTCGGCTTTAAGGGACGCGATGGATTCCGCCAGCACGTCCGGGTCGTCCTTACCCCAGCGGTCGAGCATGTTCACGTAGCCCTGAATCACCGCGATGGGCGTGCGCAGCTCGTGGCTCGCGTCGTTGACAAAGCGCATCTGCTGCAGCTTGGCCTCTTGCATCTGGCGCAGCAGGCGGTTGAGTGCGACCTCGATGCTTGCCAGGTCGGCGTCGCCGGTGGTGACGCTCGGCGAGTCGACGCTTGCGCGCTCGATGGCCTGCTCCAGTGTTTCCATTTTGCCGCCGGCGAGTTGCATGCGGCCGAGTTCGTCCACGCGCAGGGCCAGATCGTTGAGCGGCGCCATGGTGCGGCGCACGCGGCGGGCGCCGCCGAGCATGTTGAGCACGCTGATGACCTGCCAACCCACAACGACAAGGTAGAGAGGCCATAGCGTGACGAGGTCCTGCGCGAGGGGGAAAGTCTTGGTGGTACGCGCAAGCTCGACGGTATAGGTGAGCGTTGTCAGGTCCCAGCCGCGCGCGGGCGTCAGCGTCATGCCGCGAACGGTGGCGCTGGGGATCCATCCTGCGGTAAACGCGCCGTTGGGCAGCGTCTGGTTGTATCCATAGACAAGGATCGCCGCCACAATCACTACTAGCAGCAGGTCGAGCCAAACGTAGCTCATCAGGCGGCGCCACATATAGCTCCAGTTGATGGCGCGGGCGATGGAGGTGACGCGCTTGGCCTCGGCGTTACGCGCGGCAGACATAGCCCACCCCGCGCACGGTCTGGATGATGCGGGCGCTGCCGGCGTCCTCGATCTTGGCGCGTAGATGCGCGATGTGCACGTCGACGTTGTTGGTGTCGCCCATGTATTCGTAGCCCAGCGCTTCGTGCGCGATGCGTTCGCGCGTGAGCACGGTCTCGGCATGCGCCATAAGCAGGGCGAGGACATCGAACTCGCGGGCCGTGAGCGCAATGGGCGAGCCGCCGACCGTGACTTCGCGGCGGTCGGGGTCGAGCGCAACCGAGCCCACGGCGAGCGTGGCGGGGGAGAGCGAGGCGGAAACCTGGGTCGAGTCACTGACCGGGGGCATCGCAGTGGCGCCGACACCCGTGCCGCCTGCCGCGCCCGTCCCGATGCCGCCAACGCCCGAAGCCGCCCGCACGGCCTCCGAGCGCTTCAGCGCCACGCGGATCCGTGCGAACAGCTCCTCGATCGCAAACGGCTTGGTCAAGTAATCGTCGGCGCCGGCATCGAGCCCGGCAACCTTGTCCATCACGGCATCGCGCGCGGTGACCATAATCACCGGCACGTCCTTGTGCTTGCGGACACGCCGCAGGACTTCCATGCCGTTGAGCTGCGGCAGCAGCACATCGAGCAGAATCAGATCGTAGTCGCGCTCCAGCGCCAGATCCACGGCGGTGCGGCCGTCGGCGGCGTGCTCCACCTGGTAGCCCTCGTGCTCCAGTTCGAGCGTCACAAAGCGGGCGATTTTCTCCTCGTCCTCTACGATCAGGATCCGTGCCATGCGTGCCCCCGTCTGCGATTACTTGTCGTCGTTGAGATTTTGCTTGATGTCGTCCGCGGCGTCGGCAGCGCTGTCCATAAGGTTGTTGATGCTGCCGGGCACGTCGCCGTCGCTGTCGACGCGGTAGCGCATGCCAAAGAACAGGCCAATCAGCATCAGCCATATCGTGGCGCCCCAGGCAAACAGCGCGACGATGGGGATCAGGATGGGGATGTTGAGGATGATTGCATCGCGGCGCGTGGCGATAAACTTGGTGTCCAGGCTTAGGCGGAAGAGCTTTTTGAGATACTCCCACACGCTGTCCATCTTCTTGGAGAAGTCGGTCTTTTCACTCGACTTCTCGTAGGCGGCCTGCGCGGCGACCATCTCGGCCGAGGGCTCGTCGACCGGCGCGGACTCGGTGGCGGCGTGCGCCGATGTGGTCTGCGTCTTGCCCTGCGACTCGAGCCAAATGATGGCATCAAAAATGTTGCCGTCGGCAGCGTCGAGCGCCGCCTTGGCGTCGGTGTAGCTCACGTTGCACTTGGTGCGGATGGTTTCAACTTTTTCGAGGTCGTCCATGACCTGTCCTTTCGTTCGATGGGCGCGACGCCGGGCGATCTGCCCGGGCGCGAGCGTTGCGTTCGGCGGCCTGCGTTGCGCGGCGCCGCCTCGCCCTTGGTCGAACTCTATAGTGCAGGTTATAGATTAAGCGATTCTTGAGCCAAGATTAACGTTGGATGAGTTTTTGGGTGGTGTGGGGAAGGGAGAGGTGTCTTTTTGGATAGCTAACAGCGAGGCCTAACACTTTTCCCGAGAAGTGAACGAGCTAAAACGGACCCCCGAAGCATCGACACTTTAAAGGTGCCGCTTCCTGCGGTTTCGGCGCTGAAATCCTGCGATTTTGCCGCCGAAAAATGCGGATGTTTCAGGGGTTCAAAAACAGCCATTCACTTCTCGGGAAAAGTATTAGACCTCGATAGCGGGGGATGTGGTGCCGGTGCAAAACGGCGTCAAAGGTTGGTCGAGCAGGCGGTTTCTCCATTGATGTCCGCACAGCATGTGACACTTACCCTGCCGCCCCGCTCTGCCGCGGCGGCATGCGTCTGAACAACGACCCTCTAAGGAGTTCGATACCGATGAGTGACAACGCAAAGCATCTCGCAAAGAAGTGCGTTAAGGACGCGGGGCCGTGCCTCGCGCTGTGCGTAGCCGGCGCAGCGGTCGCGCTGTTGGCTGTTCTGGGGCCGTTCGACGTGCTCCGAAGTGCCAGCTTTCTGCATGTTTGCATGGCTCTTGCCGGCGCCACGATGACCGGCGGCGTGCTCGATCTGATCTTTTGGGTGTTTGACCCGTTTGGATGGAAGAGCGAGGGGTGGGTCCCAAAGGATGGAAGGGCTGGAACGGTTGACTTAGTGATCGTGCAGAATGTGGGCTAGCGACTTACAGGGAAGTGGTGATCCGATGACGGTCTATGTGACGGGCGATATTCACGGCGGCGTCGACATGCAAAAGCTTCGCGACTGGGATCTTGGGGATGGTCTGACAAGTGACGACTATCTCATCATCGCGGGCGACTTTGGCTTTCCGTGGGATTTCTCTGCCGAGGAATGTGCCGACATCGCCTGGCTGGAGTCGCGCCCCTATACGGTGCTGTTTGTCGACGGAAACCACGAGCGTTTCGATCACTGGGCGGAGCGCCCCATGGAGCTGTGGCACGGCGGCCTGACGCAGCGTCTGTCGGACACCTCGCCCATCCGACGCCTGACGCGCGGTGAGGTTTTTGAGCTCGACGGCTCAACGATCTTTGCCATGGGCGGCGCCACGAGCGTGGATAAGGAATACCGCATTCCGTATTCCAGCTGGTGGCCGCAGGAGCTGCCGGACGAGCGCAACTTTGAGGAGGCGCGGGCAAAGCTCGACAGCGTGGGCTGGAAGGTCGACTATGCGATCACCCATACCTGCTCCACGCGCATGCTTTCGCCCACGCTTTACCCGGCACCTGGCTGGAATTATCCCGATGTCGATCGACTCACCACGTTTTTCGACGAGCTGGAGGACCACCTGGACTACAAGCGCTGGTACTACGGGCATTTTCATCGTGACGCCAACCCAGCCGAGTGCCACACCGTGCTCTACGACTGTATTGTCCGCCTGGGCGACGAACTCCAGCCCTGGGATGTCGCGTAGGGGCGGGGTGGCTGGCTACTCGACCGTTACAGTGATGTTTTCCCGATGCGTGCGGATAACATCCCAGCTAAAGTGCTCGACCAGCTGCTCGGCAGAGCGCGGTGTGGCGTCCGGCGCGATGCCTGTTTGCCCGGCGAGCCAGCCCAGTAGTGCCTCGGGCGCGCCAAAGCGGGTGCGGAGCTCGCCCAGGTCCAGGTCGCGGTCGCGCTTGGAAAGGCGGCGGCCATCCGGCGACATGAGCAGCGGAATGTGCGCGTAGTGCGGCGTGGGAAGTTCCAGCAAATGCTGCAGGTAGATTTGGCGCGGCGTGGAGCCCAGCAGATCGCATCCGCGCACGACCTCGGTGACGCCCATGGCGGCGTCGTCGACCACCACGGCTAGCTGGTAGGCAAAAACGCCGTCGCTGCGGCGCACCAAAAAGTCGCCGCATTCGGTGGCGAGTGCTTCGCATTGGGCTCCATACGTGCGGTCCACGAATTCGATCACATCGTTTGCGAGGTCGTCGACGGCGGGTACGCGCAGGCGCGTGGCCGGAGCGCGCAGAGCGCTGCGGCGGGCAACCTCCTCGGCAGAAAGGTCTCGGCAGGCGCCGCGGTAGATGGGCGTGCCGTCGCTCGCGTGCGGCGCGCTCGCGGCGTGGAGTTCGGCACGCGTGCAAAAACAGGGATAGGTGAGGCCGGCGTCTTGCAGCTGACGCAGGGCGTCCTCGTACAGATCCAGGCGATCGTGCTGGTAGTAGGGGCCTTCGTCCCACTCCAGTCCCAGCCAGGCCAGGTCGTCAATCAATTGAGTGGCAAGTTCCGGGCGCTTGCAGCGATCGTCCAGGTCCTCGATGCGCAGCACGATGCTGCCGCCTTGGCTGCGGGCCGAAAGCCACGAGCACAGGCAGCTGAACACGTTGCCCAAGTGCATGCGGCCCGAGGGCGACGGGGCAAAGCGGCCCACGACGGGGGTGGGCGCTGCCGTTGCTGGTGCGTCCGCGGCGTGTGTTGCTATGTTGCGTGCGTTGATATCCATGCGGACGAGTATAGCGCGGGGCTTGGCAGGGAAGGCGTTGCTGCGCTCACAAGTTGGCGGCGGTGCGCATTGCGCACGGTGGGTTTGCGGCTCAAGGTCTCGATCGCTGCGTACCGACTTAGCCTCACAAACGACAGAAACCCCGGCAGCTCTTCGCAACTGCCGGGGTTTCCGCGGAAAAGGGGGACATGATCCTCGAGCGAACGGCAAAGGGGCAAACCGTTTTCGCTCAACTGCTTTATGCCCCTCGGCTGGCGGCTCAATCAGCGCGTGCCGCGCCCACACAAAGCCGCTACACCTGTGACGGAGCTGTGAAGTGGTATCTATTGCCGGGGCGGGCTATGCCAAGGGTGTCCCTAATGACTGGTCATTTAAGAACGTCCCCAATGACTAGCTGCCGGGGTGCGGGTGTGACTTTCATCCCGTTTGGCGCTCTGGTCGCCTAGATGTTCGCCATGCGTACCCGCAAACGTGGGACAATGGCGCTGTTGGTTTTACAGACAAAGGATGTGCCTATGAACACCCTCGCCGCCAAAGTCAGCCGGCAGCGCCACCTGTTTGCGCGATTCGCTTCCGTCTGCGTGCTCGTCACGCTTGCGTTGTTGCTGCTGCCTGTCGCCGCGCACGCCGGCGGCTACTCCATGACCCAAACTTATATCAGTGCCACGGTTGAGGCCGATGGATCGCTGACCGTTGTCGAGGGACGCCAGTTTGATTTCGACGACGACATCAACGGCGTGTTTTGGGAGATCAATACGGGCACCAACCAGCAGGGCGGCACGGCGGGCGTTGACGTGCTGAGTGTCGAGGAAGAGGACACCGCGTTTAACAAAGTCGATAGCGCGAACAAGGGCGATTCTGGCGTCTACACGGTCGAGCAGACCGGTGACGGCGTAAGGATTAAGGTGTTCAGCCCCCACGAGAGCGGCGACAGCGCGATCTATTACGTGAGCTACACCATGACCGGTGCGGTCATGAACTGGGCCGATACCGCCGAGCTCTACTGGAAGTTTGTGGGCGACGGCTGGTCCGCGGACTCCGATGACGTTGAGATGGAAGTGTACTTCGCAAATGCCGCTGCCGGGACGGCGGCCGTCAAGGGCGATAACTTCCGCGCATGGGGCCACGGCCCGCTGACGGGCGATGTATCGCTCGATGCGGACGAACCCATGGTCACCTATACCATTCCCTGCGTGCATCAGGGCGAATTCGCCGAGGCACGCATCGCCTTCCCTAGCGACTGGGTGCCGCAGCTTGCCGCTTCGGGCGAAGAGCGCATGTCAACGATCCTGAGCGAAGAGAAGGAATGGGCCGACGAAGCTAACGCCCGCCGCGCTCACGCTCGCATGAGTGCCAATGCACTTGCCGTGCTAAGTGTTGTTGCGGCGGTGGCCTTTACCGGCACAATCGTTATGCTCAAGCTGCGCCGCCGTAAGCCCAAGCCGTTTTTCCAGGACGAATATTTCCGCGATGTGCCTTCGGCCGACCATCCCGCCGTGCTTTCGGCCCTCATGAGCTGGAACGAGGTGCCCGATCAGGCATATATCGCCACGCTCATGAAGCTCACTGACGACCGTGTGATCAAGCTGGAGCAGGCGACCGTGACCAAGGCCAAGAAGGGTCCGTTGGGGCGTGAAAAAGAAGAGCAGACGTATCGCGTGACGGTGAGTGATGCGGGCTGGAAGTCGGCCAAGGGCATTGACCACATGGTGCTCAAGGTCTTCTTTGCCGGTGCTAAGCCTGACGAGAACGGCGATCGCTCGCGCACGTTCGACGAGCTGCAGCACTACGTCAAGCAGCACGCTACACCCGTGGGCGACAAGCTCGAGGACTATCAGAACACCGTTAAGGGCAAGCTGGCCGATAGCGAGTACGTTGCCTCGGACGGCATTGTTGCAATGGTGTTTTGCCTGGTTCTTGGTATCCTGATTGCCTTTGTTCCCGTGGGATCCATCTTCTTTACCGATGGCGCACAGGCGAACATTACCGCCGCGTTTATCTCGGTGCCGATTGTGCTGGTGGGTATCGGCGTGGGCCTTACGTTCCGCCGCTTTACGCCGGAGGGCGCCGAGGTGGCGGCTCGCTGCAAGGCACTTAAGCATTGGCTCGAGGACTTCACTCGTCTAAAGGAAGCCGTCCCCGGCGATCTGGTGCTGTGGAACAAGCTGCTGGTGATGGGCGTGGCGCTGGGTGTTTCCAAGGAAGTGCTGCGTCAGCTTGCCGAGGCCGTGCCGCCCGAGGTGCGCGAGGCCGACGGTTTCTATGACAATTATCCCTGCTACTGGTGGTACTACCATCATTACGGTATCGAGTCTCCGCTCGATTCGTTCGATGACGTGTATCACGAGAGCATCCGCGAGCTGGCTTCGAGTTCCGATAGCTCGAGCGGCGGCGGTGGTGGCGGCTTCTCGGGCGGCGGAGGCGGCGGCGTCGGCGGAGGCGGCGGCGGAACGTTCTAACGGTCGTAAATTATGGGATGGGCTTTTCTCGACAGCCGTCGGGGAAAGCCCATCCCCTTTTTACGCGCTACCTACGAAGACTGTCCCCAGCAACTAGTCATTTAAGAACGTTCCCAACGACTAGGTGCGGTTGCTGCCAAGGAGTGTCCCGGGGTGCCGGCACAAAAGGAACGTCCCTAACTGCCGGGTTTAGGCTGTTAGGTCGAGTTCGTAGAGGAAGCTTTCGCGCGGCATGTCGTGACGGCGCTCTTCGCGGTTAGCGCGGTGCGTGGCCGTGCGCTTAAAGCCGTGCAGCTCGTAGAACTTCCACGAGCAGTTGGAGTCGGTGTACAGGTGCGCCCTCGTCGCTCCAAGTGAGGACAGGTGCGAGACCGCGGCATCGAGCAGAACCGTGCCAACGCCCAGGCCATGGACATCGCGATCCACGGCAAGCAGCGTGACCTCGTTGTCGTGCGGCAACGGGCTGCTCTCGAGCAGGCGGTTGTTGGTCCGGATGGTTGCGCGCACAAACGAGAGGTACTCGGCGCAGGCATCGGGCTCCAGCTCACGCATCTGCGATAGCAGCGCGCGTTCGGTATCCATCCAATGTTCCTTAACGGTGGCGCCGGAGCTCTGTCCTGCGCGTGCAAGCGCAATGCCGCGTGCCTGGCCGTCGATTACGGCAACCTGCGAAAACGTCGACGACGAAAGGCAATAGGCGAGGTCGCACGCGGCCTCAAGGCGGTTGTACTCATCGTTATCCGAATTGTTATGCCAAAGCTGCTGCAGAATCAGCGCGATGGCGTCGAAGTCTTCGGTATCAAACGGTCGGTAGAGAACCCGCGAGACCATGGTGCCTCTTTCTTTTGCGGATGCATATCGAGCACAGTTCTACCACGCCATTGGCATCTAATTATGGTGCCCCTGTGTTCCATGAACTCACCGTGCCCGGTGCCATGCCCATCCCCTCCGCTCGCAAACTTTTTCTGCACATGCGCCCGTTGCGGGGTGCATCGATGCGCTCGATGCGCTACATTAAATCAGTATTTTCAATGCCGCTGCGCGAGCGCTGCAGATCGACGTATCACCGACTCACAGAGCACGGCGGCGTACCAGACAGGAGGACTGCATGGGATCTGATGTGAAGATCGCACGCGCGTTGATCTCGGTTACCGATAAGACGGGCGTCGTCGATTTCGCACGGACGCTGGTTGACGACTTTGGCGTCGAGATCATCTCTACGGGCGGCACGGCTCGTGCCATCGAGGACGCGGGCGTTCCCGTAACCCCCATCGAGGAGTTCACGGGCTATCCCGAGATGATGGACGGCCGCGTTAAGACCCTGCACCCCAAGGTTCACGGCGCGCTGCTGGCCCGCCGCGATTCCGAGCAGCACATGCAGGAGGCGGCTCAGCACGGCATTAAGCTGATCGACCTGGTCGTCGTCAACCTGTACGAGTTCGAGAAGACCGTCGCCAACCCCGAGGTCACCTTCGCAGACGCCATCGAGCACATCGATATCGGCGGGCCCTCCATGCTGCGCTCTGCTGCCAAGAACGCCACGAGCGTTACCGTCATTTCCGACCCGGCCGACTATGATGCCGTCCTGGCCGAGATGCACGAGACCGGTGGCTGCACCACGCTTTCCCCCCGTCGTCGCCTGCAGGTGAAGGTCTACCAGACCACCGCCGCCTACGATACGGCTATCTCCCGTTGGCTTGCCGCCCAGGCAAGCGACGTGGCGGACACCTCTGCCAAGCTCGAGATCTCGCTGGAGAAGGTCGACGACCTGCGCTATGGCGAGAATCCTCAGCAGAAGGCTACGGTCTACCGCTTTGCCGAGGGCTGCGAGAACACCGCGAGCTCGCAGTTCCCGCTCGTTGGCTCCGAGCAGATCCAGGGCAAGCCGCTCAGCTACAACAACTATCTGGATGCCGACGCCGCTTGGAACCTGGTCCGCGAGTTCGACGAGCCGGCCTGCGTGATCCTCAAACACCAGAACCCCTGCGGTTCTGCCGTTGCCGAGGACATCACGGCTGCCTACGACCGCGCCTTCGCCTGCGATCCCAAGAGCGCCTTTGGCGGCATCATCGCCTGCAACCGCGAGGTTCCCTATGAGCTGGTCGAGCACTTTGCCGATCAGAACAAGCAGTTCGTCGAGGTTATCATCGCCCCGAGCTACACTGCCGAGGCGCTCGAGCGCATGGCCAAGCGTCCCAACCTGCGCGTGCTGGCCACCGGCGGCGTGGACCACGGCGCCCAGGTGGAGCTGCGCTCCATTGACGGCGGCATGCTGGTGCAGGAAGTCGACCACGTGACCGAGGATCCCGCGACCTTTACGTTCCCCACCGACCGCAAGCCCACCGACGCCGAGATGGCCGAGCTCGAGTTTGCCTGGAAGGTCTGCAAGGGCGTTAAGTCCAACGCCATCCTGGTCTCCAAGGGCAAGGCCGGCATTGGCATGGGCCCGGGTCAGCCTAACCGCGTTGACTCCGCACTGCTTGCCTGCGAGCGTGCCGAGGACTTCTGCGAGCGCGAGGGCGTGGAGAAGGGTGGCTTTGCCTGTGCAAGCGACGCGTTCTTCCCGTTCCGCGACAACGTCGACGTGCTTGCTGCACACGGCGTGACCTGCATCATCCAGCCCGGCGGCTCTAAGCGCGACGACGAGAGCATCCAGGCCTGCAATGAGCACAATATTGCTATGGTGTTTACGGGCGCTCGCCACTTCCGCCACTAAGTTCCGCTTTGGGACAAAATAATCTCCGCAAAAGACGGCTGCTCCGTTTGGAGGGCCGTCTTTTTGGTATAAGAGGACGGAATGACTAACACGAAAGGTACAACCATGCCCCAGATTGATGAAGCCGAGCTGTTTGGCAATGCCGAGGATCAGCGTGCGTACGAGGACTTTTGCGCCAATCAGGAGGCGGTCGAGAAGTTTACGCTCGACAAGCCCGCGCTTGTCTGCCGTTGGCGCATGTCCAATAAAAAGGTGCCCATGCTCAACCGCCACATTCGCGCACTGTCCGAGCGCTTGGTGCAGGGCGAGCCGCTTACCCATAACATGCTCAGCTGGGCCAAGCAGCACGTTGAGTGGTCGCTTGCCGAGGGCGATTACACCGCACGCGACGGCGTGCTCATGCTGGTGATCGACGTTAACGGCAACGCCGCCATGACGGTGGGGGGGGACGAGCCGCCCGCCCCGTGTTCGT
>OGPN01002456.1_pt1 | contig 10742 bp, 10 predicted proteins | sample 1552941 | NCBI WGS metagenome assembly OGPN01 (sample SAMEA2580220, study PRJEB22360) | human gut metagenome | biome: human gut; feature: human-associated habitat; material: faeces | place: Denmark | collected 2008/2010
CATCGGGCATATCCTCCTTGCCCGCGTTCTCCATTGCAGCCAGCAGCGTATCCTCGGTGAAGTGCTTGGGCGGCGTGGTTTTACCGGTCTTGACCGACGCGGCAGATACGGGAAGCGTCTGTTGCTCCGTCACCACCGGCAGCGCAGGCGCTGCCTCCGTCTGCTCCTGCTCATAGCGCTTCCAGCCGGGAGCAAGAACGGTTTTACCCTTGGCGGTGAAGCTCTGACCGGCACATTCCACCGTAATGACCGTTTCCGCGTAGCGGTGAGGTTCATCCACCGCACGAAGCAAGCCCCTTGCCGCCAGCTTCAGCACCTCACGTTCGCCCAGCGGCAGAGAGGTCATATCTACCTTTTTCGCGCTGATGGTAGGAACAATGGCGTGGTGATCGGTGACTTTTTTACTGCTGCATACCTGCTTGGCGCAGATGGTCGGAGGCTTCTCCATACCGCAGACAGCGGCAGCGGCGGCAACAAGGCCGGGGACGCTGCCCTCCATATCGTCGGTCAGAAAGCGGCTGTCGGTGCGCGGGTAGGTGCAGAGCTTCTTTTCATAGAGGGCTTGGAGATAGTCGAGGGTCTGCTGGGAGGTATAGCCGAGAACGCGGTTGGCGTCGCGCTGGAGGGAGGTCAAATCGTAGAGCGCGGGCGCTTTCTCAGACTTTTCCTTGCGCTCCACGCTTTTGACGGTTACTGCCTTGCCCTTGCAGGCGTTGGCGATGGCGTCGGCGTCCTTCCTGTCCTTCATTCGGTCTGTCGTGGCGGGAAAGCCGCAATCGAGCTGAACGGTGTAGAACGGTTCTGCCGCAAATGCGGAGATCTCCGCCTCACGCTGTACCAACAGCGCCAGCGTGGGCGACATGACGCGCCCAATGTTCAATGTGCGGCCATACGTCAGGGAGAAATACCGCGTGGCGTTGATACCAACCAGCCAATCAGCCTTGGCGCGGCACAGGGCAGATTGATGCAGGCCGTCATAGTCGCGCCCAGACTTAAGCTGCTGGAAGCCGCTGCGGATGGCATCATCCTCCATGGAGGAAATCCAAAGCCGCAGGATAGGCTTGGAGCATCCCACAAGGCAGTAGACCGTGCGGAAGATCAGCTCGCCCTCGCGCCCAGCGTCGCAGGCGTTGACCACCTCTGCCACATCCTCACGGCGCATCAGCTCCCGCAGAATGTCAAACTGCTTCAGCTTGTCGGTGCGAACGATGAAGCGAAACGAGGTGGGAATAATGGGCAGCGCCGCCAGCGTCCATTTGGCATCATCGGCATTGTAAACGGCGGCGTCGGCCAACTCTGCCAGATGCCCGAAGCACCATGACACGATGTACCCGCCGCCCTCCAGATACCCGTCATGCCGTGACTTTGCACCCAGCACGGCGGCGATGCTCTGCGCCACGGAGGGTTTTTCGGCGATCACAAGGCGCATGGTGCAGCCTCCATTCTCTTTACGTCACGGTAGCAGGGGCGAACGCAGCTCTGTCCGAAGCGCTTGCAGCCGTAGCAGAAGTGTTCCTTGGCAGCGTCGGGAGGGCTGTCCTCCCGCGCTGCTTTCGGCTTCTGCATCATCAGTCGTTCCAGCGGATTGTTGGTGAAATATCTCATGCGTTCGTATCCTCCGTAGTATCCTGTTCCGGTTCGTCCTCATACGGCTCAAACTCGTATTCGTCCTCATCCTCACCGTAGTCATAATCGTCCAGATTGGCGCTGCCCTTGGTCTGCGGCTTGGCCTTTTTCTGCTTGAAAATGTAGAACGCTGCACCGCCGCCCAGCGCGACGATCAGCAGGACGACGAGGATGCCGCCCACGCCGCTTTTTTTCTCCGGTTCCTCGGCGGCGGGTTCTGTCGGCTCGGTGGGGACTTCGGGCTTTGTCTCCTTGCCCACGCACTCGGTCATGTTGACCGCGCAGACGGGGCAGGATGTATTGACCGTACCGGCCACGCATTTTGTGGTGCAGGAGCAAGTGGCGGGCGTTTCTCCCTCGCCGGTCAGCGCCATCAGGTCAGCCTCATCCACCTGATTCAAGAAGTGGACGGTTTCTTCGCCCTCATCGTCACGGTCAATAATCAGGTAAAATGTATTGCCGTTCTTGCTTTCCAGCGTAATGAACTGTTTTCCAGCCTTGGTGCTGGTGCCAATATCGTCGATCAGCGTCAGATTGCCGTCCGGTGTCAGCGCGTCGCTGCCGCCCGTCATGCTGCCAACAAGGAGCTGCCAGAGGTTGGCCAGCTCTTTTTCATCAAACGGAAGCGTAATGCCGCCGATGCTCACGGTACTGTCGGCGGCGTCGGTGACGGTCAGATAGCTGCCGTACACATAGCCCACACGGGCGGGCAGCAGGATTTTTACCCAATCGCCGTCCCTGCCGATCACATCGACCACCGTGCCATTGGGAAGCTGCGTAAACGCGGTATTGTCCAGTCCCGCGCCGGTGCGGACGTTCAGGCTGCCGCCGTTGGTCGTGACCGTGCCGATCTGTTTTGTTTCCTGCGTGTCTGCGGCGCTGCTTTCGACGGCAGGCAGCGTATCATCGGGATAGTCGCCGCTGCTGGCAAAAGCGGAAACGGGGAGAATCCCGATACACAAGAGCATCAGCAGCAGACTGATAAAAATGCGTGGTGTGTTCTTAGTCATGGTTCAACGCCTCCTTTTCCGAAGTAGCCGGTGCAGGCGCGGCCTGCATACGGCGGAACAGCTCGGCGAACTGCTCCATCGTCATGCCGTTCTCACGCACCATGCCGATGATGTCGGTGTCCTCCAACTCACGAATCTGCTTTTCCAGCTCGCGGTTGCGGCCTTGCAGATCGGAGATTTTGCCTTTGTTCTTCTCCAGCTCCCCACGGAGCTTCATGATTTTCGGGTTCATATCGTTCACTCTCCTTTACGGCAAGCGCCCATAGCGGTAGAAATGGGACTGCCAATAGCTTGAATTTAAGTTCGCATAAGAGATCGGGTCGCCACAGTGGATCATCATATTGTTGCCGACGTAGATACCCACATGGCTGACACCGGGGGTATCATACGTTCCGGTGAAAAACACCAGATCGCCCGGTTTGACGTTGGCAGAGGATACGGGCGTACAGATGTTGCAAAGCCCCTGCGCTCCCAGCCTGCCCACATCCCAACCGGAATGATTGATGACCCAACTGACGAAGCCCGAACAGTCAAACGAGGTGGAGGGACTGCTGCCGCCCCAAACGTAGGGGTAGCCGAGATACTTTTCCGCTTCCTTGATGATGGCGGCAAATACCTCATCGTCCAGCGCCTCCGGGGGAATGTCGTAGTCGGTATAGCTGCCCTCCACATACTTGCCGATGTAGCCCGAACCGGGGAACAGGTCGGGACGGTTGCCGAGGGTGGCCATATAGGTGGCGTACATTCCGAGCTGTTCTTCGCTCATAATGTAAACGGGAACATGGGAGAGATTGAAGTTTTCCAGCGTGACCGTGCAGATGTAGTAGTCATACGGCACCTGATAGGTGTCCGTATGGGTGTTGCCGTCCGCGTCCGTCCATGTGTCGGTTTCCGTGCGGTAGCGGGTTTCCACCACCACATCCTCGGTCAAAATGTACTGGCGGTCAAAGAGCATCTGGAGCGTACCCTGCACCTCATCCAGCGTCCATTCCCCTTGATGCAGCGCCGTAATCATGGAAATGAGTACATAGGGGTCATGCTCGATGGTGTCCAGATCAAAGTGGTACTCATCGTAGTCATGGGTGCTTTCGTAGGTGTCGAGGTAGCGCTGAAGCTCGGCTTCCATCGCGCAATACTGCGCTTCCGCGCCCAGCATATCGGCGTCCTGCGACGGATAGGTGCTGGCCGCGATCCCGGAGCCGACGCCATCCATTATCACCGAGCAGGAGGACAGGCCGTTGAGCAGAAACGCCAGCATCAGCAGAATTGCGGCGGCAATGGCAAAGCCGCGCCGGTGTTCCCACACATATTTGCCCGCTTTCTCAGCCTTTTCAGCGGCTTTTTTCGCGGCCTTGGCGGTATTCTCTGCCGCCTTTGCCGTAGTCTGCGCCGCCTGATTGTGCTTGGCAGCGGCATACTGCTTCTTAATTGCCTGCTTCTGCTGCCATTTGGAAACGGGATTGCTGGTGGGGCTGTCGATCTCCGCTTTCTTCTGGAGCGCGTCAAGATTGGCTCGTTCCAGCTTTTTCTCTGCACGGATGGCAGCACGATAAGGCTTGAGCTGATGGGCGCGGTGGGCAGACTGCACCAGCCGCCCGCCGCTCTCCACGGCTTGCTCTACCTTGTGCGCGGCCTCTACGCCTACATTGTCATCCTCGCTCTGCCGCACCTCCCGGTGAACCTGAGAGAGAACAAAGTTGGCGGGGGCATCTCGCACGGCATGGGTCAGCTTTGAGGGCGGCTTTTTCTTATCCACTTCCTCAAAACGGAGCTGCGTTTTGACCTTGCCGGTGGCAGGATCAAAGCCACGTTCCTTTTTGACCACGGTTTTCTTGGGGATTTTCGCCTGCGCCTTATCCGCCTTGGCCTCCGCTTTTTTCACCCGCTTGATGGGCTTTTCCAGCTTTGGCTCGACAAGATCGGCATCGGAAAACTGCAAACGCGGTTCTCTTTTCATGCCGACGCCACCTCTTGCGGTTTGGTGGTCATGACGCGGTACAGCTCGGTGTCCTTCGGGAAGTGGTCAATGAAGGGCAGGATCGTGTTGCCGTAGAACAGCAGCCCCTCGCCCTCGCCGGAGTGGGTCACATAAGAAAGCTGATGCGGCGAAATGTTGAGCTGCTTTGCGAGAATCTGCCGGTCGCCAGCGGCCTGATTGAGCATATAGATGAAATCGCTGTTCTCAAAAATGTTCTCAACCTCCCGGCTGGACAACAGGTCTTTGACATTTTGGGTGATTCCGGTGGGGATGCCGCCCCATTTGCGATAGCGCTTCCAGATCTCGACGCTGTACGAGGCCGTCTGTTCCTCCTTCAAAAGAAGATGGAACTCGTCAAGATAGTAGCGGGTCGTTTTATGGGCAGCGCGGTTGATGGTCACACGGTTCCAGACCTGATCCTGCACCACCAGCATCCCGATTTTCTTGAGCTGCTTGCCCAGCTCCTTGATGTCGTAGCAGACGATGCGGCTGTTCACATCCACATTCGTGTGATGGTTGAACACATTCAGCGAACCGGTGACGTAGATTTCCAGAGCGGTGGCGATGTACTGCGCTTCCTTTTCATCCTGCGCACGGAGGGCATTATACAAATCCTCCAGCAGCGGCATATTCTCCGGCTTCGGGTCGTTGAGGTAGTCCCGGTAGACGATGCGGACGCAGCGGTCAATGATGGTTTTTTCCACAGGGGCAAGCCCATCCTTGCCGCCGACGATCAGCTCGCACAGCGACAGGATGAAGTCGGATTTCAAACTCAGCGGGTTATCATCGTCGCTGTAATCCAGATTCAAGTCCATCGGATTGATGTAGCAGGGCGTACCGTCGTAGCCCTTACCGGTGGGCGACAGCTTAATGACTTGCCCGTGCAGCCGTTCCACCAGCGGTGTATATTCGCCCTCCGGGTCACAGATGATGATGTCATCCTTGGGGCAGATGAGAAACGCATTGGTGATCTCACGTTTTGCCGAAAATGACTTGCCGCTGCCGGGAGTGCCTAAAATCAGGCCGTTGGGATTTTTCAACAGTTTCCGGTCTACCATGATGAGGTTGTTGGAAAGGGCGTTGATGCCGTAGTACAGCGCCTCCGAACCGTTCTGAAACAGCTCCTGCGTGGTGAAAGGCACAAAAATCGCCACGCTGGAGGTGGTCAAGCCCCGCTGAATCTCGATCTGATTCAACCCCAGCGGGAGACTGCTCATCAGTCCTTCCTCCTGCTGAAAGTCCAGCCGGGTCAGCGCACAGTTATACTTTTGCGCGATGCTGGAGGTCTGGAAGATGTTGTTGTCGAGCTGCCGGGGCGTGTCCGCTGTGTTGAGAATGAGGAAGGTCAGCAGGAACATTCGCTCATTGCGGGACTGCAAATCCTGCAACAGCTTTTTGGCCTCTGCACCGTAGGTGGCAAGGTCGCTTGGAATGATGTCCATGTCGTACCCTGCACGGACGGCTTTCTTCTGTTCCTCAATTTTGGATTTGTCCAAATCGGTGATCTTGCGCTTGACGGTCTTGATGGCGTTGACCTGATCCACAGACTGCACATGGAGATTGACAAGGACGCTGCTCTCCATATCCAGAAAGTCCGCCAGCATCCGGTCATTCAGCTCCGGTGCCAGAATCTGCACGAAGCTGACCGCACCCAGCTTTTTGCCCATACGAAACTGCCTGCCGGTCTTGAACTCAAAGGAGCTGGGCGCGATAAAGTCCTTGGTGGACAGCCCGGAGGGAGCCAGCCAGTCCCATGAAAAGCGGAACGGTTCCTGCTCGTCCATCCGCAGAATGTCGTGCATGACGTGCAGGCGCTCAAAGCCGTTCAGCGGCGCAGCCACAACGCCCAGCCGCTTGAAGTTGTTCAGAAGGTCGGTTTCGATGCGCTCCAAACGGGGCTTGGCGGCGCGGAGGTTGTCGGCCTCAATGCCGAATGTGAGATACTTGGTCTTAATCAGGCCGTTGTTGCCGCGGGCAAGCTGATTTTGCAGCATACCGGCGTACTCGGCGCGGATGCCGTCAAATTCGTCTCCGCAGGGCGGAATAGAAATGCTCCGTGCAAAGGTTTCCTGCGAAGCCGAGAGGTTCACAAAGGAAAGCTGGAATTGCACGGAGCTGTCAAAGTAGTTCAGGAAATCGCACCACGCCTCGAAGATGGCGGTCTTATCCTCATTCTGCGAGAGCTGGTAGTTGATGTCCTGATACTGGATCGTTTTGGTGTAGCGCGTGTCGGTTACGCGGCAAATGCCGTCCGGCCACATACGCTGATACGGAATGCTGTCCTGCGCCGATTTTTCTTTCTTATCCGTTCGGTTCGCTCTTGCGATGGCGGCTTCGATCTGTTTTCGTTCGGTGCGGGTCAGCTTTTTCTTTTCGGACAATTTGATACACCTCCCGGTCTAACTGGTTTTGCCGCTCCAGAACGGCATAGAAATTGTTGGTCTTATACGGACGCTGCTTCGGCCGCTGGAAGCACACGCGGTAGATATTGCGGATGATGACCTCCAGCGGCTGACCGTTCTTTTCATACATGGCGAACAGCATGGCCGGGATCATCACCACCATCATCACCATTGCGGCGGGGCTGGTGCCGATGCTGCCCTTGAGCAAGAAGAAAAGCGGTACGCCGATGAGCGCGCCGCTTCCGAAGCAAATGAGCTGCCGTTTCGTGAGATTGAACAGCACCTTGGTTTTTACTTTGGTTAAGTCCTTCGGGACGTTGACATAGGCCATAGAAATCCCCCCTTTACAAGAGCTTTTCATATCGAAGTTTCATCTGCGCCGGATACAAAGCGGAGGCGGGCTTACGGCTGCCTGTCCAGCATTTGCCGCCTGCCATGCCTGCGCAGCTCCAACCAGCGGCGCGGAGACTGCTGCCGCTCTCGCTATCCAGCGTATAGGTGATGATTTTGCGGTATCCCATCGCCTTTGCCGCCCGCGCGGATGCGGCATAAAGGATGCTGCAAGCGTTCTTCTCACCAGTGGTGCAAAGGCGATTGACCTCCAATGTCCAGCCATCATCCAGATACCGGCTTACCGGACGGCCTACGATTGCAACACCGACAAGCTCTCCATCCTTGGCACAGCCGATGGAAAACTTATGCCCGGCAGTTGCCTTATGGTGCCGGTGATGCGCATTGACAAATGCGTTCGCTGTTGCAAGGGTAACGGGCGTAAGCGTCAGCATGGTATCACCCCCGTTAATGCGCATTGAACACAGACTTGGCAAGGCTGCTCGTTTTGAACAGGCAGAAGCACAGCAGCACCGTGTAGCCCATGCAAGTCCAGATGGCGTAGATGATGTCATCCACAAGCGCGATGTTCTGCACCAAAACCGCGTAAATGGCAACGCAGACGATAATCAAGAACGCTTGGAAGCCCAGCGCCAGCAGGGAACGGATGTAATTCTGCCCCATGCCGCCCCATTCCTTGCCCATCATGGTGGCCATCGGGATGGGCGCGACAGAGGTAACGAGATATATTTCAATCATTCTTCCGAATGTGATAATGAAAATGCAGATGGTCAGCGCCCACATGGTAATGCCAACGAACAGTGACTGGAACCACAGGCCGAACAGCGGCCCCAGCTCCATTTCCATCAGCCGATCCTCAATGCCCACCATGACGCTTGAAATGTTGATGCTGGTGTCGCCGATAATCAGCCCGGAGGCGCTGGCAACGACGCTTTGGGCGGCATCGAACACGCCCATTACAATCGTCCATGTGTTTGTTACGATCAGGACAGCGGCAGCGGACTTGAACGCCCACTTGAAGAATATCCATGTGTCCATGTCATTGAGGTTATTTTTGTCGGTAATGAGCTGGATCAGCTCCAGCGTCATCACAAAGGCGAGAATTGCGCCTGCGATGGGGACGATCACGGTTTCCGACAGGTTTTGTATCATGCCGAAAATGCTGCCGTTCCATGCCTGCGGCGATAAGCCCACCTGACCGGAGATCTCGGCAACCTTTTGATTGGTTGCATCGAACATCCCGGACAGATTGCTCACGATACCGCCGATGAGCATTTCTTTCAGCCATTCCGTGATCTTATCCCATAAGAAATCCATAGGGTTGCCCTCCTTTCGGGAGGATGCCGCCCGAAAGCAGCACCCTCCGTGGATTTACGGGAAGCAAACGAGCTGCCGATTAGCCGAACAGACCGGACAGCAGCGGCACGAGGGTAATGCCAATCAAAGCCACCCCGCCACCGGCCATCAGCTGCTTCATGCCCTGAGATTTGGCACCAGATAGCCATAGGTAAGCATTTGATATGATCTCCAGCTTTTCCCCGGCTCCACACCGTGCGTGCAGCTTTCACCGCACACGGCGTTCCATCGAATTTGGTCATACAGGGCGTGCAACACTTTATGTATGATGCTTTTTGCCAAATTCGACTTGTGGCCTTTCCTCCACCGTTTACTTTTTCACGGCTTCATAGGTACTACGCCACTACTTTCACTGAAACAAAGAATGGTTATTGCCTTCTCGCGAAGGTATTCCCATTCACCATCTCGCAGCCTTGCAACAGGCTAAATGTTTTCAGCTTCCTGCGTTCCGATATTTCTATCATAGGCCGCATTTAGGTTCTTCCTCTAAGCCTGTATTCAATTCTTTACGAATCGTGCCGCCTGTAACGGCACATGGACTTTCATAACAACCATTTTTACTTGTCCACGAATACCTCCGTATAAGGAGTACCACCGTTTCGATGGTATCAACGTTTAGACTTGTACATTCAGAAGTTCGTCAGTATTTCCATACATACTAACCATGTGCGGCTGACACCCGGCATATAGGATGCACTATCCACCTCTGGACAGCTTTCGGTTTCGGCCTTGCGGCCAAAACTACGGCATCTCTCTGCCGACTTCACCGAGCTTCTGACAATCGGCGGTTGCGCGCCTATGCCAGTCGGAGTATTAGTGTGGACGCTTCGGGGCGTTACCCCCTCATTTCATCCATCGAAATATCAGTTCTCCAAGGTTTTGGACTTCATTCGTCCTTCGACCTGTGCCTGACCTTTTCAGTCAGGAACGCATCGCACGGTTGTCGTTGCCGTAGCCCTCCAGCAGATTGATCGCACCCCAAATGCCGAGGCCAGCGCCCAACGCCACAACGAGGGTCTGAAGAACACCAACAGCAGAATTAAAGAAAGCCATAAATAGTACCTCCGAAAAATATGTTTTTAGATTTTGGAGGGTACATTTCTTCCACGAAGTTTCATCGAGTCGTTGTCAAAGCAGGCTGCCGCCGTCAGGCGACAGGTTCACCGGAAAGGTCTGCCTGATACACCTCAACTGCATCATCCGGCTTGAGCTTGAGGCGATGGGACAGAAAACGCTCTATGTCAAAGGCGTATTTCTTGTCATAATCCGCTGTGTAGCGGTAGAGGGGATGCCTTGTGAGATCATATTTGTTGGACAGAAACGGACGGACGCCGCGAAGCTGCAAGATACACTTGCCGCCATCCAGCACGGCAAGTTCATCCACGCTCATCAGCTCCTTGCCCAATTTCTGATAGTTCAGCGAATGGGAAACCTCGCGGCCACGGCTCTCGCCGGTGTTATAGCTGTCGATGGTTTCCTTGCCCAGCGCCGCCGCCAGCTCTTTCAGCGTACCGGGTTCCTTTCCACCCAAAAAGATGGAACAGTCCATGTTGCCGATGATCGTATCCGCGCTGTCTTTATACAGGGCTTTGAGCTGGCTCTGCGCCTGCAAGACAAGGCAGCAGGAGATTTCTCTGGAACGGATCGTCGCTACCAGCTTTTCAAGTCTCGGTATCTGGCCGATATTCGCAGCCTCGTCGATCAGGCAGCGGACATGAACCGGCAAGCGTCCGCCGTACACATCGTCGGCCTTTTCACACAACAGATTGAAAAGCTGGGTATAGCACATGGAAATGAGAAAGTTAAAGGTATCATCCGTGTCGGACATGATGATGAACAGGGCGGTTTTCCGGTCGCCCAGCGTGTCCAGTTGCAGCTCGTCATAGGCCGTCAGCTCCCGAAGCTCCTGAATGTCAAAGGGCGCAAGCCGTGCGCCGCAGGAAATCAAGATGCTCTTAGCGGTCTTGCCAGAGACGAAAAGTCAAGGACTTTTTCATCAAATTCAAAAAGAAGTCACAT
>OGPN01002457.1_pt1 | contig 10742 bp, 12 predicted proteins | sample 1552941 | NCBI WGS metagenome assembly OGPN01 (sample SAMEA2580220, study PRJEB22360) | human gut metagenome | biome: human gut; feature: human-associated habitat; material: faeces | place: Denmark | collected 2008/2010
AAAAACGAAAAGCGCATCCGCTTCCGCGGATGCGCTTTTGCTGCGCTCACTTATGATGTCCCAGATGGAAGTGGTGATGGTGCTTGTGGCCCTCCCCCTCCGGCTGGGGATCGAATCCGTCCTGCCAGTTGGAAAGCAGGAAGTAGAACAGGTAGATCACCGAGCTGATGGCCCATGTGATGGGATAGGCCCAGTAGACGTAGACGATCTCGTGCCGCCACTGCATCATCACGGTGATGTAGAGAATGCGGAACACGCACCACACGCCCAGCATGATGGACATGGGCACAAAGGCCTTGCCCGCGCCGCGGCACACGCTGGCGATGGCATGGGAGAATGCCAGCAGGCAGTAGAACAGGCAGATGATCCGTGTCTCCAGCACGCCCAGCTCAATGACCTCCGGGGTACGGGAGAACAGCCGCACCAGCCACGGCGCCGCCAGATAGGTGGCGATACCGATGAGCTCGGCGATGATAGCCGCCGCCGCGATGCCGAAGATGGCGCCCTTTCTGGCACGGGGCTTCATACCCGCGCCCAGATTCTGGCCCACATAGGTGGTGATGGCCATGGTGAAGCTGGTGACGGGCAGGAACGCGAAGCCCTCGATCTTGGAATACGCGCCGTAGGCCGCCGTGGCCATCTTGCCGAAGGAGTTGATGTTGGTCTGCACCACCACGTTGGCAAGGCCGATCACGGAGTTCTGGATACCGGCGGGCAGGCCGTAGCGCAAGATCTCCCGCAGCAGCGGGCCGTCCAACCGCAGGGCCGACAGCTTCAGCTGATAGATGGTGCCCTTCTTGGCCAGATGGATGACGCACAGCACGGCGCTGAGCGCCTGGGAGATGATGGTGGCCAGCGCCGCGGACCACACGCCCCACCGCAGCACCGCCACGAACAGCAGGTCCAGGATCACATTGGTCACGGACGAGACGATCAGGAAGTACAGGGGCCGCTTGCTGTCGCCCAGAGCGTTCATGATGCCGGTAAAGGTGTTGTACATCACACCCGCGCCCACACCGGCGAAGTAGCACCGGAAGTAGCCGATGGCATCGGGCAGCACCTCGGGATCCGTGTCCATCCACAGCAGCAGCGTAGGGGTGAACAGTACGCCGATGACGGTGAGGATCAGGCTGCTGATGAGGCCCAGCAGCACGGCGGTGTGGACGGTTCGGGACACCTTGTCATAGTCCCCTGCGCCGAAATAGCGGGCGATGGCCACGCCCACGCCGCTGGCGGCGCCGGCGAAGAAGCTGATAAGCAGGAAGATCAGGGGACCGGAGGCGCTGACGGCGGCCAGCGCGTTGTCGCCCAGGAAGTTGCTGACGATCAGAGAGTCGGCGGTGTTGTACAGCTGCTGAAACAGCTGGCTCAGGAAAACGGGAATGGCGAATCCGGCGATGAGCCGCCAGGGCACGCCGTGGGTCATGTCTTTGGTGGTGGCAGAGGCCAAGAGGACTGCACTCCTTTCAAGATGAGGTGACAGCGGCGTTCAGAGCCGATAAATGGCCCCGACTGCCGGGGAGCGGTCGGGGTCTGGGTCGTTTGGAGATGCCGTCAGTTGGCAGGGGCAACCATGTCAACTGATGGTAAATATGCCTGATGCCATGCGGCTTTCACCGCATGGCATCGTTCAGGCTTTTCTGTCTTCCGCACATGGAAAAGATATTTCAGCGTTTTCGAGGGTGGGAGGTGTACCATGGCAATCTGTTCCCTGATTTGAGGCATCAGTATTCCACCTCCGCTTCCACTTCAAGTCCACCGATAAAGACTACCCGGATTTTCTCCTTGGATTCCACCACTACACACCGCAGGATTTGCCGGATCACCTGATCGCCATAGGTCAGCGGATGGTTCTTCATCCCATCGAGGATGGTAAAAATCTGATCCAATCGGGAGGCGGTATTTTTGCGGTGCTGTTCCGCGGCGGCATATTCCGCCAGCCTGCTTTCGAGCTTCCGTTTCTCTGTCATCAGTTCTGTAATCCGTGAATCGGTGAGAAGCTGTTGTTGATTCTCGGCAGTTACGCTGCTGAGTATTTCCTTGAACTCCCGATCGATTTCTGCAATGCGGATTTGTATCTCGACGCTCTCGTCTTCTCCGTCTTCCGCACCAATCCCCATCTGGATATGCAGCTTCAAGGTTTGGAGAACATCCGGATTGACCTGCGCGGTTTTCAGCACCGCGTCCATAATGGCTTCCTGCAGCGGCGCTTCTTCCATAGTCGGAGAGTGGTGGCAGTATTTCTTGCCGAAGTCAAGGCGGCTGATGCAGCGCCACACAATTTTCTTCTTTCCTCCTACCGTCCATGTGCATCGGCGGTAGGGCGTCCCGCATTCGCCGCAAACCAGCAGTTCGGTCAGCGCATACTTGCTGGAGTATTTGCCTTGCTCCGTTTTGGTTCCAACCTGCTTGACCTTGCGTTTAGATGCCCGCCTTGCCAGTTCTTCCTGTACTCTGGCGAAGGTGGCTGCATCGATGATTGCCGGATGATTGTTCTCCACATAGTATTGCGGGCGCTCCCCGGCGTTGACGCGCACTTTCTTGCTGATGCAGTCCTCTGTGTAGGTTTTGCCCAGCAGAGCATCCCCCTTGTACTTTTCGTTGGAGAGGATGGATTGGATGACGCCGGGCTGCCATACGGTTTTTCCCATCGGCGTGGGGATGCCACTTCCGGTCAGCTCGTCTGCAATCTGCTGGAGGCTCCTGCCGGAGAGAAACCGTTCGTAAATCTGCCGGACTGTTACCGCCTGTTCGGGAACGATCTCCGGCTTTCCATCAGCCCCCTTGCGGTAGCCGAGGAAGGATTTGTAGGAGAAGGACACATTCCCTTCCTTTGCGCTCCGTGCTTTTCCCCAAGCCACATTGTGGCTGATGTTTTCCGATTCGCTCTGTGCGATGGAGCCGTGGATGGAGATGTAAAATTCCGATGCAGGATCGATGCTGTGCAGGTTCTGTTCCTCAAAGTACACATCCACTTTGATTTCCCGCAGCATCCGGGTGATTTTGATGCAGTCAAGGGTGTTTCTCGCAAACCGGCTGATGGATTTCACAATAATCATGTCCACCTTGCCGCGCCTGCACTGGCGAATCAGCTTGTTGAACTCATCGCGCTTTTTCATACTGGTGCCGGTGATGCCCTTGTCGGCATAAATCCCCGCCAGTTTCCATCCAGCTTCCCGACGGATACGTTCTGTATAGTAGTTCACCTGATTTTCATAGCTGTTAAGCTGTTCATCCTGCTTGGTGGATACTCGGCAGTATGCCGCTACCCGTTTGATTGCATACTGTGAGCTGTACACATTCACCGGTTCTATGGTCGGTGCGATGGTGCGCACCCGCTTCTCCAGTACCTGCTGCATTTGCGTTCTCCTTTCCGGTCTCCTGACCGTTTTTTAATGTGAGGCTGACGGTTCTGTCACCGTGGAGGGTAATGGCGGATACCGTTTTCTCCATCAGCTCTTTGTCATAAACAGAGAGCTGCCCTGTATGTTCCAGAGCTGCCCTGATCCGTTCTGTCATGCGCTTTCCGTTATCCAACTCATCGTATCTCCGGGAAGCGCATTCGAATATGCGGTTTTTCAGCGGTTCTTTGTCAATGATTGTGCTGTCGAGCATCCGCCCGACCTCGTTCTTCAGCCGGAGCGTTTCCGCAGGCGGCTCTATCGGTGCAGGTATATAGCGTATGACGCTTGGATCGGTTATGAGCCTGTTCATGCATTTCACGATTGCCGTGAACAAAGTCGCGTCGGGGATTTTTACAACCGTATTGCAGCTCCGGCATATCCATTTTTCCTGATGGGAAGTCCGGCTGTCATGTATCCGGCGCATCGGTTCACCGCAGTTTTCGCAGCAGACCGGAACAGCCAGCTTGAAAATATCGGCTGTGCGGTCAACATTTTTCTGTGTGTTCCGGGCAGTCTTGATTTCTTGCGCTTTATAAAAATCCGTTTCTTTGACGATGGCGGGATAGGTTTCGTTTCCAAGATACCGGACGTCCTCGATGATGCGTTTCAGCCTTGCCTTGTTCCAGGCGGCAGCCCCCGGCATATATTCCACCCCACGCTCATTGAGAGAGGCTGCGATTTGCAGCAAGGACTGTCCGTCCAGATAGGCGGCATGGATTTCTCTGACCACTTGGCTCTCGGTTGGATGTAAATGGATTGTGCCGTTTTCAATCCTGTACCCGAAGGGGATATTTCGTATTTTCATGGGAATCGCTTCTCCTTTCCTCATATTTTTTCCGTGAGCGCAAGCCCTCCGGCCAGACAGAAGCGCAGGACGTTTCCACTGATTACCGTAACGCTCTCTACAATCTGTCCGAACAGTTCCTCATCGAATCTGCCAGTTGGGGTGTAATCGGCAATGGTATCGTTTAAGGCTTTCAGCGATTCGATGACCTCATTGTCTTCGTCCTCCATTAAAATGCGGCGGCGCTCCGACCGAAGCTCGCTGGCCCTGCGGTTCAGTTCTCCGGATTGTACCGCGTATTCGGCGTTGTTCAGAATGCCGCTGCCGTGAAGCTGTGCTACTACTAGACTCTGTGCGTTTATATCCGCAATCTGCCGATTAAGTTCGTACACCTTTTCGCCGCTGCCGCTGGTGCGGCTCTGCAGCTTTTCGAGCTGGCGGATCAGATCTCCCAGCAGTTCTTCCCGGTTATCCGTGAGCTTGTCGCTCATCCGGGTAAAGGCTTCCATAACGGCTTGCTCCGAAATCCTTTCACAGCCGCATTCTGTCCGACCGGAGGCTTTGTAGGAGCAGAGCCAATAGGCTGTGCCGTTAGCGGCCTGCCTGCGGTAGTTGTGGCCGCAGACCGGGCATTTCAGCATCCCGCTGAATGGATATTGGTTCTTCGGTACATGGCGGTCTGTAAATCTGCGCTTTTGAAGTTCCTGCGTCGCCTGATAGGTTTCACGGCTGATAATGGCAGGGTTGCTGTTTTCCACATAATACTGCGCCTTTTCTCCGTGATTCCGTTTTTTACGAAACGGCAGGGTTTCGGTAGTATAGCTCTTTTGGAGTAGGCTGTCGCCCATGTACCTCTCGTTGTTGAGGACGTAATCAATGGCGGAGAGGTACCACGTCTTTTGACCATACCGTTTCGGTACGCCCTCCGTGTTTAGCTGATTAGCGATGGCCTGTTTGCCGCAGCCCTGCAGGTAGAGATGAAAAATCCGGCGAACAACCTTTGCCTCCGCTTCATTGATTTGAAGCTCTCCGTCTATAAGGCTGTACCCATAGGCGGCTCGGCAGCAGTTGAATTCACCGGTTTCCATTCTCTTTCGGTAACTCCAGCGCATATTCTCGGAAATGGTTTCCGATTCTTTCTGCGCCGCCATGCCGGGGAAGGTGAGAATCATCTCCAGGTCGAGGGTTTCGGTATCGATGCCCTGTTCCTCGAAGTAGACGCTGACGCCAAGCTCTTTCAGCGCCCGGACCACCGTTAACAGTTCGGCGGTGTTTCGGGCAAACCGGGAGACCGTCTTGGTGATGACGCGGTCGATTTTCCTTTTCCGGCAATCCCGGAGCAATCGGTTGAAATCATCCCGCTTTTTCATTTCGGTTCCCGTGATACCCTCATCCGCATAGATGTCAACCAGCTCGTATTCGGGATGCGCCGCTGTATATTCGGTGTAATACTTCACCTGTGCCGCGAAGGAATGGCGCTGGTCTTCGGAATCGCTGGATACCCGGCAGTAGGGCGCCAGACGGAGGATGGCAGCCGCTGGCTGCTTTGTAGTGATTTCCGTAATGGTTTTCATGATTTTTTCCTTTCCGCAGTATTGCCTGCTGTATTTACCGGGCAGGTTCCCGGCAGCACCAACACTACCACATGAGTTCGCATACATCCAGCGACTATGGCGAAAGTTATCAGTTCAGACATATATTTTTTCAGCGCCGTAATGCTCGGCGCTGATTTGCAGTATTTTTCTGTATTCGTCTTCGGTAATGAGCTTCATATCCATCAGCGTCCGAAGCATATTTGCGCTGTAGGCAAAAGAAGCGTTCTTTCTGTCGGTCTGCTTATTCATCCAAGCAGCACCGCCATATATTTCAGCCCGAAGCTGGCGATGAGGGCATAATCGATTTTTCCCATTGTATCCTTATCCGTCCTGCCGACATATTGTCCGAGACGGGATTTGTCAATTGTCCTGATCTGTTCCAGCAGGACGGTGGAGGCTGTCTTCAAACCGTCCGCGTCGATTTTTACATGAGTGGGCAGGTCGGATTTGGTTTCCCGGCTGGTAATGGCCGCCACGATGGTGGTGGGACTATATCTGTTTCCCATATCGTTCTGCAGGACGAGAACAGGACGCAGGCCGCCCTGTTCGCTGCCGACGATGGGTGATAAATCGGCGTAATAGATTTCGCCGCGCTTTATCTGTTTCATTTCGGTGTTCCTCCGTGTATTTTATAAGTAAAAGCACAAGGGCAGCGGCGGTCAAAAAGGCACACCACGCCCCTGTGCTGTTTTGTCGTTTTGCGTGTTCTGCCGATATTTGAACCACGCCATCCCTCGGCAAACGGGAACACACCCACCGGTCTGCGCAGACGAAAGGCTTTGCCTTTCAGACCTCATTGGAATCTCACCACCCCCAGGATCGCTGCGGGGCGCCCTCCTTTGCTGCGACGGTTTTATCACGCTCGGCTTTAGGACTGGACGCAAGTATCTTTAATGCCTCTGCCTGTCATCGCCGTCGGTGCGGATGCGCCGCACCGTCTGAACTACCGTTCATGTGGCTTGTCGGTTTCCCGGCAGCAGAGGGAAGGTAATGGGTGTGCTGTGCTATTCGGTTGTCAAAGAACGCTGAGAGTTTTTTTCTCCCTCACTATCCCTCCACAACACGAAGAGCCTAAAACGAAATACCTTCAAAAAATTTTCTTATAAATTCTTCAAACTGCCGCTTGTATTTGCGGATGACCTGCTCGGAAACACCGTACTTTTCCGCCATATCTGCTGAGCAGGATCTTTTCCTCCCGGCGAGATACTGTTCCAGCATATCCGCAGCCCAAGGCTTCCAATTGGAAAGCTGTTTTTTCAGCTCATCCATGAGGATATCATCAATCACGGCGGCCTCCATATTCTCTGTCCCACTCAGGCATTCCAAAAGCGTAATTTCATCGGCTTCACTCAAAACAGCATCCAGCGACAGGTGCTGATACTGTTTCCCGGCTTTACGGCTGCGCTCCATTATAGTGTGACGGCTGTTCCAGCGCCGGTACTCGTCATAACCGACCTCAATAATCATCCAGTCGATTTCCTTGCCGTCCTCGATGCAGTCGGATATAAAGTACCGGCGTTGTTCTGTCGGAAGATTGCGGTTGGTGTTTACGGCGGGAGCCATTCTTCTGCGGTGGCTGTGCAGAGACCCGCCCTGCCGTCCTTTTGCGGTTTGTAGATTAAAAATGTGTTTTTCAAAACGAAGTCCTTTCCCGAACAAGCCGGGGAAGGACTCCGTTATACCGTGCAAGTTTTCCGAGCAAACAAAAAAGCGCCGTGGAAATCAGAATGATACCAATATGACTGTATCATTCTGACTCGCACGGCGCCTGGCAGCCTGACCGTTTCCGGTCTTCTCCGCTTGCTCGAATAGAGTTTATTGATTTTTATTCAGTTGTTTTTTTCGTATCTTCTGCGGCGGTGCCTGCGGAAGTACGCAAGATTTAACACGGATACCGTTTTACATTTTCGGCACCGAATGGTCAGATGTCCTGTACAGTCTGAAAAAACCGTACCGGCCTTATAGCCGCATTCAGGACATTTGAGTTCCCGTTCAACGAGGCTTTCCGCCTCCCGGCGGGACAGCTCTGCTTTTCGGCGTGTTTCCTCGCTGATTTGATAAGTCAATCGCAATCACCCCCTACAACTGCAGCTCTTTTCCGATATACTCGGAGATATCGTGGTAACTGAGCATTCCGAGCCCGCGCAGCCGGATCACAAGGGCCGTAAAGGACACTTCCAGAGAATCCGCCATCTTTTGCAGGATGACCTTTTCTCTCGGATGAAAGACAGATTCTCCGTAAACCGGCAGCCGTCTTCCGCCGTTGAACCTTTGCAGCGTTTCATGCATGAGCGGCCTCGGCATCAGCAGAGAGCCTGAGAAGGTGTTTGCCTGCCATTCATGGATGCTGTACATCTCCTGCATTTCCTGCAGCGAGTATGTCCGTTCTCTGTCGTGGGTGCGGTGAAAACAGGCAGCACTCTCCGGATTGATGCGCATGGAGATCAGATGCCCGGCTTCGTGACCGAGTGTAAACCGCCGATGCGTGTGTTCCTCCGGACGGAGCAGATACCGGTCAAGCACAATCGTTTTGAACGGGAATACCACAGAAACGGCTTGTCCGTTCCGCTTTATTTTCAGCGCCGATCTACCGTCGCCTGCAAATCCGATTTTATTGGGATCGTCCTCGGCAAAGGCTTCATACCGGATTGTGCATTTCAGATAATCCTGCACAAAGCCGTCTATATCCACCCTTTGCGGCGTCGGGGCGTCCCTGCCGCGGTATTGGCTGAGCATTGCTTCGCACAGTTCTTCAATTTCTGCCTGTGATATAAAGTTGATCAACGGTTTGTCCTCCTTCCGTTTTTGCTATGCAAGGGCTTTGATGACATTCTGCGCAACGCCCTGTATGTAACAGTCCCGGACGAAAATATCCTTCATCCTGCTGTTTTCGGGATGAAGGCGGATGCATTTCCGTTTCTTGTCCCTGTAAAAGCGTTTGAGCGTCGTTTCATTGTCCACCAGCGCAACAATGATATCTCCCTCATCGGCGGTATTCTGCTTTCTCACCACGACCAAATCGCCGGGTTCGATCCCCGCCTCTATCATAGAGTATCCGCTGGCGCGAAGGATAAAGAAATCCCCCTCCCCAAAAAGCGCTACCGGCAGAGGGACATATTCCTCAAAATCTTCTTCGGCATATTCCGGCTGCCCGCAGGAGATAGAACCCAATACCGGAGAGAGCGTAAAATCCGCATCTGCCTTTTGTGTGACGGAAGTCTCCAGCGTTTTCCCATCATAATGCAATCTGCCAAGCTGGTTCATCTCCCGCAAATATGCATGGATAGTGCTTCTGGAACAGCTAATGTCATTAGCAATCTCTGTAATGGATGGAGAACGGTGATGGATAAAAAAGAATTCCTCGATAGACTTCACAATCCGATCCATCGTTTCTTCGCTTTTCGATCTCACAGTGCATCCCTCCAAGTCTTAACCCGAACAAATTGTTCGGGTTAGGTACATTATATCAGTTCTTCTTTTTAGATTCAATGTATTTGCGGCAAAAGAAAATGAGGTGTTAAAAATCGTTAACACCTCATCTGTTTTCTGCAAATATTCGGGCGATCTGGTTCATTTCCTCAACACAATTTTTCGGCGAAAGGATCTGTATTTTCCCCATAAACTGAAACACCCATCCATAAAACGTGCCGCTGGGATTGACCTCAATCGTCACCACAAAGTGGCTATCATCGGCACGGCGAACAAGGGCATCCTCTCCATAGTTATCAATGATAATCCGCATCATGTCATTTTCACACAGCAGTTCCACAAGCATGGGCCGCTCACCGGCAAACATATCCACCATTTTGTTGGTGTAAGCTGCTATATCGAAATCCTCCGGCGCAGAAAAGCCCGTATTCAAAATCTCGGCGCCAGCCAAACGATCCACCCGGAAGTGGGCGATACTCTGGTGTTTATGGGAGAACCCTATCAGGTAATAGTGATCGTTCTTCCATTCCAGTGCATAAGGGTCCACAATGTAGCGGTAGCTGTCATGCTTCAAAACTTTCTTTTTTTCTGCGGTATATTCATAATATTGGAACTGAATCTGCCGGCTCTCTAAAATGGCGGTTTGAATGCTGTCGATGATGTAATAGACCTTTTCATTCTGTGGTTTTACCCGGCTGGACAAGGCTGCTAATCTGCGCAGCTGTTCGGCCTGCGGTCTGCTGGTCAGGCGGCACAGTTTCTGAACCAGCTGCTCCGACTTCCCGGCAGAGATGATTTTGGAGGACGCCACCGCATCCGTCAGCATCTTCAGTTCTGGATATTCAAAAATGCGGCTTCCAATGAAATACTGATTTTGAGTACTTTTGACCACCACAATATCTATGCCGGCTGCAATCAATACATCCAAATCAGCATACACCGTTTGACGGACAGCGGAAATGTTTCTTTCTTTCAAATAGGCAAGAATGTCCGACACCGTAGCCGGATGAGCTTCATCGGTCTGCTGATACAGAAATCGGAGCAGCTCGATAATGCGGATATTCGTTTGATTCTGCATGGCTTTCACCCCCCTTTTTTTGCAGAAACAAATGTGTCAGCGTCTTCCGGAAGCATATTCTCCCATATAAACATCCAGCACCTCTCTGGGTGGTTGGATCAGGGCATCCTCATACTGGCACTTCCACTGGATTTTCCGGCTCATCTGGCCGTTTTCTACACCATCTATGGTTTCACCATCCTGAATGGGGTTATCGTGCTCCAATATGTACGATGCCACATTGTAGGCGTGGTTTACCACCCAGTTGGGGTCCATGCCGTGGAAGTGGTACTGGAGGTCGGGCAGGAACAGGGTGCTCATGCCCACCGTGTCGATGAGCATATCCTCGGTGCCCTCAATGTTGAAGAAGCGGACATTGACCCCGAAGCGAATGAAACGGTCCGACCCCTCAATCTGGTGAGAACGCACATCCTCCGCCAGAAACAGCTTGCCGCAGTTCTGGAAATAGAATG
>OGPN01002465.1_pt1 | contig 10713 bp, 4 predicted proteins | sample 1552941 | NCBI WGS metagenome assembly OGPN01 (sample SAMEA2580220, study PRJEB22360) | human gut metagenome | biome: human gut; feature: human-associated habitat; material: faeces | place: Denmark | collected 2008/2010
GCCGGTGTACTTGAAGATGGCAATGCCGCGGCCTGCGTAGGTGCCGTTCTGCTTCTCAAAGGCGCTTGCCCAGGAGGGGTCGTAGGCGGCGGTCACGTCCGCAGACAGGCACACGCTGTTGCGGAAGGCGAGGATGTCGTCCTGACCGGCAGCGCGGCAGAGCATCTGCATAAAGTGGAACACATACATACTCTGCATACCGGTCACACCGTCAGAGCCGATTTCTTCCTTATCGGTCAGCACGCAGATGGTGGTGTGCACAGGGTCCTTGGTCTCGATCTCAGCCAGCAGTGCGGGGTAAGCATCCACGCGGTCATCGTGGCCGTAGGCACCGATCATGGAGCGGTCAAAGCCCACGTCGCGTGCCTTGGCAGCGGGCACCACCTCGATCTCGGCGCGGGTGAAGTCGCGCTCGGTGATGCCGTACTTCTGGTTCAGCAGGATGAGGGTGTTCAGCTTGACAGCCTCCTTGACGTCCTCTTCCTCCACGGTGTCAGAGCCGATGAGCACGTTCAGCTCCTCGCCCTTGATGCCCTCGCTGAGCTTGCGGTCGTTCTGCTCGGCACCCAGATGGGGCAGCAGGTCGGTGATGCAGAACACGGGGTCATTCTCGTCCTCACCCACTGCAAAGGACACGCTGGAGCCATCGGCACGGGTGAACACGCCGTGCCTATGCCCCATCCTGCTGGATGGTAGCCCACTGGTACTTGCGTATCCCGCCGTAGTAGTGGGTGCGGAAGTAGCTCATGTGGTCAGACTCGTACAGGGGGTTGGGACGCAGGTCCAGACGGGGGCAGTCGATGTGGGCGATGACCAGACGGAAGCCCTCTTCATAGGGCTTCTGGCCGATGGTAGCCGCCACAACAGCCTTGTTCTCCTGAATGACAATTTCCAGTTCGAGCGGAGCCAGTTTCTCATTCAGCTTTTCAATCACATCGGATACACGGTGTGAAAGTTCAATCAGATTAGCCTGTGAATCATTGATCAAAGCAACCGAGACGGCTTCTTTTCCATTCACACGACTATAAGTGGTTTCATCTTTCAAGTCAAAAAAGACGGTTGCCACGTCTTTCAGCAGAATAGGACCGGGAGCGACAACTATATTCTCCAAATCAGAGACTTTGGTATACATCGCATTGACATGGACAAAATTCTTGCTGTCGGGTTCATCTGCGAAGCCTACAAATGTCTTTTCCTGGGTATTCTGCGAAAGCAAACCGCTTATTTTGGAAGCTGTGAGGTTCAGAGCTTTGCAAGCCTCCGGATTCAGACGCACTTCAATGGCTTTCTGCCGTCCTCCGTAGATATTGACGGAAGCTACTCCATCTATGTTCTCCAGATCAGAACGAACATCCTCGTCTACCAGACTCCGGACACGGTCAGTTCCTCCCGTACCACGCACTTGAAGCACCATGAAGTTATTATTCATCTGAGCAATATCCACTTTCTGTACCTGTACAGTAAAACCGGTCGGCAGGGAGGCTGCGATTTCATTCACTTTCTCCTGCAGTTTAAGACTGGTCATCTTGAAGTTGATATTCTTTTTAAAGTCAATCTGTATGCTGGACTGCCTCCTGTCAATGTAGGATTGCAGTTTGTCTACTCCACCTATCGCACTGACCGCTCCTTCGAGTGGAATAATCACTTCCGACTCTACATACGAAGGGTCCATATCCTGCTGTGACGACACCTGGACAAACAGAACCGGAAGTTCTGCGTTGGGCAGCAACTCCACCGGAAGTTGTTTATACGACACATAGCCCAGCAGGCTGAGTGCAATAAACAGCATACAAATCGTTATTCTCCTATTTAGTAAAAAGTTCATCTTCAGCTGTTTTTAGTTCGGCGATTTATACGTCTTTTGATATTCTCCAAGACATAATAGACACAAGGAATAACCATCAAACTCATCAGAGTAGAAGTTATCAATCCTCCGATCACAGCTATAGCCATTGGTGAACGTAAAGAAGCACCTTCACCAAAACTGAATGTCATCGGAAGCATGGCCAGAATCGTAGTCAAAGTAGTCATGATGATCGGACGGATACGCTGTTGCCCTGCTTCTACAATGGCATCAGTCAACTCCATTCCCGCCTGACTAAGCTGATTGATACGGTCTACCAGAATGATAGAGTTATTGACGGCAATACCTCCCAGCATGACAATACCGATGACTCCCATCATATTGATAGTGGTTCCAGTAATGAAGAAAAGTAAGATAGCACCTACTACAGCCAGAGGAATAGTCAGCAAGATCGTAAACGGATGCAGCAAGGATTCAAACTGGGAAGCCATCACCATATAGACAAGTACAACAGAAAGCATCAGAGCAAACAACAGACTGTTCATTGATTCTTGTCGTTTTTCTTCTTCTCCTGTCACTGTGATACTGTAGTTAGCAGGCAATTCAATACCTTTCACCGTTTCACGCACTTCGGCTGCTACTTTATCCAGTGATTTACTCGCATCCATATTAGCCATCACCTTACCGATACGGCTTTGATTGCGGCGCAGAATCTCCTTGGGCGCTTGTCCGTGAGTAATGGTAGCAATCTCTTGTAATACAAATTCCTGTGTTCCACTTTTGATGACAAGAGCACCAAGAGAACTCAACGGGATATCCGGCACCTTTATGACGATATCACGCATCTCACCGCGATATTCCATTTTACCGACTTCCTTACCGCTTAATTGCTGCTTCAATTGTTCGATTACCATAGCCACACTCAGATTATTGATACCGGCTATCGTACGGTCAATCGAGATCACAACTTCCGGAGCACCGTCTTCCACGGAAGTAATAACATCATAGATTCCATTTACGCCAATCATCCGTTCCTTCACCTCTTCAGTCAACTGAGCAATCTCATCCAACTCCTCTCCTTTGACCTCCACAACAATAGGAGCCCCTTCGCTTCCTAACAGTGAACTCAGAGAATTCTCATCCTGCTGAATCGTCAGTTCCAGTCCGTCAGGATTCTTGGCCGATTCCACGAAAGACGCAATCACCTTTTCCGGTGAAAGTGTACATTCCGGTGAAAGGATCACTTTCATCATTGCTGTATTTTCTCCTTCAAATATCGCATTTTCCGAACCACTTCCCTCTCCGATATGGCTGTATACCGTACATAAAGAATCACTGCCAACAATGGTATATAACAATTCTTCCAAATTGCCTACAGCAGCGGAAGTACGTTCCATCTGTGTACCTTCGGGCATTTTGACTACAGCCGTAAACGTCTTGCTTTCCGCACGGGGCATAAACTCAGTTCCGATAAACGGAGTCAGTAACCCAGTCACGATAAGAAGCAACACTGCCATACCGACCACCAGCCAACGTCGCTGAATCAGCCTGCGAAGCACTCTGCTATATCCCGCAATACGAATGGACTTCACTTCTTCCAGCTTAATCTTCTTGCCGGAAAGCTGGATATATAACATCGGAATCACCAGGATAGCCACAAACAAAGAAGAGACCAGTGAGAAAGTTACCGTCCATGCCTGATCTTTAAACAGTTCGCCCGAAGCTCCGTGAAGATAAACAATCGGCAGGAAGACGACAATAGTAGTCAGAGTAGAAGCAATTACCGCATTGGCAACTTCTGCTGTCCCGTTAATAGCAGCCTCTTTGATACTCAATCCTTTTTCCTGATTTCGGAAGATACTTTCTATGACGACAATCGCATTATCCACCAGCATACCCGCCCCGAGCGCCAGTCCTCCTAATGTCATAATATTCAGCGTCAGCCCATTAAAGAACATCAGATTGAAAGTAGCTACAATGGAGATTGGAATAGCAAGGCTGACAATCAGTGTTGTCCCCATCCGGCGAAGGAATACAAACAAGACTACAATAGCGAGGATAACACCCAAAACAGCACTGCTCTTTACTTCTCCGATCGCACTTTTTATAAAAGTACCCTGATTCGAAATCACCTGAAAATGATAACCGGGCAATGCATTCTCTATCACTGCCAATTGGCGGGTTACCTCATCCCCCCCTTTTACAGTATTAAAACGCATCTCCTTATAAATAGACAGTCCGATACTACGCTTCCCGTTAATCCGTACAATGTTCTCCGGACGAGCGTTCAAAAACTGCACAGTAGCCACTTCCTTCAAAAAAACAGGAGCTTTATTACTGTTGGCGGTTGCTGTACCCGTAGCATTGTTTCCAGATGCTTCCTCTTGTTGTATCGCTTTGTATCCGACAATCAGATTCTCAAAATCATCTTCTGAAGCAAACAAGCTCGAACTTTTCACCAGATATTGTAATCCCAGTTCACTGACCCGTCCCCCAGATATGCTTTGATTGTTCGATTCGATGCGCGAAGCGATATCTTCTATTTTCAGTTGAAAAGCATCCAGTTTATAAGGATCAGTCTGAATGGTAAGAGTGCTGACTTCTTCTCCCGAAAGCGTAACTTCAGCCACACCTTCCAGACGAATCAACTCATTACGGATATAGCTTTCAGCAATTTTCCTCAATTCCGCCATATCTGTAATACTCTGATGAGACATTCCCACCAAAACTACCGGAGACAAGTTCGCATCATGCTGCGTAATCTTCAGTTCAGTGATATCCTTGTTCTGGGCAAACGGATTCATGGCTTTCTGCAAATCAAGAAAAGCCTCATCCATGTCCTTTGTCCAGGTATACTCTACAGTAATTCGTGCCGTCCCGGCTTTAATCACAGAAGAGACCTGAGTAACATCACTCTGCCGGATCGCCATAGACTCCATATTTTTAACGAATTGCTTTTCGATCTCCTCGGGAGGGCGTTCACCCGCCTTTAATTCAATAAACAGGCGGGGATTATTCAGATCGGGCAATAAATCCACACTCAACTGATCGTATGATACTTTTCCCAGCAATAAGAGGGCAAATACTACCATACAAATCGTAACCGGATTGCCTACTGCAAATTTGATTATATTCTTCATAAGTATTTCCTATTTTCAAAAGATGCGGTCATATATCGCATCCATGATTTACTTTTGGATTTTGACTTTGGCGTCTTCTTTCAGTGTTTCAAAACCCTTCACTACCAAATTGTCATTTACATTAAGTCCGGATAGAATTTCGATATTATATTCATCCTCCAGACCTGTTTGCAGATTGCGTATCTTTGCCGTATTCTTTTCGACGATATATACGTATTTCCGGCGACGATTGGACAAGATTACGTCTTTAGGTATAATGATAGAACTATCAGCTCTGTCAACGATAATATCTGCTTTGGCGAACATACCCGGACGCAACTTCAGTTGGTCATTATCAATCAGAATCTTTCCTTTAAAAGTACGTGTCTCCGTACTGATTGCAGGAGACAACTCACCGACTCTCGCTTTTAAAGTATCCCCGGGGATGGTATAATGAGTAATATATACTGGTTGCGCTTCCTTGACATAACGAATGCTGCTTTCCGGCAGATTGATATCCATATACATTTTATCATAAGCCATCAGACTCACCATAGCCTTTCCCTGTTCCACTCTTGTATCGGCCGTATAGTGAGGCAAATCAACAATCACACCATCAAACGGAGCTTTCACTTTCATCTTCTCCAGATTGAGTTTTGCGTTTTCATAATCGTAACGGGCATTCGTTACTTTTACTTCCGTATTCCGCATTTCACTCATCGTCACCCCTCCTTTTTCATAGAGAGCTTTCTGCTTTGACTGTTCCTGTTCGGCAATTTCAAGACTTAGTTTTTTAGCGTCAATAGCGATTCCGTTTTCATACTCCTTGTCTTCCAGACGGATTATCAGTTCCCCCTTACTTACCCTGTCTCCCATTTTGAAAGGTTTTCCGGTTCTCGGATTAGTCTGAAGTTTATAAAATCCGCTCATTTCCGCATTCTGAGATGCACCGTAAGTCGGCTGCACTGTTCCTGTTGTATTTATTAATTTACTGATAGAACCTTTCTTCAGCTCCACGACAGATACCGGAGTTGCAATATTATTGGGTGCGTTTTGTGGTTTGTTGCCACAGCCGGTTAACAATAAGGTTGTTAACAAAGAAGATGCAATAAAAATTTGATACTGTTTCATGGTCTGCTTATTTTTTATCAATAATGTCTTTCATAGGAACAAGAGGGATATTCTTGTCGAAATCATACAATGAAAGGATTTTAAGATTAAGTAATTCTATTCTGTAATTAATCAACGCCTGCGTATAAGTAATCTTCTTATTCGAAAGCTGAGTCTGGAACTGGCTCATTTCCATACCGGTTATGTCACCTTCCCGATAACGAGTCTGATTCAGATCATAGGTCAACTGTGCATTCTGTACATTTTGCTCGGCGATTTTAATCTGAGTCCGGAGGTTTTCGAGGTTACGCCATACCTGACGAATATTCAGCTCGATATCCACTTTATCCTCTTGAAACTCGAGTTCATTAATCCGTTGGGCCATCTTTTGTGCTTTAATCCTTGCTTTCTTTTCACCCCAGTCGAAAATAGGAACAGCAAAGCTGATAGAAACCCTCGGATTCTGTGTCGGATTATTATAAACTTTATTCAGGTGGCTATTATCTCCTATCAATCCGAAAGAGATAGATACATCTCCTTTAAACTCGTTCAGCGCTTTTGTCTTAATCATATCGAACTCAAGTTCCTTGCTCTCTATTTCACGTTGACGAAGTTCCAGACGCGAACCCAATCCATGCGATATGGCCTGGTCCAGATTTACCTGAATCGGTTTAATCTCCACTTCCGCAAATACGAGAATATCTTCATCCAGCCTCATTCCGAGAGTCTGTTTGAGTTTGTCTTTCGCATTCTCCAGATTCACCTGACTTTCGTCTACAGACGAACGAGCCGTAGCAAGATTCAGTTCGGCCTGAAAGAGTTCGTCTTTAGCTGCCAAATCCGCTTCTACTTTATTTTTTATAATATCATAACTCTGCTGGGCATTGACCAATTCTTCGCGACTGATTTCCAGGTTACTTTGTGCCATATAAACCGAATAAAACTGATCGGTTATACTTTTTTCCGTATTCAGCTGTTGTAAAGCATAACTAATATTGGCATTTTCATAATCATACTCTATCTGCTTCAATTCCATTTTACGCTTGTTGTAAGTGAAAATAGGCTGAGTCAACTGCAGATAAAGGTCATTGCTGAATGCACGGTTACTGGTCTTATCGCCTTCTATGATGGAACTATTGTCCTGCCATCCGAAACGATTTATTAAAGAAATAGTACCGTCTGTCCATAAAATAGGCTGATCAACCTGAAAAGTTCCACTGGTGTTGAATGTTTCGTTCGTGTACCATTGTGACAAACGATTATCAAAACGCCTGTTCTTGTTATAGTCCACCGGATTCAAATTTAATGAAAATCGAGATTTTAAAGAAGCCTTCTGCGCCAGCAGATTCTGCTTATATCTCTCCAGATTCATATAGGAACGGCGAAGAGAAGGACTATTCTCCTGCGCAATCTCCATTGCCTTGTCAATCGTCAAGGGAATTTGCCCCTGCGATGTCAGGGCAATCCCGGTAAAAGTTACGATTGTCAGCAGCACTCTTTTAAATAGTAGTAAGTCACTTTGCATATAGTTTGCTGTTTTAATAATTATCGTTTCACTATTTTCACTGCATCAGCCGTCACAGACCGCAGTTTACATTCATCTGTCAATACGACACGAACCGTATCGGCACTAAAATAATAAGTACCAAGCTGTTCCCAACCTTCATTGGCTTTTCTCAGGTTGATATAGGCATCTTCTACCTCACTGTCATACGCCACCCTGAAATGATATTCACCTTGAAGGCGGTCATTCCATCTCAGCTCATCGTTCTTGAATACATAATAATAGAGTTCGTACTGACCGGCTTCCGGCACAGGTATTTTCCATGTAGCCGTCTGACTACCGTCTCCACTCTTTATCACATAAGCCGAACGGATATATTTACCATAATATTTAGCATTGGTAGTAGCCGTCCATTGTAAAGGCGCACGCCACCAGGATATACCCGAATATTTAAAAGGAGTTTCCTCTACTTCATCCAGCCATTTAGGAAGAAGCCCTACAACAGGAGGAGTAGAAAGTACAAAGAGAGTAGAATCTTCATTATCCACAATAATCTCTCCCGGCATTTCTAATGACGACTCCGGTAGTGTATAGATACTGTCCTTGACTATTTTATTTCGTTCTTGTTTTACGTTGCCTATGGATTGCCGGATCATATAAGGAAGATTTCCGGAAATCATCGTGTTGACCTCTACCTCACGGATTTGTTCTTCCCAGACAGATACAAACTCTTTAGTTGTATGGGCAGCTATCTCAACCTTTTTTCTGGCTCTGGGATCTTCCAGAGGTTGGTACCACCAGCCATTCTGAAGAACATTCATCTGTATTATTCCGTCGTAATCAGAGTTATTGCTCACCAGCACTTTCAATACAAAGAATTCTTCTCCCCCCTTATTGACAACTTTGGTCAACTCGGGCTCTCCGATCGAATAAAAAGGAAGAGGAGTCAGTTGTTCCCATTCTTTCAAAGAGGAATAGATATCCGTGCGACTCATTTGTCCTAGCGTATCCAGCATATTTTCGAACTTAATATTCAGAAAAGTATTACGCTTCAGCATCGCATACAATGAATCTCTGAAAGCATCGACCCCCATATTGATTTCTGATCGGGCGAAAATACGGCTCGCCTCCAGTCCTACGATATTATTTTGCAGATTACGCTGTTCCACATCAGCCAGCAACTCCTTGAATGTATGTTTTTCCAGCAGAAGATTGGCCTTCTCGTTATTACTAAGTCCATTTATCTGGCGCTCCCATCCTTCATTTTCTGACTTCTTTTGCAGATACAACTCAATGGCACGATTGGCTACAGGCCATTCCGAGGAATAAATATTGTACCGGAAATTATAAATCTGCGGGAAAAGGAAATAAGGATTTGCCACAGACGAAAGATTTCCCCGTCCCCTACTACCTGTTGAAAAGTTATAATCACCTTCTGTCCGCATAAACATCCAGGCAAAATTACTAAATGTACGCATCTGGGCTTCCTGTACAGTGATCTCATTCTCTCCCGACCACCGGATCTGATTCTTAACCTGCCTTTTTACATCCAGTTCCCAGAATATGGCTCCTTTTTCAGGGAACAATACCATTTCCGGCTGAACCGTTTCCTGGGCCTGAGACCAGGCACGTTCATAGCTGGCAAACTGTACCGGAACTTCTATGATAGAGAATCGCTTAAAAGGATAATCCAGTTTATATTGCCGTGCCAACTGATCTTTAACATTACGTATAAGCCAGGGAATAGTATCGTGAATGGAATCGAACGACGCTGTAAAATAGTCGTGATCCTTCAGGTGCCACACACTATAAAGAATACTGTCCGCATAGACACTTTTTTGCTGATAATCACCTATTAATAAAGATAATGTCTGAGACGGAAAATCTCCTTTAAACGAATAAACTCCTTCCTCATCACATTTTCCTTCACCTTGGGAAATAGGCACTAATCCCGGAAGAGGCTTGACTTTCAACCGATAATTACTGAAATAAGTTTGTTGCCAATCAGGATTTTTGTCACTATAGCTTGTTCCTGCACGGGGATACCAATAAGTCTCAGGAGTAAGCATCAGATAATCTTTTGTCTGAAAACTATACTGTTTGTCTATGTTAAACAGAAACTTCTTATTGGAGGCTTGCAATACTTCGGGGGGAATATCCAGATAGCAGAATGAATTATCTATTTGCCCGTCATACCTGAAGGTTACAGAAACCGTATCTCCTTTGGCAAGGTTTGTTCCGAAATCCACTAACACAATTTGCTTGTCACGTTTAAAATTGAGCGGTTGTTCTCCCGACCGGACGGAATGCACGGTTAATCCCGGATTCAAACAGAAAGTGAATACGGCAGATGAATCCAATGCCACGCCTTTTACTGTTACTTCCGACAGAAAATCATCTGAATGCTGTTCTACTGAAAGATCATATTCATGAATGAACATCTTCGGAGTAGAAACATATTGATTGTTGATCTTCGTATATGTAGCCCGTATATCACTCTGATACAAAATTGAATGTATATGCCAGTAACCACATACGAAGGCTAACATAAGAGTACAGAAAGAGAGAACTAACCACGGATAATTACTACGCGATGAGTTCGGAAGGCGCCGAAACAGAGAAATAGTGAAAAAGACAAACGCTAATCCGGCAAGTAAGTAAATGCCACGATGATTCAAGATCACTTCCCAGTTGGAAAAGCCGACAATACTGGACTTTACCAAAGGAAGACTATAGGCCATATAATCGAAAAGATAATAAAACTTATCTTCAATATAGAAAACCGTCAAGCCGATATATCCCAGCAGCAATACAAATGTCAATGCCTGATTTTTAAGCACCAGCATCAAAAAGATAGCCAATCCGATGATAAAAATCAACGTAGGTACACTGATCAGGAAAAAATAAAGCAGATAAGCCACCCAGTCTACTTCTCCCAATGTCAGGTTGAATGCTGCCGTAATAGCCATAATAATAAGATTCAGCAGCAAAAAGACACGCAGGTTTCCCCATATTTTACCTATGACATATTCAGCATTGCTCAACGGACGGACATAAAAGACTTCCGATGTATCCAGTTTTTTATCTCTTTTCAGAAAGTCGGAGGCCAGAAAAATAGCTATAACTGCCTGTCCTGTATTAAGCAATAACAAGATTAGATAAGGAATATTGGATGG
>OGPN01002469.1_pt1 | contig 10709 bp, 8 predicted proteins | sample 1552941 | NCBI WGS metagenome assembly OGPN01 (sample SAMEA2580220, study PRJEB22360) | human gut metagenome | biome: human gut; feature: human-associated habitat; material: faeces | place: Denmark | collected 2008/2010
TGGCTGGGGGCTGTCGTCTTCTCCACAGTTCATGCAAATGGGATCTTTTAAGCTGAAAAACGGTATGAGGATTAATACATACGGAGATTATGACAAAGACGGTTGGAGAGTGCCCAACCGAAGTGCCATGCCTTGGGAAAAGAATAATTTCCGGGGAGCATTCGAACTAAAATCCGCAAACGGTAATTTCGGTATACGGATTGAAGTACAGCAAGGACGAAACGGTCCTTACTAAATATATGAAGGCTAGGTTTACTATTTGCCTGATTTAAAAGCCTTATCCGCAGCGTACATTGCATCCGCTATCCTATCACACCACTTATCAAACTCCAGATCAGGCGTTTGACTCTCAGGATGTGTAAGCATATAATGCACGGATTGTCTCAGACCGTCCACCATTGATACAGTACAGATAAAATCCGGGACAAGTCTCTTGATCTTCGAATTATCAAAAACGACTGTGGCAGCCTTGTCACCTAATAGTTCCCCTCTGAAATCATAAGTTTCTCCATGTCCGGCAAGAAAATCCGAAGCTACGTGTAACGCATTCAGCGGTTTTCCTAATGCATCGGCAATGGTTTCATAAATCTGATTCCAAGTCATACTTTCGTCGGTTGTGATATGGAAAGCATTCCCGATAGCATGAGGGTTTGCCATTAAACCGACATATCCTTTGGCAAAGTCCTTAGAATGTGTCAGTGTCCATAACGAACTTCCGTCACCAGGGATAATCACAGGCTTTCCGTCAAGGATACGCTTTAAGATCTGCCAGTTTCCTTTAGCTCCATGCACAGATACGGGAGGCTTCGTTCCATTGTAGGTATGGCTCGGACGAACGATAGTCACGGGAAAGCCGGTTGTCCGGTAAGCAGTCATCAGCACTTCTTCCGCTTCAATTTTATTACGCGAGTACTCCCAAAAAGGATTTACTAATGGAGTACTTTCCGTAATGCGGTAATCTGTCTGCGGTTTTTGATAGGCAGAAGCACTACTGATGAAAATATATTGTTTTGTCTTATGCTGAAACAGACGGATATCTCGTTCTACATCTTTCGCCGTATAACCTATAAATTGGGCAACGACATCATAGCTTTCGTGTGCTATAGCTTTCGCCACCGCCTGTTCGTCATGGATGTCCGCCACGATGCTACGCATACCTTCCGGCAGTTTTTTCGAACCTCTATTGAGCAGCGTAATCTCCCACCCTCTCTGTTGTGCCAATGCTACGACATCGGTACTGATCGTACCTGTTCCGCCAATAAATAATGCTTTCATAAAAGTAGGTATTAAAATTTTTGGAACAAAGATATTAATTCTGCCTTTGACTACCAACGTTGTATACAAATTACTGATTCTTGTACCTATATTACTGTTTTGCAAATATGATATAGATAAGATATTCTTAAAAGTTTTATCTTTGCCTATGATAAAACTGTAAGCCGTATGGATGAAATTACCAAAATTGAAACTATTGATCAGTACGACCAATTATTCGGACTGGAAACTTTGCACCCTTTAGTGAATGTGATCGACTTTTCAAAAGCGACAAAAACAGTAGAATACTATCACATGAATATCGGATTCTACTCTCTGTTTTTGAAAGACATTAATTGCGGAGACCTTAAATATGGGCGTAACTATTATGACTATCAGGAAGGAACGGTTGTCTGTATGGCCCCAGGTCAAGTGATTGGTATAGATAACCGGAAGAAAACTCCTCAACGTACAAAATCGATCGGGGTCTTGTTTCATCCCGACCTGATCCGGGGAACTTCTCTGGGACAGAATATCAAGAATTATTCCTTCTTTTCTTATGAAGTTAATGAAGCCTTGCATCTATCCGAACAGGAAAAAGAAATTGTAACGGACTGTATACATAAAATACAAATCGAATTGGAACATGCTATCGACAAGCATAGCAAACAACTTATTGTCCGCAATATCGAACTATTACTCGATTATTGTATGCGTTTCTATGAACGGCAGTTTATCACACGCAATCAGGTAAACAAAGACATTATCGTGCGGTTCGAACATCTATTGGATGAATATTTCCAAGGGCAGGTAGCATTGACCGAAGGGTTGCCTTCCGTGAAATATTTTGCAGACAAGGTATGCCTTTCTCCTAATTACTTCGGCGACTTGATAAAAAAAGAAACTGGTAAAACTGCGCAGGAATATATTCAGTGCCGTATCATTGAACTTGCCAAAGAACGAATATTGGAAGGTTCGCAAACGGTCAGCCAAATAGCTTATGAACTGGGATTCCAGTATCCTCAACACTTCAGCCGGCTATTTAAAAAACATGTCGGATATACACCGAATGAATATAAACAGCAGAACTAAGAACATACACCGGAGAGATCGTTAACGTCATGGGAGATAAAGTACTCAAAATAGGAACCGTGCATCAATGTAATTGTTGCCTGGGAAGTAAGACACTGCATCCGCTAGTCAGTGTCATCGACCTTTCGAAGGCTGACTTATCTCCTCATACGGACATTAAATTCGGATTCTATACGATTCTGTTGAGTGAATGTAAGTGTGAGGCCTATGCATACGGGCACCAATGTTGTGATTTCTCGGACGGAACTCTCGTTTGCCTAACTCCCGGAGAATCAATCAGTATGAAGGGGAACAACAAGGAATTTCCTTCCAAGGGATGGATATTGGCCTTTCACCCCGACTTGATTTGCGGGACTCCGCTCGGACTCAATATACACAATTATACTTTCTTCTCTTATTGTCCGGAGGAAGCACTGCATCTCTCTCTACGCGAAAAACAAATTATTCTGGAATTCCTGGAGAGGATTCGGCAAGAGCTTGAGCGCTGCATTGACCGACACAGCAAAAAAATCATTTCAAAATACATTGAACTTTTGCTGGATTATTGTACCCGCTTCTACGAACGCCAGTTTATCACACGTAGCGAAGTCAATAAAAAGGTGTTCAGAGAATTCAATTATCTGCTTGATAATCATTTCAATGTGAAAGTAAGCCTATCAACTGGTGTGTTATCCGATGAATATTGTGCTAATCTCCTGCATTTATCGCCTGCATATTTTAATGATTTACTGAAATATGAAATAGGAAAAGAGTTCAAAGAGTATATCCAGTTCAAACGTTTCGAGATAGCCAAAGGATGGTTGGTAAATACGGATAAAACGATCGGCCAGATTGCACAAGAACTAGGGTTCTCTAATTCACAGTATTTCAGCCGCTTATTCAAGAAAATCACAGGGTGTTCGCCAAATGAATTCAGAATGCCCAACTAAAATTATTTAGTTAACGGCAGAAATCCTTAATAAAAATAGAATCGGGAAACAAAACTCTTAATCAATGTTATAAAACATACTTTTTTTCTTGGATTATTTGCAGATTTCACAAAAGTGCGTACCTTTGTAATGTGTTTTTCATAGTATTAGATTTAAGGTTAACAAAGGTTGGAGCAAGGCGTTGCTCCTTTTTTTATGTCTATACCTCACAGAAATCCTACAATCAGTTGTAGAAATCACTATTTTTTCAGTAGTTTTGCAGAAACTCTGATAATTTAATTCAAGAAACAAAATGAAGACAAAGCAAAAATATTATCATCTTATAAAACCAATCATCTTTGTGCTATTTCTATCTTTTAGCATGGCTTCGTGTGAAAAAGAAGATATTATTCCTGAATCGCCGGATATAGAAGATACAGAAAATCCTACGGATACTGATCCCAATGAAATTGTTCCTCCTATTGTACGGGCAAATAATGAGCAAACGATATTTATGTATCTCCCTTGGTCGAACAATCTGACTTCTAACTTCTATCAGAATATCAGTGACCTGGAGAGTGTAATCGAAAAGAATATACTAAAAAATGAACGTGTCATAGTATTTATGTGTACCGAAGCTACAGAAGCTACTCTTTTTGAACTCGTTTATGAAAACGGTAAAAGCGTGCGCAAGACCTATAAGCAGTATACTGATCCCGTATATACAACAGCCGAAGGAATTACATCTATCCTTAATGATGTTCGGGAATGTACACCAGCCCAACGTTACTCTATGATTATCGGTTGTCATGGTATGGGATGGATACCTGTATCAAATGCCCAATCACGCAGTAACCTTCGTGTCAACAAAATGCACTGGGAGTATGAGAATGTACCTATGACACGTTATTTCGGAGGATTATATCCCCAATATCAAACCGACATAACCACACTTGCTCAAGGTATCTCCAATGCCGGATTGAAAATGGAATATATACTTTTTGATGATTGTTACATGTCGACAGTAGAAGTTGCTTATGATCTTAAAAATGTGACTAATCATCTGATAGCGTCTACCTGTGAAATAATGGCGTACGGTATGCCATACGCAAAGATCGGACAGTATTTGATAGGAGAAATTAATTATGAAAAGATCTGTAATGGATTCGATGACTTTTATTCAAATTATGAGATGCCATGCGGCACTATCGCTGTCACGGATTGCGCAGAATTGGATCATTTGGCAGCTATAATGAAGGACATAAATAGCCAATATACATTTGATACGACATTAACCGGGTCACTGCAAAGATTAGACGGCTATTCTCCTGTTATATTCTTTGATTGCGGAGATTATGTATCAAAGTTATGTTCCAACCAGGAGTTACTGGCTCAATTCAACGAACAACTTAACCGCACTGTTCCATTCAAAAGAAATACAGATTATTTCTATTCTATGAGTAGAGGAAAGGTAAAAATAGAAACTTTCTCCGGTATCACCATTTCCGATCCCAGTACTAATGACCTCGCTTCCGCAAAAGAAAAAACAGCATGGTATGCAGCTACTCATTAAATCTATTAAAAGAGAGATTTTCTAATTTGTAGATATTCAAGAACAACAGCTCTATACATCTTATAAAAAATCATGAGAAATATATTAATCATCGGTGCTAACGGATTCACCGGACGCCAATTACTGAAGGATTTATCTGCCCATAAACAATATAATGTGACCGGCTGTTCCCTGCACTCGGATATCTTTCCAGCTTTAGAGAATACAAAGAAGTATCGTTTCATTGAAGTTGATATACGGAATGAAGCGTCCGTAAAAGAGTTGTTCAAAGCAATTTGTCCGGATGTAGTTATCAACTGTTCCGCTTTATCTGTTCCCGATTATTGTGAAACACACCATGAAGAGGCTTACCTCATAAACGTTACCGCGGTAGAACAACTGGCACACCTTTGCAAAGAATACCAAAGCCGTTTCATCCATTTATCCACTGATTTCGTATTTGACGGAAAGATAAATGAGAGAACCGGACAGCTATATACAGAAGAAATACTCCCCGCTCCTGTCAACTATTACGGATTCACCAAATGGAAAGGAGAAGAAAAAGTTGCCGATATTTGTAGTAATTATGCCATTGCACGTGTAGAGATTGTGTATGGAAAAGCACTGCCCGGACAGCATGGTCCAATTAGTAATGAACCGTTTGAAAGCCGGACAAGAGATTCGTGTTGTATCCGACCAATGGCGCACGCCAACTTTTGTAGGAGATCTATCAGACGGGATACAACGCCTGATAGAAAATACGGCCAACGGAATCTTTCATATCTGTGGTGACGAATGTTTGACTATTGCAGAAATAGCTTATCAGGTAGCAGACTACATGAAATTAAACCGCACGCTCATTTATCCTGTTACGACAGAAGAAATGCAAGAATCCACTCCCCGCCCGCGTTTTAGCGGAATGAGTATCGAGAAAGCACGAACAATACTCGGATACAATCCGCGAAAACTAAAGAAAGTCCTTCTGGATTGGAACAGTATATAATTATTGCATATTTATTTTGAAAATATACAAAAAGTTCATATCTTTGCACCAAAATTAAGAAGACCAATGATGAATCAGAGATTACAACTACATAACACTGCTTACTTTCTTGCGGAAATTCCCAATTTCTGTAAGTCATGTTGCGTGCATGTACATTGGTTCAGTGGATTCATCTAAATTCCCCTTTCTTTGATTATAGGAGCTACTTGCTGATTCACTCTGTTGCTCACAAGTAGCATTTATCCTGACTTTCAATAAGATAAATTATCTTTTTGGAGAATTATTCGTGTGGCTTATTCAAATGTATAACCTGACCTAAATATATACAATATGTTTTCTATTATATCTACCATGTTTCTAGGAATCGGAATCGGCTATGTATTGCGTAACTGGACTATTTTACAAAAGACAGAAAAGACGATTTCTCTTACAATATTCCTCTTACTCTTTATACTTGGCGTATCTATCGGCTCTAATAGTCTGATAGTAAACAATCTTGGTAAGTTCGGTAAACAAGCAATCATTCTTGCCATATCGGGTGTATTGGGAAGCTTGATTGCTGCCCGGCTGGTTTTACAACTATTCTTCAAGAAAGGAGGCGAACAATGAAAGGAAGTCTGATTGTAATATTATTCTTTTGTGTAGGCTGTATCATGGGAGCTCTCAATAAGTTTCAATTTGACACGCATACTATTTCTATGTACATACTATATGCGCTAATGCTTCAAGTAGGAGTTAGCATCGGTTCCAACAAAAATCTGAAAACAATCATTTCACACCTGCATCCCAAGATGTTACTAATTCCGTTGGGAACTATCATCGGAACATTATTATTCTCTGCTCTGGCAAGCATACTGGTAAGTCAATGGAGCGTGTTCGACTGTATGGCAGTAGGAAGCGGATTTGCCTACTATTCACTCTCTTCCATTCTTATCACCCAGTTCAAAGAACCGTCTATCGGACTGCAACTTGCCACAGAACTAGGCACAATCGCCCTACTGACTAATATCTTCCGTGAAATGATGGCACTTCTCGGCACTCCGCTTATCAAAAAGTATTTCGGGAAATTGGCTCCTATCTCTGCGGCAGGAGTCAATTCCATGGATGTATTATTGCCTTCTATCAGCAGATATTCGGGAAAAGAAATGATTCCGATTGCTATCCTACACGGCATTCTCATTGATATGAGTGTTCCGGTATTCGTTTCTTTCTTCTGCAAATTCTAAGAGCTTCAACGCCTAGCATCATCGGCTGCGAATACAAATCTGATATCGGCATAGGAGACCTCGTCTCCTAACGCCGCTTTTATTCCTGCCACTCCGGAATTCTCGTTCTTTTGCTGATACCGACGAATCTTCTCTATCTTTTCTACAGCTACTACTTGCTCCAATTTAATCTTTCCCATACGAACATAATGTTCTAAGTGCGTAGCAATTGTCCCCGTCACCAAATCACGTGATTTAGCTATCTCCTCCATACTCATTCCCTTACAAAACATCTCATAGCTCATCTGTTTCGTATCTTTCTTCGGTTCCCTTTTTTCTCCCCTCTTACTTTTTTCCGGAAGAAATATCTCTTTGATTTCCGGTCGTTTCACTTGATTCTCCCTCATATACTTACGGACAATCCCCAAAATTTCAAGTCCATATTTCTCCACTCCTTTCGCTCCAAAATAAGGTACAGCTTCCAAAGCTTGCGGAGTATCCGGCAAAAGATTTACAATGCCCATTAATGCTTTCTGTTGCATAATGACATAAGCAGGCATATTGGTTTCACGCGTCTTTTCCGTTCTCCATTCCGATAAAGTGCGATAAAGCTCCGGATGCAGAATATCCGTAGGAACTTCTACTTTTACTTTTGTAAAACTACTACGTGTACGTTCTACCCGTTCTTTTCTCTCTCTCAATGTTTTAGCGGTAGGAGAAGGAGAAGAAGAAGAGTTGTCCTCAAGACTTAACATCACCTTAGCTTTCAATTTCAAATATTCAGCAACAATAAAAGGTTGCACACACATAGCTTTCAATAAGGACTCTTTAATCCACAATGCATCATCCAACGCTTGCAAACGTTCATTCAGTTGTTTCCTCAACTCCCTATTATCAAGAGGTATATTAGTCTTTGCAAACAAAACACGAATAGGTTCCAGCTCTTTATGAAAATACACCGCACCGGAACGAATCCGTTCCTGCAACTCCTGGTCCGAAGCATAATCTTCACTCTCATTAATCAAACGTGTATACTGATTGCGGAAACGGTGGGCAACTTCCACTATCTTTTCCTTAATATGAGGCTCCAATAGCTTATATTCGGTAAGTAATTTAGGGTAAAGTTTATACAAATCTTCATCCAGCATACGAAGCAACCGTTTATAAGCCTGCTCGAGGGAATAGAAGTTAAACAAATCACTCAACAAATCGAAGAAATAAGCCTTCTGCATATCACTTAGCTGCTTGTTTCCCGGTTTATTCCGTTCCACCTCTTTTGTGAAGTTATCAACCACACTGTCACTAATAATAGCCTCCTTACGCAATGGAGACTCCAATACCAAGCCCTCCAAAGTCTTACAACGACTCAAAGCTACATATGTCTGTCCATGCGCAAAGGAATTACGTGCATCAATAATTGCACGTTCAAATGTCAATCCCTGACTCTTATGTATCGTGATAGCCCATGCCAATCGAATAGGATATTGACGGAATGTTCCTTCTATCACCTCAGTGATTTCCTTCGTTTCCTCATTTAACACATACTTATAGTTTCCCCATTCCTCCGGCAACAACAGAAAATCCTCCTCACTCCCTTTTTCTTTCACATATATCTCAGAATCATTAACGGCTACCACCTCTCCGATCATACCATTATAATACCGTTTTTCCAAAGAAACATCATTCTTGAGAAACATGATCTGGGCACCCTCTTTAATAGTGAGAATTTCATCTGCGGGATATGTATATTCAGGAAAAGTCCCCGTCACTTCAGCTCGAAAATGATAAGGCTTTCCCGGTAGAGAAGCCAATTCACGATCATTTACTTGCTGTGCTTGATTGTTATGTGTTGTCAAACGGATATATCCTTCTTCTTTAGGCGGTTGGAAGCCTTGCCGATATCGCCGATTCAACTCATTCAACACTTCATCATCTGCTTTGTTCTCACGTATTTTATTCAACAGAGAAAGAAAAAAAGTATCGTTCTGACGGTATACCTTTTCCAGTTCAATTGTCATATAGGTCGTTTCTCTCAATGCACGGCTGGCAAAAAAATAAGGCGTTTCGTAATAATTCCTCAACAAACTCCATTCGCTGTCCTTCACAACAGGAGCTAACTGCTGCAAATCTCCAATCATCAACAGTTGTACCCCTCCAAAAGGCTTTTCGCGATTGCGATAACGACGTAAAGTCGCATCTACTGCGTCTAGCAAATCCGCACGTACCATACTGATTTCATCAATCACTAATAAATCCATGCTTCGGATAATGTTACGTTTCTCTTGACTGTATCGGTATTGTATTTGCGCAGAGTTAAAAGTCGTTTCCGGCACAAATGGAGCAAAAGATATCTGGAAAAAAGAATGAATCGTCACCCCTCCGGCATTAATTGCTGCAATACCCGTCGGAGCCAATACGACCATGCGTTTGGGGGTATGCTCTCTCAATCGTTTTAGAAATGTAGTTTTTCCGGTTCCGGCTTTTCCGGTAAGAAACAGGTGTGTGCCTGTATTTTCAATGAACTGCCAAGCAAGTTGTAGTTCAGGATTATTTTCCATGAAAGTATATTATTTTGTGCAAAGGTACGGAAAACTATATAGAGATTGAAATAAAAGTACTAAACTTTTCCGCATAAAGTAGCTAAATGAGAATCAGACAAAAAGTCCCGGCTGTTTTTCCCGCTAGAAAGCAACCGGGACGACGGATCAAATTAGAACACTAAGTGATGTGCTATTATGTCCGAAAACTACTTCGTATATTTGTTTTGCTTGAATATAAATAAAAATTCAAGACTATTTCCAACGCAAATATATATATATAAATTCCCGTTTTTAAGTTTCACCTTAAAAACGGGATATTGAATCAAAAAATAATGTTATTAATTGTCGTAATTACTGCATCGAACCACCCACAATATCCAGCAATTCGTTCGTAATCGCCTGCTGGCGACTCTTGTTATATTGCTTGGTAAGGTCTTGAATCAATTCGTTGGCATTGTCCGTAGCTACTTGCATTGCTAATGTACGTGCTGCGTGCTCGGAAGCATTAGAATCCACAGCAGCAGTAAAGAGCTTCTGGCTCAATACAGTAGGTATCAAGTCGGCAATCAATTGCTCAGCAGAAGGTTCTACTATATAGTCATTCACAACTTCACGTTCTTCTTCTTTCTGTTTTTCCAGTTCTTTACCTTCTTCTACTGCACGTGTAAGGTCAATAGGCAGATAAGTCTCACGAAGTAGAATCTGCACACCCATTGATTTAAAATGATGATAAATCAATTCCACACGGTCAATTTCTCCCGCCACATACATTTTCATTAGAAGATCCGCCAGGTCGGAAGCTTCTTGATAAGTTGGTTTATCGGAAAGTGTCGGAGGTATTTCCCCCGGCTGGAATCCCATTCTCTTCACAGCTTCCTCCACCTTCTTTCCTATGGGAAAGATCAAAATATTATCCTGTCCCAGCGTACGGTATTCGCTGACGGTTTGCAATAACATCTTTATGACATTTGCATTAAAAGCACCACAAAGTGATGTATTCGAAGAAAAAGCAATAATCGCCACACGCTTCACTTCCCGTGCTCGTATGTAAGGAGACTCTATCGGAAGATCAGCGCTCAAAAAGTTAGTCAGAATCTTGTTCAACTTCTTCTGATAGGGCAACATATTCTCAATGGCTCCTTGTGCCTTATGTAG